>OLLH01000206.1_pt1 | contig 54413 bp, 47 predicted proteins | sample 1604451 | NCBI WGS metagenome assembly OLLH01 (sample SAMEA104055714, study PRJEB20765) | soil metagenome | isolation source: soil
ATAGTTACAGTAAATCCTTTAACTGGAATCGGTTCAGAAAGCAAGATTGTTCCTACTACTATTATCTATCCTAATCCTAGTTCAGGTTCATTTAATGTTGTATCGAAAGAAGAAATCAAAATACTTCATATTTTTAATATGATTGGTGAGGATGTATACACACGAAACGCGATTCCCGCAGGAAAAGATACAGAAATAGAAATTGGAATTAAAGAGGGAATTTATTTTATACAGATGCAATATGCTTCCGGAAATACCGAAGTGATGAAAATAATAAAGATAAAATGAGTTTTATAAATAACTATTTACAAATGAAAATTAAACAGCCTGTTTTCGGTTTAATACAGGCTGTTCCTAGAAAGAGATACAAAAAACAAACGGCTTAGTATTTGATCACTTTTACTGTTTTGCTATTGTTTACAGTAACAAAATATATTCCGGTATTCAGCCCGGAAAAAGAAACAACAACTTCATTTTCTTGATTTTTTTGCTGCTTTACCACGGCCCCTATTAAGTTACGAATAACAACGGTTTCTATTTGTTCCATCCCTTTTATAGTCAGATGATCTTTTATAAGGGTAGGATAAATTAAGAAGGATTGTTTGGTGGAAGTTTCTTTCACACCTGTGTTGGAACAATAGTTTTTAAGATCAGGCATTTCGTCCAGTGTGAGTACATATGGGCTGGCGAACATTTTTTTCCATAAATCAAGCGAATTATAAGTACTTGACTCGGTATAATCCCCGTACCAAGGCATGTACCAAGACCAGCCTGCCTGATCTGCCACCAGATTATCTACATCAGGAAACGATCCTGTTTCACTCAAGGTTATCATTTTCTTTCCCTGATATCGTGCATTCATATTATTGAATTCGATCGACTGTGATCCATGATCTCCATCTTTATAGATATCCCTGCCTACAATATCTACATAGGCATCACCAGGATACCAGGTACTATCTTCTTTAGGCTCGTAGGTCCAAATCCAGATAAGGTTGTGTAAACCGTGGTAATTCACCATTCTGTCATACATTACCTGCCAAAGTTTTTTACAGGAAGCACCATCTTTGGCACCCCACCAAAACCATCCACCGGCTGCCTCGTGAAGAGGTCTCCATAGTATAGGAACATTATTGTCTTGCAAGTTTTTGAATAATCCGGCAGTAAAATCAATATCCTTCAGCATAGCCATATATTCAGGAGAGGATGGATCGTTAATTTTGGAAACATCAAAATCGGTCGTTAAACTATCCGGTTTTGCTGTTGTTCGTGAATAGAAGTTTTCTGAATTCCGGAGCGGATCTCTCCAATGCCAGGAGATAATTGGTATTCCGTTTTTAGCAGACCATGCTTTGGCATCGTTTACAGGCGTTTGGTTGTCGTACCAAGTGTATCCCCGATTGGTGTGCATCAGATCAAGGCCTAACACAACTGGTTCTTTTCCTGTGTTTGTTTTTAACCAGTTCGACTCATCAAAGCTATTAAGTGTCATCACTCCGGAAAGAATTTTCTTGGTATAATTATCATATAAGAATTGATAAAGACAGCCGGCTTCCTGAGTTGGATTAATATTTACCAGCGTGGTATTGATGTTGAATTTACCAGCAGGAGAAACATATTCCAATTCTAAATAATCAATATGGATCCATCCCCAGCTTTTGGTCATTTGAATCACATGATTGCCAGCAGTTAAATTCATTGCAGTAATTACTTGCAGCTTTTTGTAAACACTATCCATTTCGAGGTGAAAAGACGAAGAATTACCGTCTACAACGATATTATTGTCTTTCGGACCGTAAGGAGACGCCACATACAAATACATATTATACGAACCGGCAGTTGTTATGGGAATAGTAAAAGTAAGCGTTCCTTCTTTTGAATTAACAGCCGAATCACCGGAACACGAGGCACAAGGGATGACTGCTGCATCAACAGTAAGTACGGCAGTTTCTGCCTCAAATTTTTGAGCGGATAAACTTCCCGCAGATAGGTATAGTACCGTAATAAGGGTAAGTAGTTTTTTTAACATAATTTTATTATTCAAAAGGTGTCATTAAAATAAACAGCCAAATGTATTAAAAAAAATGATTTAATTTAGGTTTTTTTTCCATAGCTCCACTGAACCGCTATCAATAAAAAAGTAGTAATTATTTTTCTCATAAATGTTTTGGCATTTAAAAATTACTCCAACTCCACAAAATTCCTCAACAACTGTTCCCCTGCACTACCCGACTTTTCGGGGTGAAACTGTACACCATAGAAATTATCCTTTTGAATAGCAGCAGAAAAAGTCTGTGCATATTCAGTGGTTCCGATGGTATATTCTTTATTGCATTCTACAAAATAGGAATGCACAAAATAAAAATAATCCTGGTTCTTTATATCCTTGAATAGAACATTATCACAGGGTTCAACTTCTATTGTATTCCATCCCATGTGGGGAATTTTAAAGGTATCGGAAACAAAACGTTTTGTTTTTAAAGGAATCAGATTTAATAAGAGTGTATTTCCTTCTTCCGAAAAAGAAGTTAATAACTGCATTCCCAAACACACGCCTAACAGAGGTTTTTCTGTAGTCTTAATCAAAGGCACCAAACCGGTTTTCAACAATTTCTCCATAGCAGGTTTGGCATGACCTACTCCCGGTATAATGTATTTATCATACCTATCGAATGCCTCCACAGAATTAATAAGCTCGTATTGAGCCCCTACCCTGTCTAACGCACATTGTAAAGAATAAATATTGCCTGCTCCGTAATTGATTATGCCTATCATTTTTTATTTTTTCCATGGTTGAAACCATCGGCTACAGCACTCCTTTTGTACTTGGCAACTGATCACCGGAAACGTTGATGGCTTGTTTCAACGATTTCGCCAAAGCCTTGAAAGTACCTTCTACCTTATGATGCGTATTGTCGCCCTCTATCTTGATATTTAAATTCAAACCCGCATTGTCGGAAAAACTTTTTAACCAGTGATACAACAGTTCTGTTGGAAAATCGCCCACATATTCACGGTCGAATTTTCCTTCAAAGATCAACCACGCCCGACCTGAAAAATCGAGAGCGCATTGTACTAAGGTGTCGTCCATAGGCAATAAAAAACCATAACGGTCAATCCCTTTTTTATCTCCCAGCGCTTGTTTAAAAGCTAAGCCCAATGCTATGGCCGTATCTTCAATAGTATGGTGTTCGTCTATTTCCAGATCTCCTTTCACCTGCAAATTAAGATCTACACCGGAATGTTTGGCTAACTGTTCCAGCATGTGATCATAAAACTTTAAACCTGTATCTATTTTGTAAGAGCCACTTCCATCTAAGTTCAGCTCCAACAAAATTTTTGTTTCATTGGTATTCCGTTCCATCTTCACATATCTGTCTTTCTTAATCGTAAGAAATTTGATAATTTCTTTCCATGAAGAAGAACAAAAGTCAGCCTCCGGATCTACGCTCTGACATATCCTGATACTTTTACAACCTATATTTTTCGCCATCTGAACATCTGTCGAACGGTCGCCAATTACGTAGGAATTCTCCAGGTCTAATTGATTATCTCTTAAATAATTCACCAACATACCAATTCTGGGTTTGCGGTTCGGACTATTTTCCTTTTCAAAAGAATGATCAATAAAAATTTCTTTAAACTCAATGCCTTCACTCTTTAAAATAGAAAGCATCTTCACATGAGGAAGCATAAAATTTTCTTCAGGAAAACGATCTGTCCCGCGTCCATCCTGGTTCGATACCATAATTAGCTCATAGCCTGCATCCTGCAATTTCTTAATGCTCGAAATCGCATAAGGCAGAAACTCCAATTTTTCTAATGAATCAATTTGAAAATCGGTCGGCTCCGTTATGATGGTACCATCCCGATCTATAAATACTGTTTTTTTCATTCTTTGATATTTTTATGCATCCCGTAGAGACATGCCATGGCATGTCTCTACATTATCCGACAATTTCTTTTAAATATTTAATGAATTTGGCGTTTTGTTCTTTTGTTCCTACGCTTACCCTTAACGCATTCGGGATTTGGCTTGTCCTACTGCGGATAATGATTCCTTTCTCCACCAACTTTTTGAAAACAACGTCGGCATCTTTCATCTTAAAAAGAATAAAATTCGATTGTGTTGAAAATACTTCTTCTACTTTTTTAATGGATTTTAATTCCTTTATTAAATTGTCTCTCTCCTCAATAATAATGTTCACATGCTTATCCGCTTCCGCTGTATTTTCTAAAGCATTTAACACGGCATTGGTCGTTAAAACATTTACATTATAAGGTGGTTTTACTTTCTGAACAAGATCAATTATTTCCTTATCTGCAAAGGCATATCCCAATCGTAAACCTGCCATGGCAAAAGCTTTGGAAAGAGTTCTTACCACTACTAAATTATTGTATTTTTTGATCTCAGGAACAAAAGAAGGTTCTGTCATGAAGTCGGCATAGGCTTCGTCTATGACAACAATGCAATTACTGTTTTCAATGATTCTGATACTATCTTTTCTATTCACTACATCACCTGTAGGATTATTAGGTGAACAGATAAATATTATTTTAGTAGTTGAAGTGATCGCTTTTAAAATCCCATCCGTATTCAAATGATTCTCTATAAGCGGAACATCAACAATTTTAATATTATTAATATTGGCAGAAACCTCATACATGCCGTACGTAGGTGAGGTTATAATGATTTCGTCCTTTCCCGGCTCACAAAATATCCTGAATACTATATCAATAATTTCATCGCTTCCATTGCCAACAGTACTGCATTCGGCAGGCAAATTAAACTTCTCTCCCAGCTTTTTTCTTAATGCAATATTGCTTCCATCCGGATAACGGTTCACCGCCACTTCATTTTTAAAAATAGTATAAGGATTTTCGTTAGCATCCATTAGAATGCCGGAGGTGTAGAGACTTCGGGCTGATGAGTAAGCCTTTAGTTTTTGTATGTTGGGTCTGACCAGATCCTTGATGTTCATTTTATTTTATTTTCTTTATCCCTAATACTCACTGCATTTTTATGCGCTTGCAATCCTTCCAGCTCTGCTAGTACTTGTATCGTCTTTCCTAAATTTTGGATACCTTCTTTTGTTATGTGCTGAAAGGTAATTTTTTTTACAAATGAATCGACTGAAACACCTGAATATGTTTTTGCATAACCGGATGTCGGCAATGTATGATTGGTGCCAGAAGCGTAATCACCCGCTGCTTCGGGTGTATATGCTCCAAGAAATACTGATCCGGCATTTGATATTAAAGGCAACAAGTCTTCGTATTTTTCAACTGATAAAATTAAATGTTCGGGGGCATACAAATTGGAAAATTTTATAGCCTCTTCGAGTGAAGCTACTTTTACCATATAGGAATTCCCCAGCGCTTTTTCCGCTATTTCTTTTCGATCCAACTTCACCAACTGCGTTTGTAATTCCAGGTTTACTTTGTAAATAAGATCTGAACAAGTAGATACCAAAACAGCCTGGCTATCGGCACCGTGTTCTGCCTGCGACAACAGGTCTGCTGCGATGAATGCCGCATTACTGCCTGTTTCTCCCACTACCAATACTTCCGAAGGACCGGCAGGCATGTCAATAGCAATTAAACCTTTTGCTTGTAACATACTTTTCGCATTGGTTACATATCGGTTTCCGGGACCAAATACTTTGTCTACCTTCGGTACTGTGGCTGTTCCGTATGCCATCGCTGCTATAGCTTGTGCCCCGCCGATTGTATATATTCTATCGATACCCAACAGTATAGCACAGTAAGCGATGTATTCGTTAATAGTACCACTTTTCTGAGGTGGGGAACATATTACAATTTCCTTGCAACCTGCAATCTTTGCCGGAATAGCCAGCATTAAAAAGGTAGAAGGCAATACGGCCGAACCACCGGGCACATACAATCCTACTTTTTCTATCGCCCTCAACTCTCTCCAACATACAACACCGGGGCTTGTTTCTATCTTGTCTTCTTTTCTTAATTGCGCGTTATGAAATTTATAAATAGTATCAACAGCAGTTTTAATCGCTAACTTTTGTTCGTCCGAAACGTTTGCGGCCAAAGTTTCCATCTCCTTCTTATCTACAAACAATCTTGGATTTTCGACTTTATCGAATTTAATGGAAAACGTTAACAAAGCAGCATCACCGTTAATCTTTACTTTATCGATGATCTCCTCTACCGTTGCATTAATAGTGGTATCGGTAATAGAATTCCGCAAACAGATTTCGCGAATTTTATCAGCAGAAAGATCTTTATAATTGTATATTTCCATAATACTGTTGTAAAAACAATTGTTCCTACATCTTAAATTAAATAATTATTTTTTCCATTGGCATCACAACTATACCCTCTGCCCCCAAGGCTTTCAGTTGATTGATCTTTTCCCAAAAATCGCTTTCGCTGATTACTGAATGAACGGCAACCCAACCTTCCTCAGCCAAAGGAACTACCGTAGGACTTTTAATGCCGGGTAGCAATGCTTTTATCTTATCCAGATTCTTGCTTTCTACATTCAAGACCACATATTTTTTTCCTTCTGCTCTTAACACTGATTGAATACGCATTAATAATTCCTTTATAATTGGGTTTTCTGCTATCTTTTCTGTCCCAATTAAAATAGCTTCAGAATGCATCACATTCACAAAAGATTTCAATCCGTTGCTTTTTAAAGTACCTCCGGTTGAAACGATATCACAAATAGCACTACTCAAACCAAGGTTGGGAGCTATTTCTACGGAACCGCTGATTTCAATAATTTCAGATTGAAGATTATTTTTGTTGAGATAATTTTGAAGAATAACAGGGTACGTTGTTGCAATGGATTTACCATTCAGATCGGATACTTCTATAATAGGACTATCGTTTGGAATAGCAATTTTCAAAGTGCATTTACCAAAGCCAAGTTTTTGCAGATAGGTAACCTTTGCTCCTTTTTCCACAATCACATTTTCACCGCAAATACCAATATGGGCAATGCCATCCTGAACATATTCAGGAATATCATCGTCACGTAAAAATAAAAATTCCAATGGAAAATTACTGCAAGCAGAGATCAGGGAACTTTTGTAATTCTCGAAACTAAGACCGCACTTTTTTAAGATATCAACAGATTTTTCGTTAAGTCGACCCGACTTCTGAATAGCGATTTTTATTGTTTTCAAAAGTATTTATTTTAGTAGTAAGTAAAAAAACATAAGTGTAATTGTAAAGAGTTATAAGTTGAAAATTATAAATTAAAAGAGCAAAAAGTTTAATATAGTGATTAACTTATAACTCATAATTTATAATTCTCTAATATTCCTTCATTAATTTTCTTCACCAAGCCCGGTCCTTCGTAAATAAAGCCGGTGTAAATTTGAATAAGATCGGCTCCTGCTTCCAGTTTCTCGATGGCATCTTCTGCAGAATGAATCCCGCCTACTCCGATTATAGCGAATGACTTATTCGATTTTTGCGCTAAATAACGAATCACTTCCGTAGATCTTTTTGTGAGTGGCTTTCCACTTAAACCACCTGCTGCATAGAGTTCAATTGTATCTTTATGTGTTTTAAGTTCGGATCGTGAAATGCTAGTATTGGTGGCAACGATGCCATCAATTTTGGTTATATTCACTATCTCCACAATATCGTTCAATTGTTCGTTGGTTAAATCGGGAGCTATTTTTAAAAGAATAGGTTTGGCATATGAATTCGCAACTCCCTGGCGTGTATATTGAGTAGCTAACTTCACGTTTAACTCTTTTAGTTTTGTCAACAATGCTTTTAATGGTTCTTTTTCTTGCAAAGCCCTAAGATTGGGAGTATTAGGCGAACTTACATTTACAACGAAATAATCTACATCACAAAACAATGCTTCAAAACATTTTATGTAATCCATAATGGCCTCGTCATTAGGCGTTATCTTATTTTTTCCAATATTTCCACCGATAATTATTTTGGTTTTCCTGTCTTTTAATCGCTCTTCAGCAGCATAAACCCCTTCATTATTAAACCCCATTCTGTTAATAAGAGCTTCGTCTTCCAACAAACGGAACACACGTGGCTTTGGATTACCTTCCTGTCCGGTTGGTGTAAGGGTACCTACTTCTATAAATCCAAAACCAAAGCAGGATAGTTCTTCAAATAGCTTAGCGTCTTTATCAAAGCCTGCTGCAAGCCCGACCGGGTTTTCAAAATTAAGACCGAACACCGTTCGTTCAAGGCGTGGGTCTTTTACAACATATTTTGAACGAATCAAATAAGGAATACCCGGTATATTCAAAAGTACCTTTAATAAAGAAAATGTAACATGGTGAATGGTCTCCGGTTCGAAGCGAAAAAGCAAAGGCTTAAGCAATCGTTTATACATCTTCCATTTTTAGGCAAATGTATAATTTTTTGTCTTCTTATGGAGAGATTTTATCGCTTTTATTCCAACCATCTATTTGTAATTTTTTACCTTTAGCCAAAATTACACGCGTGCAAGGACTACTTTTCTATCTGGTTATTCCATTCATCTATTTAATTTCCTTCCTGCCTTTTTGGATTTTATACCGACTGTCCGACCTCACCTTTTTCTTTCTGTATTACCTTTTTAGATACAGAAGAAACGTAGTTAGACAAAATATACAGAACTCTTTTCCCGAAAAAACACCTGGTGAAATAAATAAAATAGTCAAAGGCTTTTACCATCATCTGTGCGATTTAATAGTTGAATCTGTTAAAACTTTTACCATCAGTAAGGAGCAAGTAGTAAAACGATGCAGGATCCATCCTGAATCTTTAACACTTTTAGATCAGCTGTACGCCGATAAAAAAAGCCTTATATTGGTTATGGGCCACTATGGAAATTGGGAATGGGGAGGCTTGAGCTTTAGCGCAAATGTAAAACACCAACTCTTCTTTATTTATAAACCTTTATCCAATACCTATTTTGATCGTTTAATATTGAAAATGCGTTCGAGATTTGGCGCCAGACTGGTTACTATGAATAATGTTTTTAAAGAAATGGTGAATAACAGACATATAATTAGTGCAACCGCGTTTATTGCTGATCAGGCACCTCCTCCGGAAAGCGCACACTGGACTACATTCTTAAACCAGGAAACTCCGGTATTTGCAGGAACAGAAAAAATTGCCAGGAAATTAAATTATCCGGTTGTGTTTATTAATATTAAAAAGATTCGAAGAGGCTATTATGAGCTTTTTGCCGAACTTTTAATTGATGAACCTAAAGCTACCTCAGAGGGAGAAGTCTCGGACATCCATACAAAAAGATTGGAACTGGAGATTGTAGAACATCCTGAATTTTGGCTATGGTCGCATAGAAGATGGAAGCATAAAAAGTCAGTAGCTCGAGATAATAATTTAAACCAAACTTTATAAATTCAACTAACCCAAAATACATGAAAAAATTTCACTTTTACTGTTTTCTTTTGTTTTCTCCTTTTATCGCCTTCTCTCAAAACACAAACCTTATTACGAATATAGATGGTCGTACTTCCATCAGCCTGAACGGCAAATGGAATACCATAATTGATCCTTATGAAAATGGATATTACGACTATCGGTATGAAGAGCATAAAAATGGCTATTTCAAAAATCAAAAACCTAAAGATCCTTCTGAGCTGATTGAATATAATTTTGACACATCTGAGGAATTGCATGTCCCGGGTGATTGGAATTCCCAAAGGGAAATTTTAAAGTTATATGAAGGAACTATCTGGTATAAAAAATCATTTGATTACAAGAAGCGTAAGGACAACAACAGAGTATTTGTATACTTCGGCGCTGTTAATTACCAAACGTATGTATATTTAAATGGTACAAAAATCGGGGAACATGTAGGAGGCTTTACGCCTTTCAACTTTGACGTTACAGATCTCTTAAAAGAGAAAGATAATTTTCTGATCCTGAAAGTAGACAATAAACGATTTAAAGAAGCTGTACCTACCATCAATACAGATTGGTGGAATTACGGCGGAATTACACGTGATGTTAAAATAATTGAAGTTCCTCCTACCTTTATACAGGATTATTTCATCCAATTAGAAAAAGGCAGTCTCAACCAAATTAATGCCTGGGTAAAAACGAATAGTAAAACCGGATCGCAAAAAATAAAAATTTTTATCCCTGAAGCCAAAGTAAGTGTAGAAGGAATTACTGATGAAAATGGAATAGCACACATACCCATTACTGCAAAATTAAATCTGTGGTCCCCCGAAAATCCAAAACTTTATGAAGTAATAATAACCAGCCAAAATGATACTGTAAAAGACAGAATTGGCTTCAGATGCATTGAAACTCAGGGAGAAAATATTTTGTTAAATAAAAAGCCAATTTTACTGAAAGGAATATCTATTCATGAAGAAGTCCCTACCCGCGCAGCACGCGCTTATAGTATGGAAGATGCACAATTACTGCTCGGTTGGGCAAAAGAATTAGGATGCAATTACGTTCGACTGGCACATTACCCGCATAATGAAAATATGACCCGTCTGGCAGATAAAATGGGCATGCTCGTTTGGTCTGAAATACCAGTATACTGGACCATTGATTGGACCAATCCTGCTACTCTTGCAAATGCCAGAAACCAGCTAACCGAAATGATTACCAGAGATAGAAACAAAGCTTCGGTAATACTTTGGTCGATGGCTAATGAAACACCATTAAGCGAAATAAGGTTAAGCTTTCTTAAAGGTCTTACCGAATTGACAAGAACCCTGGACAATACCCGACTTATTACGGCAGCATTGGAAGTACATAATTCTGCAAATAATACGATGATGATTGACGACCCTTTGGGAACATACCTGGATGTTTTAGGTTGCAATGAATACATCGGATGGTATGGAGATAAAACCCCCGAAGCTTGTGACAATATTTCCTGGAAGACCAGCTATAACAAACCCCTCATTATAAGCGAAACCGGCGCTGATGCTTTATTTGGAATGCACGGTGATAAAAATGCACGCTTTACTGAGGAATATCAGGAAAATTATTTTAAGCATCAATTAATAATGCTAAAAAATATTTCCTTTCTAAAAGGCCTTACGCCTTGGATATTAGCTGATTTCAGGTCACCCAGAAGATCCTTGCCTACTATTCAGGAATATTGGAATAGAAAAGGGCTTATATCTGAACGGGGAGAAAGAAAAAAAGCATTTTATTTGGTGCAAAAATTTTATGCAGATTGGTTTTTGAAGAGTAAATAAAAACCTTTTTTTAATCTGACGCTCAATTAAATAAGAGTATGTTAAAAATGTAAATTTTCTTCCACTTACGAAATGATATAGATTTGTAAGTATTTGAAATGCAATAAATTATTTATTATTGAGGATTCCCCGGTTTCTAAAAACAAATAAACAGGACAGAAAAACTATTTTGTAAAAGAAGGATAAGAATTTAGCTTACTTCTTTTTCTGCTATAAACAAAATAGATAATTAAACCGATGATCAGCCAAATGGTAAAACGTTCCCAGTTACGAGGACCCAGCTCTGTCATAAGATACAGACAGGAGAATAGTCCAAGAACAGGGATTAAAGAATGTTTTTTACGGTAACTATTTATTGTCAGACTAAAGGAAATAATCGCAAATATATAAAATGGTGCTTTTTCTCTAAGTACTTTCAGGGCAGATAGTGCAGGATGATCAGCATCATGAAGGGTAAAAAAGTTACTTAATACATGTGGACTATTCAATTGAATAAAAATAATAGTAGAAACAAATAAAACAGGAACAATATACTTTCCATTTATGTATGGCAATACGAATTTACCCTTCGCCTTTTCCTGTCGCGGCAGCATCAAAATACCTCCACAAACCATTACAAAGGCAAATAGGGTACCGATGCTACAAAGGTCTGTAACTAGATCTGCATCTAAGAATAAAGCCGGAATACCTACCAGCAGTCCGGTGATAATCGTTGAAAAAGAAGGCGTTTTAAAGGTTGGATGCATCTTCGAAAATTTCTTCGGTAAAAGACCATCTCGGCTCATGCTCATCCAGATACGAGGTTGTCCTATCTGAAACACCAGCAACACACTTGTTGTGGCTATTACTGCGCTTAGGGCAATAAATCCCCCCAGCCAGTTCAGGCCTCTGCTGTTAAACGCACTGGCCATAAAATCGCCCACATTTAATTCTGTATAATTTACCATTCCTGTTAAAACCAATGCGATAAGAATGTATAAGACCGTGCAGATCGTTAAAGAATAAAACATGCCGCGGGGTAAATCACGTTGTGGGTTTTTACATTCTTCAGCAGTGGTAGAGATGGCATCAAAACCTATGTAGGCAAAGAACACAGCAGATACACCTTTCATTACACCGGACAACCCATTGGGCGCAAATGGCATCCAATTGACCGGATTAACATAAAAAAAACCAATTACGATTACCAGAAATATCACCAATAGTTTAAAAGCAACCATTAAATTACCCGACATTCTGGATTCTTTGATTCCTATATAAACCAACAATGTTACAACCGCAGTTATTAATAATGCGGGGAAATTAAAGACAACAGGCATAGAGCCTATATGCGGAGCATGGATCCATATAGTATGAAGAGATAAAATAGTATCAGGAATATCAGCCCGTTGAGCAATTAAATCCAGATATTGCCCATGCCCTTTTTTAGCGGCGAAAAAACTGGTGGATAAATAATCAGGAATGTGCAGACCTATGTTTTTAAGAAAACTTGTTAAATTACTCGACCAGGAAATGGCTACCGTAATGTTGCCAATAGCATATTCCATAATCAAATCCCAGCCGATTATCCAGGCGAATATTTCTCCGAAAGCCACGTAAGAATAAGTATACGCACTTCCTGAAACGGGTACTCGTGATGCAAACTCCGCATAGCATAAAGCAGAAAACCCGCAGGCTATGGCAGTGATCACAAAAAGAAAAACAGTAGCCGGTCCGCCATCAAAACATGCTTTGCCGACTGTACTAAAAATCCCTGCTCCAATTACAGCAGCAATACCTAATGACGTAAGATCCCGTACGGTTAATACTTTGTTAAAAGCTTCCTGTCCGTCACTTCCTTCTTTTTCAATCTGTGCTATCGACTTTTTTCTAAATAAATCTTTATAAGACATCTATCTTGTTTGTAAAAAACAAAAATAGAAAAATTCATAGACGGCATATCACATATTTCAATATTGATATTGGTACTGCCACAGAAGCAGTTCTACTTGTCCGTTAGTTGCATATAAACTAAAATCACAGCTGCAACGGTCATTAAAGCTAATGTCGTAAAACCGAGAATATTTGAAGTTTTTCCATTCGTATATTCTCCCATTACTTTTTTGTTGTTGGAGATGTGAAGAATGATTGCAATTAAAACAGGGGCTGTTAGCCCATAAAGGATGGCTGAATAAATCAGTGCCTTAATTGGAGAAATACCAATGTAATTCAACGATAATCCCAGAATGAGTGAAATGGCAATGACGATATAAAATGCTTTTGCCTCCTGAAATTTTTTGTCAAGCCCTTGTTCCCAACCAAATGTTTCGGAAATGATGTAAGAAAGTGAACCACTCAAAACGGGAATAGCCAAAAGGCCTGTGCCGATAACACCAATTGCAAAAAGCAGGTATGCTGAATTTCCCGCTAATGGTTTCAATGCCTGAGCCGCTTGCTCAACGGTGTCAATCTGATGAATGCCGCCATTAAACAAAACTGTCCCTGCCGTGAGTATAATAAAGAACATAACAAGATTTGAAAACAACATTCCAAAATCAACATCTTGTTTCATGTCGTGCATTATTTTTTTGTTCACTACTAAATGTTTTTTTTTACGCTTCATTTCTTCCACTTCCATAGTTGCCTGCCAAAAGAAAAGGTAAGGTGAAATGGTAGTTCCAAGAATAGCAACAAGAATGCTGATAAAGTTTTTATCAAACTTTATAGTTGGAATAAAAGTAGCTTTCAAAACTGCTTCCCAATCTTGTTTGTATAAAAACGGAACAATTAGATAAACTAAAAGAACAATGCAGAGATATTTCAGCACAGCAGCAATTTTTTGATATGGCAAATAAATAATTAAAACTAAAAGGATAATGGTGAAAACAACACTGAAATAAATTGCCTGAATGGAAGGGAATAAAAGATTGCCAACTGCTCCCATTCCTGCAATGTCAGCGCCAATGTTCATTACAATGGCAGGAAAGCTAAACAACAACATTAAATACAAAACAGGTTTTGAATAATTTGTTTTAAGTACTCCGGTTAAACCTTGCTTAGTAACTAAACCAATTCTTGCACACATTTCCTGAATTGAAGCCATAAGTGGAAATGTAATAAGTGCAGTCCAGAGAGTTGAAAGTCCGTAAACAGCACCTGCCTGCGAGTAGGTTGCAATGCCCGAAGGATCGTCATCGCTGGCTCCTGTTATAAGCCCCGGCCCGAGTAGTTTCCAAAAACGAAAGAGTTTATATGAAATTTTTTTCTTGTTGTTCATTTTTTAAATCGCTGCTGAATAGTTGGTAAAAACACAATCATAACCATTGATTGAATTTTTTGATGTACCGATTTTTTATGAATTGTGTCAGTACGCAATAACTGAATAAAATGATAATCAGAAAAGGAAAATAACTTAAAGGTAATGTTTGTAATTTTAATGCTGCTGCGAACGGAGAGAATGGAATAAAAATTCCGATTGCCATTACCAATGATGTTAAAGCGACAACAGGTGCTGTTGCCCAACTTTGTATGAAAGGAATTTTTCTCGTGCGTATCATATGCACAATGAGTGTTTGCGATAACAACCCTTCAATAAACCAACCTGACTGAAACAAACTTTGATGTTCGGGTGAATTTGCTTTGAAGAAAAAGAACATTAAGCCGAAAATTGCATAATCAAAAATTGAACTGACAGGCCCAATAAAAATCATGAAACGGATGGTGCCTTTTGCATCCCACTTCTGCGGCTTCTCAATAAATTCTGCGTCCATCCTGTCCCAGGGAATTGATATTTGTGAAATGTCATACAAAAGATTTTGCACCAGAATCTGAATGGGAAGCATCGGAAGAAAAGGAAGTAAGGCACTTGCTCCCAACACGCTGAACATATTGCCGAAATTGCTGCTGGCTGTCATCTTAATATATTTGATGATGTTGCCAAAAGTCCTGCGACCGTATACGACTCCTTTGAGCAGCACCATTAAATCTTTTTCAAGCAAAATAATATCGGCACTTTCTTTTGCAATGTCAACAGCTGTGTCAACGGAAATTCCAACATCAGCATCACGCAAAGCGGGTGCATCATTAATGCCATCACCCATAAAACCAACGGTGTGCCCTTTTGCCTGTAACAGTTTTACTATTCTTGATTTTTGAATGGGACTTAATTTTGCCATAATGGAAATATCGTCTATCTGTGCAACGATTTCTTCATCACTCATTCTTTCTAATTCATTCCCTAACACCACATGGCTGATTGGAATTCCTACATCACGGCAAATCTTTTTGGTTATAATTTCATTGTCGCCTGTTAATACTTTAATGCTCACTCCTAATTTCTGAAGTCCTTGGATAGCCAGTTTTGCAGAGGGTTTTGCAGGATCAAGAAACCCGATGAAGCCCGTCAGCACTAAATTATTTTCATCTTTGATTGAATAAGTGAGTGGGCCTCCTTCGTATTCTTTTATCGCAACTAATAAAACTCTTAACCCTTCCTCATTTAATTTTTTAGAAGTATCAGCCACAATCTTTCGCATCGCATCATTCATGGGAACTATTTTATCGTTCTCAATGTGCAATTGTTTGTCTTCACCAGGGTCGAATGCGTGTGTGCAGATATCAAGCATTTCTTCTACTGCACCTTTGCATATCAATAAATGTTTCCCATTGTTCATTTCAAGTATCACGCTCATTCTCCTGCGATCAAAGTCAAATGGTATCTCATCTATTTTCTTAAAATCTTCATCAACTTTAATATAATGATGTAATTCATTGTGTTCAAGGATAGCGACATCCAACAAATTCTTTAGGCTGGTTTGATGATAACTATTGAGGTAAGCCCATTTCATTACTTCATCATCATCGTCTCCAAAAACATTCAGGTGACGGGTAAGAACAATTTTATCCAGCGTTAATGTGCCTGTTTTATCAGTGCAGAGAATATCCATTGCACCAATGTTTTGAATAGCATTGAGCCGTTTCACTATTACTTTTCGCTTACTCATTTTCAGCGCACCTTTGGCAAGGTTAGCAGTAACAATCATAGGGAGCATTTCAGGAGTTAAGCCAACGGCTACGGAAAAGCCAAATAACAATGCCTCCAGCCAATTGCCTTTCGTAATTCCGTTTATCAAAAACACGAGAGGAACCATCACTAACATAAACCGAATAAGTAACCAGCTTATACTGCTCACGCCTTTATCAAAACTTGTGAGGGGTCTTTTGCCTGCGAGTGCTTTTCCGATGGAACCAAAATACGTTTCGTTTCCTGTGGTAACGGCAATGGCTGTAGCTGTGCCACTCACCACATTAGTTCCCATAAAACAAAGATTCTCTAATTCTAACGGAGATTTTTTTTCAGCATCGTCAATTTTATGTTCGCGTTTTTCAACAGGCAGGGCTTCTCCCGTAAGAATGGATTGGCTCACGAATAAATCTTTTGATTGCATGATGCGGCAATCAGCAGGTATCATATCGCCCGCGCTCAACAGAATAATATCTCCAGGAACAATTTCCTTTATATCAATTTCTTTTTTCCCTGTTTCCTTTCTTAGTAAAGTTGCGGTAGTTGTTACCATACTTTTTAATTTTTCGGCGGCTTGATTACTGCTGTATTCCTGCCAAAAACGAATGAGCGAACTCAGCATCACCATCGTGCCTACAACAACTACTGTTTTGTAATCGCGTTCACCGGGTGCTATGAGTAATACATCAATTACAAATGATACGATTGCAATAGTGACAAGCACGGCATTAAACGGAGTGAGAAAAGAACGAAACAATTGTTTATACCATGCAGGAACTTTTTCGTGTTGTATTTCATTAAGCCCAAATTGATGTTGCTTTTCATGAACTTCACTTTCTGAAAGTCCGTTTGCATTGCTGTTTAATGTTTCTAAAAATGAATTACTATCCGTATTTGATACATCCCGGAGTTTGTTCAATACACCAGCATCAAAACCGGTATTTCCGTTTTTTGAAAAAATAATTTTACTTTTTAACTGCTCTTTTAATTTTGCTGCTGTCATCAGGATCTACTCAAATTTACTATATCAAATGTGCCAGATTTTGTGGCAGTAAAAGTAGTCAGAAAAAATGTTTATTCACAATTAAGATTGTTGCTTGTCCGACTGTTTAGAGATCGAAAAAAAGGAAAACTTACAGTACCGCATGGTACTGGTTAAAAAAAACGTAGCTGGATGCTACGCTTAACTGGGGAGTGTTATAAGCCTGTTGAGCTTTTTGATTCTACCTTTTATTACCGCCTTCGTCCTGTGTTTTCCGTGTTCTTTGGCCTTGTCATGTTCCCTTGCACTTTCACGCGCTGCCCCACAACTCTTTCTTGGTAGTGTGCTGCCTGCCTTCGTAACTCCGGCTGGTTTGCATGGTTTGTTTCAGAAAAAGATCTTTCATGTCCTTCATTATTTGGAGAAGGCAAACCATTTGATGCTGAATTAATGCGAGGGCCATAATAATGTTGGTTTGTATTCTCATCAAAGCCGGTCGAATATTCCCCCTGATTTCTCGCATAAACAGAATGATGATAATATCTTGGATAATGTGCAACATATAATTCATGGTGCATCCATGGCTGATGCACACGGTAATCAAGGACCACCACATGTCCGCCATATAAATCATAGTTGCCGTATATCGGTGGCAAAATAGGTGAAAATAACCAATTGCCATCTTCAAGATAAACGTATTCATGATTCCACACATCATAATAAACTTCCAAATCGGGCAGATAATAATATTGAACTTGATTTACATTTCCATACGCTGGTGCCCATAGCGGCGGAGCCCCTATTCCTGCTTGTACAACAACTTGTGGCTGCGAGAATCCTTGCTGCGCGATGGTGAGCAATAACAGAAATACAAAATATTTAATGGATAATTTTTTTTTGAAAGCTGTTTTCATAATTTTTAGTTTTAGAGATTATTTATTTAAAATTCTTTCAGCCATAAACCGCTGACGGTCTTTATTGCACGTGAAGACAGAAAATATCCTCGGATCAGGAATCGGAACAATAAGTCCCCGAATAACGGGGCCTGATCATTTACCAAACTGGAATCCTAAACCCATCGTAATATTTAAAGTGGATATCGGCATAGATCCAAATATTGGCGTGGTAGATCCACTGGTAGGAAGAAACGAACTCGGATTCCCATAGTATAGATACTGTACATTAGTACTGTAAGTAGGATTAGCGTAAAGCATATCTACATTCAGCATTATACAGGTATTTCTCCTGAATGAGTAGCGGACTCCGGCACCCAAATTATATACCGATGTTTTAGAAGAGCTTGCAAAAGTTTCCCATTGTTCATTATAATAACCATAGGGAGCATACGGGGGAATGGTATAAGGAACTGCCTGATAAGTAATATCTGGAAAACTGCAAAACATGACACCAACCAGTGCCCTGAAGTCAAATGAAAACCTTTTCCATGGATAGGTATAAAATACGCCCGCCATTAAATTTGTCTCTTTGTAAATAGGCGTTCCACTTACTATTTGGTAACCTCCCCTGCTTGAGTTTGTGTCTCTTTGTGAGATATTGTTAACATAAGCATTGATACCAAAGGGATGATAAGCATAGCCAACCAATAATGCAATGCCAAAATTTGAATTATTAATAGGTATTCCCGCTGAAATATTTTCTGTTGAACCACTCATCGCGTAATTCCCATAACCTGAACTGACATTAAAAGCAAAACTACCTTGCGGAATTGTGTACCCTGAATTTACCGAAACATAACCTTTAGGGGATTCAGTCGGAGTTTCCTTTTCCTGTTGGGGATTATTTCTGCTGCCTCCTTGATGACCTCCTCTATAGTAATTTCCATTATTGTAATCTTGTGCCTTTGCAAGGTTGAAAGTTACTGCAAGCACAAGACATGTTAAGCGAACATGTAAATTCATGATAAAACAAATTGGTTAAATAAAATATTTTACGCAAAATTATTATCACAAACATCTTGCCGAATTATTCAGATTATAACTTATATATGCCTAACATCAAAATGTGTAGACAAACTGGCAACATGTCCCGACTAACCTTTAGCCGATATCTATTCTGTTAGTGCTTTATCCAATTTTTTAATGACCTAAAGTTCAATTGCAAATTGAACAATGTTCAAAGCGCCATTACCTTCACACAAGCTATCCCGACAAATGACACTTATCGCCAGATCATCTGAACTTGCCACCGAGCTTGTTTTTTAGGATCATTGAAAGTGGAACCTTTACTAATTAAGTATTCCAACAATCAAAAACCTATGCAAAAAATATGCCTGTATTTTTTATATAATTTGAAAAAGCTACTTTTGCCAAAACGAATAATTATATACAGATGATGCGTATAGGTCTTTTATCTGACACCCATTCTTATCTTGACGATAAAATATTCACCTATTTTGAGGCCTGTGATGAGATATGGCATGCAGGTGATATTGGAACGCTTGAGCTGGCAGATAAGCTCGCTGCCTTCAAACCATTACGTGCAGTGTACGGAAATATTGACGGACATGAAATACGAAAAGTTCATCCGGAAAATCAACAGTTTAAATGTGAAAATCTGAATGTCTGGATCACACACATCGGTGGTTATCCCGGACATTATGCAATAGATATCCGTGAAGAAATAAAAAGAAATCCTCCTGATTTATTTATTTGTGGACATTCGCATATTTTAAAAGTAATGCGAGACCCGAAATTAAACAACATGCTGCACATCAACCCGGGCGCTGCAGGCATAAATGGCTTTCATAAAGTAAAAACAATTGTTCGCTTTACTGTCGATAGGAAAATGATTAAGGAACTTCAGGTAATAGAATTAGGAGCCATAGGTTAAATAGCGACAATTGCATTTTCCTTCAGCCAGCCTATATTCCCGTTAAGAAGGCGTATTTTTTTCCACTCGCCAACTTTATCAAGTAACTGTACTTTTGTTCCTTCATGCAAAATAAATAAATCGGTACTTTTTTCAGTAGGAGAGCTTTTTACATAAACGCTTTGTGAGAAAACAATTGCTTCACTACTACTTTGATTTTCGTTATATTGATAGTTAGCAAAGAAAAATGATGTCATGGAAAATAGAAACAAAACAAAGGCTACATAAAATGTAGTGCGCTTAACAAAAGCATTTTTCGATAGTAGAAACAGAATAGAAAAAACAAAAACCACCCACAATAAAACAACACCTGTTTTTGCCCACTTATCCGTTATAAAAAAATGAATCGTTTGATTCCACCACTGCTCGTAAAACAAAGGTGGAACAGGTTCCATCTTATCCATAACTTTAAGGTTGGCCATCTTTAAATTGAAGGCAATATCCTCATCTTTCGAATTGATTTTTCTAGCTCTTTCATAATTTAAAATAGCAGAAGCTATATCTCCTTTTTTATAATAAGCATTTCCGAGATTGTAATAAATTTCTACATTTTCAATCTTTCCTTTAACAAGTTCTTCGTACTGTTGAATAGCATTGTCCAAATCATTTTTCAGATAATACTGATTTGCTTTTTCAAAAATTTGTTTCGGATCGTTTGATGCATGCACCGAAACAGCCCAAACAAATAATAGAATTACCTGAACGATCAAATACAAAAATGAGTTTCTTTTTTTCATATGTATATAATTTATTTTTTTATGGTCATATGGAATTCGCATCCGCCTCAGGCGGATTTATCACCTGTTCGTATGCCTTTGCTTATGCTTCATTTCATAGGTCAAAATTTCTTATTAACTTATAATTCATAATTATCTAACGTATTTCATGTTCCAGTTTTGTAATTAAACCGATTGTGCTTTGATACGTTTTCTCCATTTCTTCAACTCCTGAAGGCGGTGCAAAACGGGCAAAATCACAATGATCAATAGTATTTGTTAACTCCTGAATAGTAGTCGTATTTACATTTCTTTTGCTCAACTTATCCATTACATTTTCTTTGGAAAGATGCACCAACGGAATAGTAATTTTATCGCTTACATATCCCCATAATGCTTTAGAAACTTCTTCGTAAAATTTTTCTTTATTTTTTTCTATTAAAAACTTATTGGCTGTAGACAATCGTTTCTTCGCAAGGCTGGTAGCTTTTCTGCTTTTTACCAAAGAGATATCTTTGTTTAATGCTTCTATTTTTCTTCTGTACGAAATTGCTGCAAAGAACAACAGGAAAGGAAATACGATCAATGAATAGAACAATGGAGATCCATAAAATTCATTTCCTTTTTGGCGGATTTGAATGTTCCCTGTTTTAATAAAACGGATATCCTTTGCAAGCAATTGCACCTCTTCTTTATCTACGCCATTTGAAATTGTTGCGGCTTCCGGTTCACTTCCTTTTTCTACTTTTATTTTATATTCAGGAGAATTAATAGAAACATACATTTTTTTATCCAAATCGAAATAAGAAAAAGTAACAGGATCTATTTTATACTCTCCTGAATGGCGCGGAATAAGCAAATATTCAATAGTCTTGCTACCCGAAACACCGGCTGCACTTACGGCAATGTTATCCGTTATTTTAGGATCAAATGATTCAATATCATTTGGAAATGTAAGCTTAGGCGCTTCTATTAATTTAAAATTTCCTTTTCCTGATACCTTAATTTTAAGCGATACGGGCTCGTTTGTTTTGGTGGTAGATTTATCTAAATGCGTCTCCATTGAAAACTTACCTACTGCCCCGCCATAATTAGCAGGGGCATTATCCGGTAATGGTTTTACATTAATTTTTATAGCATTGCTTTTTATTTTTTGCTTCACATCTTGTTGCGTATTTCCGAAAAAAGAATCGTTAAAAAAAGGATCGTTAAATATATCAAAAGGATCACGCACTCGTTTTCGTTTTACCTGAATCCTGGCGATAAACTCTCCCTCCATAGGCTCCAGTGTATAAGCGCCTGACCGCTGTGGAAACAGCACCACCTTTTTTATTTCTGCCACATGGTATGCTATCCCATCCAAAGTTTCCATATGAAATTGGATGTTCTTTGGCATCTCAACATCCTGAGTCCAGAAACCATTAAAAACAGGAGCATTTGCTGCGTAATCTACAATATCGATCCTTGTATAAATTTTATAGCTTGCCGTTATTCCTTCTCCCTGGTATACATTTGTTTTATCGACTTCTACACGCAACATCAGATTGTCAGTTACCTGTTTGCTTAAATTTTCATCTCCACTTGAATTTTGGGCATTCTTCTGTTGTGTGGCAGCACCAGCTTTTCCAACCGTAATCGTTAAAGAATTAGATTGAACCCTTTTGCCATTTATTTCTATAGAAGCCGGACCTATTTTAAAAGTACCTTCCTTTTGGGCTTGCATATAATATGTAAATGAAATAGATTGAGACATATTACCATTCACAAATTGCATACTGGTAGATTGATTCGGTCCCATTATGACATTAAAGTCATTTAACAATGGAGGTTGAAACCCACGTCCGCTACCATTAAGAGTATAAGAAACCTGAACTTGCTCACCTACACTAACGTCCTTCTTACTTGCAGTAGCCGTAAATGAAGCATCCTGAGAAAAAGCTACAGATATGGACAGAGAAAGAAGAATTAAGCTATTTATGATAAATTTCATTTTACTAATTTTTTTGTTCATTTTCTTGCAATGCAAAAAATCACAATAATACTATTTGCTCGGTCATGGCCTCATCCTAAATCCTTCTCCAAAGGAGAAGGACTTGGTCCCCTAATTTATTTTATCAAACTCATCTACCAATCATTTTCAAATTAACGAATTTTCAAATCTTCAAATTTTCAAATCAACTACCAATCCTTTTCAATAATCACTCTTGCTGCCTCTTTTTTACCTAATTTCTTTTGTGCCTGACGTTCTTTGTTATTCAGCGCGTCAAGCATTCGTTGTGCGTCCTCTTTAGATATTTTACTTTTATCTTTCGGTTGCTTTTTTTGCTGATCGTCCTTATCACCTTTATCTTCTTTTTTATCGTCCTTCTTATCTCCCTTTTTGTCTTTGTCCTTTTTGTCTTTATCTTCTTTATCCTTGTCTTTCTTGTCCTTCTTCTTGTCGTCTTTCTTTTTTTCATCCTTCTTTTTATCGTCTTTTTTCTGCTGTTGTTCTTTTTTCAACATAGATCTCGCATACTCCAGATTATATTTGGTATCATCGTCTTTAGAATTCAACTTTAGTGAATTTTTATATTCTTCAATGCTTTCTTCATACTTTTTAGTTTGCAATAAAGAATTAGCAATGTTGTGATGCACCTTTGACAAATTTTCCTTAGACGTTTTTTGTGAAGCCAAACTTTGAAACTGTTCCAATGCCTCCTGATACTTTCCTTGTTTGTACAAAGCATCGCCTAAATTAAAAGCGCCCTCAAAGGAGTCTTTATTTTTTTCAATAGCTTTCCTGTAATTTATTTCAGCATCGTTAAACTTTCCATTTTTATATTGTTTGTTACCATCACGCACATATTTTTTTTCCGTTTGGGCTATGGACGAATAACTAAACAGAACGCATAGCAGCATCATATGCAATGAACCTCTTTTTGTATTCCCACTAAAAAAAATATGCAATTTGTTAGCCATTTTTAATCTCCTCCCCAAATAAATTAATCTTTGCCAATCTTTTGTTTTTTCTATTTGAAATAATTAATTCTATAAGCAATAATACTAAGCCAAGAGCAAGAAAATATTGGAAACGATCCTCGTAATCAGTATACATTTTGGATCCGAAATTTTTCTTTTCCATTTTATTTACTTCACTTAACAAAGTATTCAAACCGGCATCGCTGGTGGAAGCGCGAATATATTTTCCATTTCCGGCAGATGCAATTTCCTGAAGCATTCCTTCATCTAATTTTGTCACTACTGTGTTTCCTGTATTATCTTTTCGATAACCGATCATCACACTATTTCGGTATATCGGAATTGGACCACCACCGGAAGATCCCATTCCAATGGTATGAACAATGATACCTTCTTTGGTAGCATCTTTAGCTTCTTCAACAGCATTGTCTTCATGTCCTTCACCATCTGTTATAACAACCAATACTTTATGCTTTTTTTCCTTTGAATTAAATGATCTCACGGCCATATTAATCGCATCTCCAATAACAGTTCCCTGGGTAGGAATCATATCGGATTCTATTGTTGACAAAAACAGTTTAGCGGCCGCAAAATCTGTTGTAATTGGTAATTGAACATAAGCTTTACCGGCAAATACAATAATTCCTATCCTGTCGTTCTGCAATTGATCAATCAGTTTTGAAATAGATTGCTTGGCACGTGCTAAACGACTTGGTTTTATGTCTTCAGCATTCATGCTATTCGACACATCAAGTGCAATCATAATATCCACTCCCTCTCGTTTCACTTCTTCCAACTTGCTCCCTATCTGGGGATTGGCAATACCGATAACAACAAAAATAAAGGAGACAATTAATAGGATAAATTTCCAGACAGGCTTGCTCGTCGAAACATCCTTGTATAAAGTTTCTATTATAGACGCATCTCCGAACCTACTCAATGCTTTTTTACGCCAGTGCTTCATCATCCAGAAAAGAATGATAAACACCGGAACGGCTATCAGTGCATACAAATACTCGCTATGTGCAAATCGGATCATATAATTATTTTAATAACCCCCACCCTTTCCAAAGGAAAGGGTGGGGGTGTGAGGTTAAGCCGGTAAACTTTTTAAAATGGTATATCTTAACAATATCTCCAACAGTAAAAATAAACCTGCCAACAATGCAAAAGGCAAATACTCTTCTGCATGTTTTCTAAACTCCGTTACTTGAATTTTTGTTTTTTCTAATTTATCTATTTCTTTATAAATAGCTTTTAACTTATCATTATTGGTGGCCCTGAAATATTTGCCATCTGTCATATTCGCAATTTTAGTCAACATAGGTTCATCAACGTCAACTGGTATATTCTGATACTGGATACCATAAGGGGTTTGTACCGGATAAGGTGCCATTCCTATAGTTCCTACGCCAATTGTATATACCCGAACATTAAACGTTTTAGCAATTTCGGCAGCTGTTAAAGGTGCTATAGCTCCTACATTGTTTACACCATCTGTTATTAAAATAATCACCTTGCTTTTTGCTTTGCTGTCTTTAATGTGATTTATACTGGTTGCTAAGCCGTCTCCAATGGCAGTGCCCTCCGCCAGTATTCCGCTTTCAAGTCCGCCTAAAAGATTTTTTAAGACAGAATGGTCTGTAGTAAGCGGACATTGAGTAAAACTTTCGCCGCCGAATATTACCAGTCCGATACGATCATTCTGTCTTCCTTCGATAAAATTAAGAACAACTTGTTTGGCAGCTTCAATGCGATTCGGTTTGAAATCCTCCGCCAACATACTGGAAGAAATATCCATGGCTAACATAATATCTATTCCTTCGGTAGCTATATTCTGACTACTTGAAGCAGACTGTGGTCGGGCCAAGCAAGTAATTATTAATGCAACCGCAAGTATTCGGAAGACAAAAGGAATATGTTCGAGCCTTTGTCTGAATGATTTTTTATACCCATCAAATCCGCCCAATGTCGAAATTTTTACTTCTGTACCTTGTCTTTTATTTTTCCACCAGTACCAACCAATCATACCGGGAATCAGAAGCATCAAAAAGAAATACTTGGGATTGGCGAAAACGATTCCTTCCATCATATTGCTTCCTCCTTTCCTTCATTCCGTTTGGGTTGTGGAATGGTTGATGACACAAAATCAAAAGCATTAGCCATACTTAATTCATGTTCATTTGGTAATGGCTGAACCTTCGCAAACTTCACCAAATCTGAAAGCTGTAACAATTGTTTCAATTTTTCTTTTTGCTCCTCGCCCATGCTGGTCCGCTTGAAGTTGTTTAATATTTCATATGTTGTTAATTCCATTGCCGGAATTTTATAACGATGCTCAATATATGTTCTTATGATATCAGAAATTCTACTGTGATAAATTTTTACACCGCTCTCCTGTGTTTGCCATATCTTCTCACTTTCCAGTTCTTTTAGTGCCTCCAATGCAATTTCATGAGCAGGACGGGATGGAATCTTAATTGCGATTTCTTCAGGTTTCTTTTTGCGATTTTTAAAAAAGTAATATAAACCGATAATAATTGCTAAAATTACAACTCCACCAATTATATACGGTAAAGCCTCTTTAAATGAAAAAGGAAGATCCAATGGACCTTTAATTTCCTTAATTGCCTGCGTCGTGTCTACCTTTGGAGCATACACGGATAACAACAGCGCTTCTGTTTCGGCAATCTTATTCGTGTCTTTATCCACAACAAATTTAAAAGGAGGCAAAACATAATGTCCAGAATCAAAACTTGTAATGGTAATTATTTGTCGTTCGGTTATTATTGAATTATCAGCTGAAGGAATGGTATCAATTTTTGATCGCTCCAGCACTTCTATTTTACTAATGGTATCAGGCAATGCAGGAAATAACACTTTCTGTTTAGCCGGATGTTCCACCTGCAATTGCAATCGTACACGATCACCAATCATGATTTTTGTAGAGTCCAACTTAGCTGTTGCTTTTATTCCTTGTGCTTGCGTAAGCATGAAAGGGAATGCAAGAAAGATTGCAAAAATCAATATTTTACTAACTCCAAACTTAAAATTCATAATTTATAATTTATAATTCCTAATTTATAACTCCTCTAAGCCCTCGTCCCTCTTCTTTTAAATAAGTTAATAAGAGGCTGCACGTAGGATTGATCCGTTCTAAGATTAACTGTATCTACTCCACTCTTCGCAAACATGGCGGCCATATAATTTTCGCGCTCTTTCCACAATCCATTGTAGCGATTTCTAACTTCCGTACTACTTGTATCTACCCATAAATTTTTTCTAGATTCTGCATCTCTTAATCGTATCAGTCCAACGTTCGGGAGCTCGGCTTCACGTTTATCATATATTCTAAGCGCCACCAAATCATGTTTATTATTGGCAATTTTTAAGGCATCCTCAAATTTTTCACTCATAAAATCGGAAATCACAAATGCGATGCTCCTTTTTTTAATCATGTTTGTAAATTGCTGCAAGGCAAAGCTAAGATCTGTGCCCTTCCTTGTAGGTTCAAAATTTAATAGTTCGCGAATAATGCGAAGTATATGCGACTTCCCTTTTTTAGGAGGAATAAATTTTTCGATGACATCTGTAAAAAATAGCACGCCAATGTTATCATTGTTCTGTATGGCAGAAAAAGCAAGTACGGCACAAAGTTCTGTCACCAACTCTTTTTTTATTTGCTGGCCTGTACCAAATTCACCTGATGCACTTACATCAATCAGAAGCATCACTGTAAGCTCTCTTTCTTCCTCAAAAATCTTAACATATGGATGATTAAAACGAGCTGTTACATTCCAATCAATTGTTCTTACATCATCACCTGCCTGGTATTCCCTAACTTCGCTAAAAGCCATACCACGCCCTTTAAACGCACTATGGTATTCTCCCGAAAAAATATGACTGGAGAGCCCTCGTGTTTTTATTTCAACTGTGCGTACTTTCTTAAGAAGTTCTGTTGTTTCCATTTTTACTGATTCTTTGATTCGTTAATTCGCTGATGGCTTGAAAATGAATTTATCGGACTAATAACTATTTTTTTATTTTCCAATTATCGAATCAACGAATTATCGAATTTCTAAGGTACTTCAACAGCATTTAATATCTCATTAATAATTTCTTCAGAGGTAATATTTTCTGCTTCTGCTTCGTACGTAAGACCAATCCTGTGGCGCATTACATCATGACAAATCGCTCTTACATCTTCCGGAATTACGTAGCCTCTTCGCTTAATAAACGCATAAGCTTTCGCTGCTAACGCAAGATTGATACTGGCCCTTGGCGAACCTCCGTAACTAATTAATGGTTTTAGTTTTTTAAGATTATAATCTTGTGGATTACGAGAGGCAAATACAATGTCAACAATATATTTTTCAATTTTTTCGTCCATATAAACTTCCTTCACTAATTCTCTGGCACGAAGAATTTCTGATGACTGAATAACAGCGCTAACTTTCGGGAATGTACCGGAAATATTTTGACGCATAATTAATTTTTCTTCTTCTTTAGAAGGATAACCGATAATAACCTTTAACATGAAACGATCTACCTGTGCTTCAGGCAAAGTATAGGTTCCTTCCTGGTCAATAGGGTTTTGTGTTGCTAATACTAAAAAAGGTTCTTCTAATGGAAATGTTTCCTCCCCGATGGTAACTTCTCTTTCCTGCATGGCTTGAAGCAAAGCACTCTGTACTTTTGCCGGAGCCCGATTAATCTCATCCGCCAAAATAAAATTAGCAAACAAAGGTCCTTTACGAACCGTAAACTCCTCTTTCTTCTGATTGTAAATCTGTGTACCCAAAAGATCTGCCGGTAACAAATCAGGCGTAAATTGGATACGACTGAATTTTGCATGAATAGCATTTGCCAAAGATTTAATAGCTAATGTTTTAGCCAATCCGGGAACCCCTTCTAACAAAATGTGACCGTTAGACAGTAAACCTATAATAAGACGTTCGGCCATATACTTCTGACCTACTATAACCTTACTAAGCTCCATCAATAATAAATCAACAAAAGCGCTTTCTTTTTGTATCCTGCTGTTTAATTCTTGTATATCAGTTACCATGTTTTTTATTTTAATTATTTCAATTGGAATTTTATAATATGCAAAAATAGAATAGAATTTTAATGCTACGATTCATTTAACAATTTTTAACAACAATTGCTTTGAAGGGAACGCCGATTATTATGATTCTCATTATTTATGAGATTTAATTTTAGTGCTATTTTCTTGCCAAAAAAAGAATACAATTAACAAATTACTTGTGTTCTCTTCAATTAACAATTATTACTTTTGCTAAAGATATGGAACAAAGATATTTTATCGAACTTGTATTTAATGGTAAAAACTACCATGGGTGGCAGATACAGGAAAATGCAATATCGGTGCAGGAAACCTTAAACAAGGGTTTGTCTATTTTATTAAAAGAAAATATTGAAACAACAGGTTGTGGCAGAACAGATACAGGTGTTCATGCAAAACAATTTTTTGTTCACTTCAATGCCGACTTAAGTATAGTAAAGGATTCGAGACAACCGAACAATGATAATCCTGAAATTATTAGCGAACAATCAGGCTTAATAAATTTAAAACACCATCTCAACAGGATACTTCCTATCGACATTGCCATCAAACGAATTATCCCTGTAAATAATGATGCACACGCTCGCTTTGATGCTGTTTCACGCACCTACGAATATGTAGTATATCAGGAGAAAAATCCTTTCTTGCAGGAATCAGGATATTTTATTCACGATCATTTAAATGTTGAATTGATGAATGAGGCCGCTAAACTTCTATTAAACTACGTTGATTTTAGCTGCTTCAGTAAATCCCGAACACAGGTTTTAACGAATAACTGTAATATTACAAAAGCGGTGTGGCTTCAGATAGACGATCGGCTTATTTTTGTAATTACAGCCAACCGTTTTTTAAGAAATATGGTAAGAGCCATTGTGGGAACGTTATTAGAAATAGGTCGGGAGAAAATTACTCAAGACGATTTCATGAAGATAATAGAAGGAAAAAAACGTACTGATGCCGGAGTCTCTGTTCCAGCCTGTGGACTTTATCTTACTAAGGTTGAATACCCTTTTATGGATTGAGTTTTCTGCCGGAAATAATTAGCAAAAATTTCTCATCTACTCATAAAAATAAATAGTTCAAAAAAAATCTTAAATCTCATAAATGGAAATAATTTCCACAAGTAAAAAATATCTTCAAATCTTATATCTCCCTTAAACAAAGCAACACCACATTTTCCACATGGTGTGTGTGCGGAAACATATCCACCGGTTGCACCTTAACCACTTTGTATTTTTCATTCAACAGTGCTAAGTCCCTTGCTTGAGTGGCAGGATTGCAACTGACATAAACAATTTTAGGTGCTCCTATTTCCAGCATTTTTTTTACAACATCTTCATGCATGCCTGCTCTTGGCGGATCTGTAATTATAACATCAGGCCGGCCATTTTCTTCAACAAATTTAGCGCTTAAAACGTCTTTCATATCACCTGTATAAAATACGGTATTTGTTATATTATTGAATATCGAGTTATCTTTCGCGTCTTCTATTGCAGCAGCAATGTACTCCACTCCTATTACTTTTTTCGCCTTTTGCGCTATGAAGTTTGCAATCGTTCCCGTACCTGTATATAAATCGTACACGATCTCGTTACCTTGCAGATCGGCAAAGTTGCGTGTAATTTTATATAACTCGTAAGCTTGTTGAGAATTTGTCTGATAAAAAGACTTAGGGCTGACCTTAAATTTAAGTCCTTCCATATCCTCCATCATATACTCCTTCCCGGAAAAAAGCTGTATGTCCAGATCCGAAATAGAGTCATTTCCTTTCGAATTAATTACGTAGAGTAAGGATGTTATTTGAGAAAACTGTTTTTCAATAAACTGCAACAAGGCAATCCTTGCATCAGTGTCTTCAAAGTAAAAGACAACAATTACCATTACTTCTCCTGTTGAAGAAGTTCTAATGATCAGATTCCTCAAAAAGCCAGATTGTTCTCTCAAGTCAAAAAAACTAAGGCTGTTGTCGAGCGCATATTTTTTAATAGCTAAACGGATAGCATTAGACGGTTCAGGCTGAAGATGACAAGTATTAATATCCAAAATTTTATCAAAACGTTTGGGGATATGAAAGCCCAAAGCATTGGGCTCAAGTGGTTCGACATCGCCAATCTCACCTGTTGTTAACCAACGTTTATTTGAAAAAGTATATTCGAGTTTATTACGATAATGCGTGGTTAATGCGGAAGGAAGTATAGGAGAAAATTCCGGCAATTCTATTTTAACCAGTCGTGTCAGAGCATCCAACACTTGCTTTTGCTTGTAAAATAATTGTGATGCGTATTGCATATTCTGCCATTTGCATCCGCCACACACTCCAAAATGTTCACAAAAAGGCTGACTTCTAATTTCTGATTCTTTATGGATTTTTACAGCCTTCCCTTCAACAAATGATTTCTTCTTACGAAAAACCTGTACATCTACGATATCGCCCGGGATGGCGCCTTCCACAAAAAAAACCAATCCCTCCTGCTTTGCAATGGATTTGCCGTCCGAACTTGCATCCGTAATTTCAACGTTCTCAACAATTTTAATTTGAAAGTCCTTCTTATTTCTCATACGTGGGCAAAGTTAATTATATTCTGCTCTTTGAAAATTTAGACGCCGATTGTTATGATTGTCATCATTGACACAGATAAGAATCTTTTAAAAAATCATAAATATCATAACGATTATAAAAATCCGCATTCTAATTAATTTGCACAATAGTTTATAGAATTTCACCAGTTTCTTAGTAAGTTTGCATCTCTACCCTTAAACAAAAAAGAATGTCAAGCGAAACTATAACAGCATCTGCGGCTGCGATAAGTGCCATAAAATTAGAAGATAAATACGGAGCTCATAATTATCACCCATTACCGGTAGTTCTCGAACGCGGTGAAGGCGTATTTGTTTGGGATGTAGACGGTAAAAGATATTATGATTTCCTGTCTGCCTATTCTGCCGTAAACCAGGGTCATTGTCATCCTAAAATATTGAAAGCCTTGGTTGATCAAGCGCAAAAACTTACGCTAACATCAAGAGCATTCTATAACGATGTATTAGGAGAATATGAAAAATACGTAACCTCTTACTTTGGATACAGCAAAGTATTACCAATGAATTCCGGTGCAGAAGGTGTTGAAACAGCCTTGAAACTTTGCCGAAAATGGGGATATGAAAAGAAAGGAATTCCTGAAAACCAGGCAAAGATTATTGTTTGCGAAAACAATTTCCATGGTCGTACGATAGCTATCATCTCTGCTTCAACTGATCCCGAGTCAAGAAAAAACTTTGGCCCCTACACCCCCGGATTTATCACCATACCCTACAACGATATAAATGCACTTGCAGAAGCATTGAAAGATTCATCTGTTGCCGGTTTGCTAATAGAACCCATTCAGGGAGAGGCGGGCGTTTTTGTACCTGACGAAGGGTATTTAGCCAAAGCGTATGACTTATGTAAAAAGGCAAATGTCTTATTCATAGGTGATGAAATACAAACAGGAATAGCACGCACAGGAAAATTACTGGCTTGTGATCATGAAAATGTGCGTCCCGATATTTTGATTTTAGGCAAAGCTCTTTCGGGTGGTTTCCTACCTGTTTCTGCAGTATTGGCAGATGATGCTATTATGCTCTGTATTCAACCCGGCGAACACGGTTCTACCTTTGGAGGCAATCCATTGGCAGCAAAGGTGGCCATTGCTTCCCTTGAAGTTATTAAAGATGAAAAATTAGCGGACAATGCAGCTCATTTGGGTGAAATATTACGCTCAGAATTAAAGAAAACAGATTCGGAGATGCTCACTTTAGTGAGAGGAAAAGGATTGTTAAACGCTATTGTTATCAAACCTAAAAATGGAAAAGCAGCGTGGGATGTATGTTTGGCTTTAAAAGAAAACGGACTATTGGCAAAACCTACCCACGGCGATATCATTCGTTTCGCTCCTCCCTTAGTTATTACAGAAGATCAAATACTGGAATGTGTTGAAATAATAAAGAAAACGCTGCTTAGCTTTTAAACGAATGAGATACATAATTTCCTGTCCAAAACCGCATACGCATTTTATAGAATTAGAATTTATTATTGAGAACAATGTACAAGACATTCTCACTGTGCAATTGCCTGCATGGCGACCGGGAAGGTATGAACTGCAAAACTTTGCACGAAATATGCAAAAATGGGCTGCATTTGACAACCATGGCAAACCCTTAAACTTTCACAAACACACAAAAGATTGCTGGAAAATAGAAACTCAAGGTAGTTCGACCATACATATTAAATATAATTATTATGCCTGCCAACTAGATGCGGGAGCGTGTTATTTGGATGAAAAACAAGTGTACATTAATCCTGTTCATTGCTTTTTATACCTTCCTGACAGGATGAATGAACCTTGTATCGTTGAATTGAATCTTCCAGCCGATTATCAGATTGCTACCGGTATGGAACATGTTTCTCAACATGTGCTCGCCGCTAACGACTACCATCAATTAGCAGACAGTCCGCTTATTGCCGGTAATTTTTTGCAGCATACCTCTTATGAAATAAATGACACTGTATTCCATATCTGGTTTCAAGGAATATGTCGCCCGGATTGGGAACGCCTGCTGGAAGATTTCAGAGCCTTTTCATTGGAACAAGTATATATGATGGAAAGCTTTCCGGCCAAAAACTATCACTTCCTTATTCATATTCTTCCCAATCATTTTTACCACGGTGTAGAACATTTAAATTCTACCGTTTTGGCTTTGGGACCGGGATACAAATTAATGGAAGACACATTTTATATTGAATTATTAGGATTGGCTTCTCATGAGTTATTTCATACTTGGAACATAAAAGCTATCCGACCGGTTGAGATGATGCCTTATGATTATTCAAAAGAGAATTACTCCAGATTAGGTTATGTCTGCGAAGGTGTAACAAGCTATTACGGAGATTTATTTCTTTTGCGTTCTAAAGTATTTTCTGAAGCGGAATATATTAAAACATTTAACCAACAGCTTCAAAAACACTTTGATAATTACGGCAGATTCAACTTATCCGTTGCAGACTCTTCTTTCGATACCTGGTTGGATGGATATGTGGAAGGAATTCCGGCTCGCAAAACATCTATTTATACGGAAGGTTGCTTAGTAGCATTTTTGGCAGATATAACCATTCGAAAACAAACCGCTAATGTAGATTCTCTTGATGATGTAATGCGTCTTTTGTATCTCAACTATGGAAATAAAAATAGTGGTTACTCAGAAGCTGATTACCAACAAGCAATTGAAACTGTTGCCGGTATTTCTTTTAAAGAATTTTTTGACAAGTATGTTAACGGCGTTGAAGACATAGAACCTCTGTTGACAGAAGCGCTGCTTCACATAGGATTGAAACTCGTTAAAAGTCCTTCACCGCTACCCTATGAAAATAGGTTTGGATTTAAAGCTCTTCAAAACGGATCGGCTAAAATAACGCATGTGGCACCTGGCTCTATTGCAGATCAAGCCGGTCTTGTTAAAGACGATGAAATTATTGCTGTCAATACTATTCAACTCCAAAATAATCTAAAGGATTGGACGGAATTTTTCAAAGAAGAAACAATTAGTTTAACCATTAATTCCCAGGGTTTTATTAAGGAAAAAACTCTTCGCCCTAACGAAAATAATTACTACCACAAATATTCAGTAGAAATGCTCGAAGATGCGAGTTCTCAGCAAAAGTTTGCCTTTTTGGCTTGGAGTAAAAGAAGATTCGATTAAGGAGGGAGTCTGAACTATGATTTATTTGATTAAATGAAAACTATGATTATGGAAAATGAATTGGCATCTTCAAAGAAACTGATAGTTCAGGAGAAATATCCGTTATCTGATTTAACGGGTAAAATAATAGGGTGTGCCATGGAGGTACATAGATTTCTTGGAAACGGATTTCAGGAGGTTATTTATCAGCGGGCATTGACTATTGAAATGAAATCTCAGGGCTTAGAATTTTCTAGAGAGCATGAAATGGAAATTTATTATAAAGAAGAAAACATTGGTACAAGGCGAGTAGATTTTTTTGTTGAGAGTAAGGTAATGGTAGAATTGAAAGCAGTTGTGCAACTAGAGGACGTACATTTAGCACAAGCAATCAATTACCTTGAAGCATATGGTCTTGATATTGGCCTGCTGATTAATTTCGGAAATACAAGTTTGCAATTTAAAAGAGTTTCAAAACCAAACAAATCCAAACCTGCCTTCATAAAATAGAACAAAAAAAATCAAAGTCATCATTTAATCAAATAAATCACAGTTCAGACTATTTTACAGCTATCACCGAAATTTCCACATTCACATCCTTAGGTAATCTCGCTACCTGAACCGTTTCGCGAGCAGGGAAATCAGTACTGAAATAAGAACCATATACTTCGTTTATCTGGCCAAAGTTGTTCATATCCGAAATAAAAATGCTAGCTTTTACGATATTAGAAAAATTAAATTCAGCAGCACCTAATATGGCCTTTAAGTTTTCCATTACCTGCCGCGTTTCGGCTTTTATATCCTCTAAAACAAGTAACCCGGAAACGGGATTAATCGCTATCTGGCCGGATACATACAAAGTATTGTTAACGAGTACTGCCTGACTGTATGGACCAATAGGCGCCGGAGCATTGGAAGTCTTGATTATTTGTTTCATGATTATTTGTTTGCAATAAAATTAGATTAAAAACAAGATACAGTTTAATAATTTTAATTAACTTTCTTGTTTTATATTTATTTACTCCTTTAATACAATCGAAAATTCTCAAAATGTTTTGAATCGTTAAGTTTATTGCGTATTTTAGCTTGCAGGTAATTAATATACAAATGAAAAAACTACTTCTTTTAATAATTATTGCCTTATTCTCAATTAATTTAAATGCTCAATGGCGAGCAACAAATGGATTTCCAAGTGTGCTCATCTATTCCTTCGCCATAAGCGGTTCCAACATTTTTGCCGGGACTGATGCTAATGGCGTGTATTTATCTACCAACAATGGAAGCACCTGGACTGCGGTGAATACAGGTTTACCAAGAGGTGCAACCATCTATTCCTTAGCCATAAGTGGTTCCAATATTTTTGCTGGCTTGTATAGTGATGTTTTAGGATATGGTGGCGTTTATTTATCTACCAACAATGGAAGCACCTGGACTGCGGTGAATACAGGTTTATCAAGCGGTGCAACCATCTCCTTAGCCATCAGTGATTCCAACATCTTTGCAGGAACTTTTGGAAATGGTGTGTATTTATCTACCAGCAATGGAAGCGCCTGGACTGCGATGAATACTGGTTTGCCAAGTAATACATATATCTATTCCTTAGCCATCAGCGGTTCCAATATTTTTGCCGGGACTAATAGTGGCGTGTATTTATCTACCAACAATGGAAGCGCCTGGACTGCGGTGAATACAGGTTTACCAAGCGGTGTAACTATCAATTCTTTAGCCATCAGCGGTTCCAACATTTTTGCTGGGACTTCTACTGATGGGGTGTATTTATCTACTAATAATGGAAGCACCTGGACTGCGGTGAATACAGGTTTACCAAGTGGTGCAACTATCTATTCCTTAGCCATCAGCGGTTCCAATATTTTTGCTGGGACTAATAGTGGCGTGTATTTATCTACCAACAATGGAAGCACCTGGACTGCGGTGAATTCAGGGTTACCAAATAACACAAATATCAATTCCTTAGCCATTAGTGGTTCCAATATTTTTGCTGGGACTTCTACTGATGGGGTGTATTTATCTACCAACAACGGAAGCACCACCTGGACTGCGGTGAATACAGGTTTACCAAGCGGTGCAACTATCAATTCCTTAGCCATCAGCGGTTCCAATATTTTTGCAGGGGCTTATGGTAATGGCGTATATTTATCTACCAACAATAGAAGCACCTGGACTGCGGTGAATTCAGGTTTAGCAATTGGTAGTGGTGCATCTATCACTTCCTTAGCCATCAGCGGTTCCAATATTTTTGCCGGGAGTTATTTTGCTGGGACTGGTAATAGCGTGTATTTATCTATCAACAATGGAAGCACTTGGACTGAGGTGAATTCAGGTTTACCAAATGCAATTATAGTTATCACTTCCTTAGCGATAAGCGATTCCAACATTTTTGCAGGGACTGATGGTAGTGGAGTGTATTTATCTACCAACAACGGAAGCACCTGGACTGCGGTGAATACAGGTTTACCAAGTAGTGTATATGTCTATTCCTTCGCCATAAGCGGTTCCAATATTTTTGCTGGAACTGCTGTTGGAGTATATTTATCTACCAACAATGGAAGCACGTGGACTGCGATGAATACAGGGTTACCAAGTAATACATATATCAATTCCTTAGCCATCAGCGGTTCCAACATTTTTGCAGGGACTGAGGGTAGTGGAGTGTATTTATCTACCAACAATGGAAACACCTGGACTGCGGTGAATACAGGTTTACTTAGTAACGAATATGTCTATTCCTTCGCCATCATCGGTTCCAACATTTTTGCAGGAACTTTTGGAGATGGCGTTTATTTATCTACCAACAATGGAAATACTTGGACTGCGGTGAATACCGGTTTACCAAGTGGTGGTGTAGGTATCAATTCCTTAGCCATAAGCGGTTCCAACATTTTTGCAGCGCCTGATGGTAATGGAATATGGATCCGTCCATTATCAGAAATGATAACTGTAACAGGAATAAATGGTTTGACAAATCAAAAAACAATTGATGTTTTTCCAAACCCCAGCAACGGCAACTTTAATATAGAAACTACATTTACAGAAAAATCGGTTTTACAAATGCTTGATATTACAGGGAAATTACTGCTAACCCAAACCATACAAAACGGTAAAACAAATTTAGATGCAAGCAGTTTAAACGAGGGCATTTATCATGTTAGCATTACTAACAATGAGGGAGTGGCAAATAAACGGTTGGTGATTGTTAAATAAGTGCATCTGAAAAAAATATAATTGTTTTATTAAAAAATAATTTTCACTTTTGTGATATGATAAATAATAACAACAGCAAAAATTGGTGGCGCTCTTTAGAATATTCTAAAGTATGCGATTGCTGTATTATCTAATTATTTGAACTAACGATTTATAAAATTATATAGAGGCTTGTCGCAAACGACAAGCCTCTTTTGTTTAACCCTCCCCCTGCCCCCTCCAGAGGGGGATATCGCCAGAGGAAAGATTCGGTGATAAAAGAAAGGAGGAAAAAATCAATGACAATGAAAACATTTAAGTTAACAACCACCTATAAAAAATTACTGGCCGATGTTATTACGCCGGTAAGTATCTATCTGCGCCTTAGAGACCAGTTCCCTAACAGTCTGCTGCTCGAAAGCTCCGATTATCATGGCAATGAAAACAGCTTTTCATTTATCTGCTGCCAGCCCATTGCCACTATTAAGGTTATGGATGGCCAGTTATTACAATCCTTGCCGGATGGTAGCAAAACAGCTCAACCAATAACTGAAACGGATGTTCCATTAAGTATAGATACCTTCCTAAAAAGATTTGACACAGCTGCTTCTGAAAAATTCAATTTTATTACCAATGGCTTATTTGGATATATGACCTATGATGCCGTTCAATATTTTGATGATTTAAAATTAAAAGAAGATACTGATGATACCAGAAAAATCCCTGATTTACAGTATAGCATTTATCAATACGTAATTGCCATTAACCATTTTAAAAATGAACTTTATATTTTCGATCATCAATACCTGGAGGGTGATCAGACAGCTCCTCAACCGGGCATCAACCATATAGAATACATCATTACCAACAAAGATTTTCCGAAATATAAATTTGAAAATTTTGGCGAAGAAGTATCCAACTTCACTGATGAAGAATTTTTGACTCAGCTAAAAAAAATAAAAGAACACAATCACCGTGGCGATGTTTTTCAACTGGTATTGTCACGCCGGTTTTCGCAAGAATTCAGAGGGGACGAATTTAATGTGTACCGTGCCTTACGTTCTATTAATCCTTCTCCTTATTTATATTATTTCGATTACGGAAGTTTTAAAATTTTCGGTTCTTCACCGGAAGCGCAGATCGTTATAAAAAAAAATAAAGCTTCTATCTACCCTATTGCCGGTACTTTCAGGCGTACAGGCAACGATGAGGCGGATGCTAAATTAGCAGAAAAACTGTTAGCCGATCCAAAAGAAAATGCCGAACATATTATGCTGGTTGACTTAGCAAGAAATGACCTGAGTCGTAATTGTGGAGAGGTGAAAGTAGAAACGTATAGAGAAATTCAATATTACTCACACGTGATTCACTTGGTATCGCATGTTTCCGGAATGATTCATAAAGAACGATCAAGTATGAAGGTGGTTGCAGATACCTTTCCGGCAGGTACCTTAAGCGGAGCGCCTAAATACAGGGCCATGCAATTGATAGACGAATATGAAAAAGGCAGAAGAGGATTTTACGGTGGAGCCATTGGTTTTATCGGCTTCAATGGTGATTTCAATCATGCTATTATGATTCGTTCTTTCTTCAGCAAAGACAATGTGCTATATTACCAGGCAGGAGCCGGCGTAGTAGCCGAGTCCGTTATAGAAAATGAATTGAATGAAGTAACTAACAAACTATTGGCTCTGAAAAGCGCATTAAAAATGGCGGAAGAAATAAAATAATTATGAATTATAAGTGATGAGTTATAAGTGTATTGGTAATTCATTGTAGATGGCGATATCCCCCGCTGGCGGGGGCAGGGGGTGGGAAAACAGAAATAAAATCAATACCTGAAATCAAAAGCATAAAAAATAAATAACACAAGAATGAAAATATTAATAGTAGACAATTACGATTCCTTTACTTATAACCTCGTACATTTAATACAACAGTTTCCCAATATAAAATCAGACATTATCAGGAACGACAAAATTAATTTAGAACAAGTTGCTGTGTACGATAAAATTTTGTTGTCACCGGGTCCTGGTTTGCCTTCTGAAGCAGGTATTATGCTCGATATTATTAAACAATATGCGCCGACAAAATCTATACTTGGGGTTTGTTTAGGACATCAGGGTATTGCAGAAGTATTTGGTGGAAAGCTCATCAACCTCGATAAAGTAATGCATGGAGTTGCAACAATAACAGTTGTTACAGATAAGAATGAAATTCTTTTTAAAGATATTCCTGAAAGATTTTTAACAGGCAGATACCATTCCTGGAGTGTTGACGACAAGTCATTACCTGACTTCTTTAAAGTTACTGCCATAGATGAAAACAAGAGTATAATGGCTATATCTCATACCAAATACAATGTAAAAGGAGTTCAGTTTCACCCTGAATCTATCTTAACAGAACATGGAAAAAAGATTATTGGGAACTGGCTGAAGAGTTAGGAGTTATAAATTATGAATTAGGAATCTTTGATCACGATAAAGTAATAATTTACCCTAACTGGCACAATTAGTACTATCCCCCGCTGGCGGGGGCAGGAGGTGGGAAAACAGTACGATTATATTTATCAGTTGAGAAATTATAAAAAACAAATACCCTAAATGAAAGATACTTTAAACCACTTATTTGAAAACAATACGCTTACCAAATCGGAAGCGAAAGAAACACTTAAGAAGATTGCTGCCGGCTCTTTTAACAATAGCCAGATAACTGCCTTTCTCACTGTTTTCAAGATGCGCAGTATTACTGTTGATGAGTTGGAAGGTTTTCGTGATGCTATGCTGGATCTGTGTTTACGGGTAGATTTATCTGATTACGAACTGATTGATTTATGTGGAACAGGAGGAGATAACAAAGACACCTTTAACATTTCTACACTTACCTCTTTTGTTGTTGCCGGAGCTGGTTTCAAAGTAGCCAAACATGGCAACTATGGTGTTTCTTCGGTATGTGGTTCTTCTAATGTAATGGAATCTTTAGGTGTTAAATTTACCAACGACAAAGACATCTTGAGAAAAAATATTGAAGAAGCCGGCATCTGCTTTTTGCATGCCCCCCTCTTCCATCCTGCCATGAAACATGTGGCTCCTATTCGAAAAGAACTGGGTGTTAAAACATTTTTTAATATGCTAGGACCAATGGTCAACCCTACGTTTCCTAAAAATCAGGTAGTCGGAGTATTCAGTTTGGAACTGGCGAGATTGTATTCTTACCTGTATCAGAAATCAGAAAGAAACTACATTATACTTCACTCTTTGGATGTGTATGACGAAATTTCATTGACGTCTCCCTTTAAAATGATTTCACGAAAAGCAGAAAAAATTGTAGAGCCGTCTGACATGGGTTTTGAAACAGTAAAACCTGAAGAATTAGCCGGAGGAACAACTGTAGAAGAATCGGCCAACATATTTATGAAAGTGCTGGGTGGTGCAGGCACAGTGGCTCAGAACAATGTGGTGATCGCAAACGCAATCATGGCTATTCAATGTTGTTATCCAGAATTAATGATCTATGAATGTAAGGCCATTGCAACAGAATCATTGCTTTCAGGGAAGGCCTTAAAGGTATTAAACAAATTAATAAATTAGATATTAACGAATGACCATATTAGATAAAATAGCCCAACACAAAGTTGCGGAAGTTGCAAAAAATAAAACAAAATTTCCTATTAGTATATTAGAAAAAAATCCGTTTTTCAGCAAGACTTCTATTTCATTCAAAGCTGCCTTATTAGATGAAAGTAAATTGGGTATTATCGCTGAGTTTAAAAAGAAATCGCCTTCTAAAGGCATTATTAATGCTAGTGTAACTGTTGAACAAACGACCAAAGGATATATTGAAGCAGGAGCATCGGTTTTGTCCGTACTTACAGATTCTGAGTTTTTTGGTGGTAGCAATAGTGATTTAATCAAAGCAAGAGAAACAAACAAAAATTCTCCCATCTTGCGTAAAGACTTTATCATTGATGAATACCAGATTATAGAGGCCAAATCTATCGGCGCTGATGTTATCTTATTGATTGCAGCGATACTGACTCCTAAGCAAATAAAAGAGTTCGCTTTATTTGCAAAAAAATCAGGTCTGGAAATATTGCTGGAAGTGCATAACAAAGAAGAATTGGAAAGAAGCGTTAACGAATATATTGATGTGATTGGAGTGAACAACAGAAACCTCAATGACTTTACTGTAGATATTCAAAAATCATTTGAACTGGTTGAGCTTATTCCATCGAATTTCATTAAGATTTCTGAAAGTGCACTAAACTCAGCGAAAATAATTCATGAGTTAAAAGCAGTCGGTTATAAAGGCTTTCTGATAGGAGAAACATTTATGAAACAAGTACAGCCGGAGAAAGCTTTGGCTGAATTTATTAGGGAGGTTCGGGAGTGGAAAAACTAGATACAAATGTGCTTGCTGCTCCACTGCAATGGCCTCACCCCGGCCCTCTCCGCCTGAGGCGGAGAGGGAGATCGAGATAGCAGGAGCAGTTATTGAATTAAGAAATATTAAACAGTATAAAATGTAAAGAAATTTATAGTTTGCAAAAGCTCCTCTCTGCCTAAGGCGGAGAGGAGTTGGGGTGAGGCCAAGACAGGACTAAAAAGACAACATATAAAATGAAACTAAAAGTTTGCGGGATGCGGAATAAAGAGAACATTAACCAGGTGGCAGAATTGCAGCCTGATTACATGGGTTTTATCTTTTATTCGCCATCTAAGCGATTTGCAGGAGATATACTGGACGAAGAACAAATTACGTCTTTACCCTCTCATATAAAAAAAACCGGCGTTTTTGTGAATGAAAAGATTGATCAAATCCGATCGACTATTAATAAATATGTTCTGGATGCTATACAATTGCATGGGGATGAAAGTCCGGATGATGTGAAAAATATTTATGTACAAAATAATAATCCACATGCGATTCATGTAAAAATTATTAAAGCGTTTGCGATAGATGCAAATTTTGATTTTGAAAAACTGGAGGTCTACAAAACCTTTTGCGATTACTTTTTGTTTGATACAAAGACTCCAGAGCATGGTGGTAGCGGACAAAAATTCGATTGGAAAATATTGAATAAATACGACAATGAAATTCCCTTTTTTTTAAGCGGAGGCATTGGTCCGGATGATATAGAAGAAATTAAGAAATTAGATTTAAATATCTATGCAATCGATATAAACAGTAAAGTCGAAACGGCGCCGGGCTTAAAAGACCTGTCAAAGATTCAACAGATTATTACATTCTTAAACAAATAAATCAATTTATATAAAATGGATTATTCAGTTAATAAAAACGGCTATTACGGAAAATTCGGTGGCGCTTACATCCCCGAAATGCTCCATCCAAATGTAGAGGAATTAAAAAATAATTATTTGAAAATTATCAATGAACCCTCTTTCCAGAAAGAACTTCAAGTATTGCTGAAAGATTATGTAGGAAGACCTTCGCCACTGTATTTTGCATCGCGCCTATCAGCATTGTACAATACCAATATCTATTTGAAACGAGAGGATCTGAACCATACCGGTTCTCACAAGATCAACAATACGTTGGGACAAATATTGGTAGCTAAAAAATTAGGAAAAACCCGGATCATTGCTGAGACTGGTGCCGGACAACATGGAGTTGCCACTGCAACAGCTTGTGCCTTAATGAACCTTGAATGTGTGGTGTATATGGGAGAAGTAGATATTAAAAGGCAAAAACCCAATGTAGAACGTATGAAGATGCTGGGTGCAACGGTAATACCAGCCACTTGCGGTAGCAGAACATTGAAAGATGCCACCAACGAAGCCATTCGCGATTGGATCAGTAACCCGGTAGACACGCACTACATCATAGGATCTGTGGTGGGGCCTCACCCCTATCCTGATATGGTAGCTCGTTTTCAATCGGTGATCAGTGAAGAAATAAAAAAACAATTGTTGGAAAAAACAGGCTCTGAAAATCCTGATTATGTGGTAGCTTGTGTTGGAGGTGGAAGCAATGCCATAGGTGCCTTTTATCATTTTATCAACAATGAAAAAGTAAAATTAATTGGAGTGGAAGCCGGAGGAAAAGGAATTAACTCAGGCTTTTCTGCCGCCACTACTACTTTAGGAACAGAAGGCATTTTACACGCCTGTCGGACAATATTAATGCAAACGACAGACGGACAAGTGATAGAACCACACTCTATTTCTGCCGGATTGGATTATCCGGGTATTGGACCACAACATGCCCACTTATGTAAAACAGGAAGAGCTCTATATCCTAGTATAACAGATGAAGAAGCACTGGAAGCTGCGCTATTACTTACTCGTATCGAAGGAATTATTCCTGCACTGGAATCGGCTCATGCAATAGCCTATCTCAAATATTTAAAAGCTAAACCGGAAGAAGTAGTAGTAGTCAACCTTTCAGGAAGAGGTGATAAAGATATGGAGGCGTATATTAACTATATCAATAAGTAAAAAACGATTCGTTGATTTGATAATTTATTAATTTAAGATTATGTAAATCAATGAATCCGTTTTATTAACGAATTATCAAATCAACGAATTAACGAATCAAATTTATGAACAATCGAATAACGAAATTATTTGAAGAAAATAAAAAAGGATTACTGTCCATTTACTTTACTGCCGGCTTTCCGCATTTAAATGATACGGTAACAATAATAGAAGAGTTAGAAAAATCCGGTGCTGACATGATCGAGATAGGAATTCCTTTTTCCGATCCTTTAGCTGATGGGCCTACCATTCAGAAAAGCAGTGAAGCAGCGCTTTTAAACGGCATGAATATGCATTTGCTTTTTGAACAATTAAAAGACATACGCAAAACGGTTAAGATACCTTTGTTGCTCATGGGTTATCTGAATCCTATTATGCAATTTGGAATAGAAAAATTTTGTAAAAAATGTTCTGAAGTGGGCATTGATGGAATTATTATTCCCGACTTACCAATGCCAGAATATCTGAGCGAATACCATTCTACATTTATTGCAAATAATCTCAGCAATGTTTTTTTAGTGACTCCACAAAGTTCAGACGAACGAATTCAATTAATTGATAGCCACTCGGAAGGTTTTATTTACCTTGTTTCCTCTGCTGCCATTACGGGAAACCAATATACGCTAAGTCAACAACAGGAAGAATATTTTAAACGTATTAAATCCATGAATCTCAAAAAACCTACAATGATTGGGTTTGGTATTTCGGATAAGGCAAGCTTTGCAAAGGCAAGTGAATATGCCAATGGGGCTATTATTGGAAGCGCTTTCATTAAGGCCATTGGAAACAGCACGGATTTGAAAAAAGATATTAAATCTTTTGTTGAAATGATAAGAGGCTAATTCGGCTCCTGGATTTTCGCATGCACCAATCGGATTATTATTGATCCTAAACAAATATTTTAGAACATATTTTTTTGGCACAAAAGTTGAATTATACTAAACAGGTGCAATGAATACAATTCAATTTAACAATTTAATAATATAGACACTTAACATATAAAATATCTTTGTGTAAGAATTGTCCTTTAAGATAAACACATGAAATAAGCATACGTACGGAACACGCCACAGGGATGAATCTCCATTTATGCGATTCCATATGACTTTAAAAAAACAAATTATATACATATGAAAACACTCCATATTATACGTCATGCTAAAGCAGAAGAGGGTTCATCTTTTATAAAAGACTTCGATAGAGCACTAACTGAAAGCGGTAAAGCCGATGCCAAATTAATCGGAAAGGAGTTGGATCAGCTTCATGTAAAACCGAGTATGATATTGTCGAGTCCTGCAAAAAGAGCTTTGCAAACCGCCCAAATTGTGATTGATGAACTTGATCTTTCCATTGAAAATATTGTGTGCAATGAAAATATTTATGATGCCTCTTTAAAGACCATGTCAGAAGTTGTTTCCCAAACCCCTGATAAAGTAAATACATTAATGATTTTTGGTCATAATCCTTCTTTTAAAGATTTAGTTAATTATCTTAGCAATACTATTTTCGAAAAACTTCCCAAAGGAAGTGTTGTAAGTATTACTTTCGACACCAATCATTGGGCAGATTTAAAAAAACGATCAGGAAAAGTAACCTATTATGAATTTCCAAAAAATATTCGTCAATATGCTACTTTAAAAACATTAATATAAATTATATACAAATGAAAAAATCAGTTAAGGCAAAACCTTCAAAAACAATTAAAAAAGATCTACAGGACAAAATTGCCGCAGAGATCATTAACGCTATTGGAACATTAAAACTGAATGGTTCTAAAAAGGTAAAAAAATCTATTAAAGAATCCAGTAAAATGGTGGTAAAATCTGTTCTTAAAGCTCTTAAGGACAAAGACCAGAAGAAAAAAGGAAAGAGCGATAAAAAACCATCAGTAAAAAAAACGAGTACGGCTAAATCAGCAAAAAAAGCAGGAGAAAAAATAATCATAAAACCAGCTAAAGCCGCTAAGAAAAACTAATTGCACCCTTTAAAGGGATCTATGCACCATACCACTGCACACCTTAAAAACCGGGAAATAAGTTGGCTTTCATTTAATGGCAGAGTATTGCAGGAAGCGAATGACAAAACAGTTCCACTAATTGAAAGAATAAAATTTTTAGGAATTTTCTCCTCCAATCTGGATGAGTTTTTCCGTGTTCGCGTGGCCAACCTTCGCAGAATGCTTACGCTCATTCCTGAGAAAAAGGACGCTGAAGTGTTGTACAGTCCGCAAGTGGTATTAAACGAGATTCAAAGTATTGTATTAGGTCAGCAAAACAAGTTCGACAAGATTTATAAAAACATCCTTAAAGAACTTGAAAAGGAAAAGATCTTTCTCATTAATGAAGAACAGCTCAATTCTACTCAGACTAAATTTGTAACTGCTTATTTTCAGCAAAAGGTATTGTCTTCCCTTATGCCGATAATGCTGGATAAAATCAACCATTTTCCTTTCCTGAATGATAAAGCTATTTACCTCGTTACCCGTCTTTCAAAAAAAAATGCACCGGGAAAATTTAAACATGCTCTTATTGAAATACCCACTCATTCACTGCCCCGCTTTGTTGTTCTGCCGAAATCCTCCGGCAACAATTATATTATGTTGTTAGATGATGTTATCAGGTATTGTTTAAAAGCAATTTTTTACGTTTTCAACTTTAATCAATTTGAGGCATGGACCATTAAACTTACCCGTGATGCAGAGCTGGAATTCGAATCTGATTATAGCGGGAATTTTAGAGACAACATCGCGAATAGCTTAAAACAGCGTCAAAAAGGGAAGCCTGTTCGTTTTATTTATGACACTACATTACCTAAAGATTTATTAGATTATATAGTTAAACGCATGCATCTTAATACCGACGCTTTAATACCCGGTGGCAGGTACCACAATTTTAAAGACTTTACGAGTTTTCCAAATGTAGGAAGCCCGGACCTTGTGAATCCGCCACAACGATTTGTAAATCACAACAAATTAAAACTGTATAAAAGCATTATTAAAACTATTCAACAAGGAGATTGTATGCTCCATTTTCCTTACCAGTCTTTTGATTATGTGATTAACTTTCTTCGTGAAGCCTCCATCGATCCAAAGGTAACCAGTATCAAAATGACACTCTACCGTGTATCACAATTTTCAAATGTGGTGAATGCGCTCAATAATGCAGTAAAGAATGGTAAAGAAGTATTGGTAATAATGGAGCTGCAGGCGCGATTTAACGAGGAAGCAAATATTATGTGGGCCAAGAAACTGGAAGAATCCGGAGCGAAAGTACTTTACGGAATTCCACTCATGAAAGTTCATTGCAAAATGTGCCTTGTTACACGTCTGGAAAAAGGAAAACCTGTTCATTACGCCAACCTTGGCACCGGAAACTATAATGGTATAACAGCCCGACTATACTGCGATCACAGCTTATTTACAGCTGATAAAAGAATAACAAGTGAAGTAAATAAAATATTTAAATATCTTGAGCATAAAAAGAAAATAGGAACATTTAAACATTTAATTGTTTCACCTTTATATATGCGAAAACGATTTCTGGAACTTATTGACCAGGAAGTTGAAAACTCAAAAGCCGGCATTCCCGCAGGAATAATCATTAAATTAAACCATCTTGTAGATACTCAACTTATAGAAAAGCTATACGAGGCTAGTAAAGCCGGAGTAAAAGTAAATATTATTGCAAGAAGCACCTGTACCTTAGATGCCGGTATTGCCGGGGTAAGCGAAAATATAAAAGCCATTAGTATTATAGACAAACAGCTGGAACATGCCAGAGTTTTTATCTTTACCAATGCCGGGAAACCTTTGTACTACGTTTCATCTGCAGATTGGATGAGCCGGAATCTTGACCACCGAGTTGAAATAGCTTTTCCTATTTATAATAAAGAAATTCAAGAGCAGCTTAACAACATTATTAATATTCAGCTCCATGATAATGTGAAAGCACGCATTCTGAATGAACAACAAAACAATAGTTATAAACGTGCTATTTCTAAAACAAAAACCAGAGCACAGATAGCTATTTATAATTACCTAAAGACCTTGGTTAACTAAAAAAAGATACCTTTATAGCGTTATAATTTAAACGCTTCTGTTGATTTTTTATAAAATAATAAACCCTCAAAAATTGATATATGCAGCTATAGACATCGGTTCCAATGCAGGTCGTTTGCTAATAACGAGTGTTATTGATACTGAAAAAGAGTTAATCTTCAAAAAAGATGTCTTCATAAGAGTACCGCTACGACTGGGAGAAAATGCCTTTACACTCCATAAGCTATCCGACAAAAAAATCATTGAACTCGAAAAAACAATCGTGGCTTTTAAAAACCTGATTGATGTTTATGGTGTAAGTCATTATCGTGCGTGTGCTACTGCTGCTATGCGAGAGGCAAAAAATGGTGAAGAAATTATTCACAAAATATATGAAAGTACAGGCGTCAAATTAAATATTATTGACGGCAAAAAAGAAGCGGAGCTTATATACAACATACATATTGCAGAAAATCTCGATCGCAATAAAGATTACCTTTATATTGACGTAGGAGGAGGCAGTACGGAACTAACCTTTTTTTCAAAAAATAAATTGATCGCTTGCAACTCCTTTCCTATTGGCACCATTCGTTTATTGGTAAGTAAAGAAGAGGATGTTCAATGGGAAGCAATGCGGCTTTGGCTAAAAGAGAATATTGGAGAAAATCACAATAAAGTAGTCGGTATTGGAACGGGTGGCAATATAAATAAGATTGCTAAACTGGTAGGAAAAAAAGACGGAAAAGCTATTACACACGACGATATTAAAACAACTTATAATTACCTGAATTCTTTTACTCTTGAAGAGAGAATAACCAAACTTAGCATGAATCCAGATCGGGCAGATGTAATTATTCCGGCCTGTAAAATTTTCCTGAACATTATGAAATGGGCCGACATAGATGATATGTATGTTCCCCGCCTGGGATTGGTGGATGGTATTATTCATCATCTTGCAGAAAAGCATAAAAAAGTAAAAGAGGCTGTTTAGGAAATTGGAAATTAGCTCGTCATGCTGTCCACCTCAGGCGGATCAACATCTCTTATTTAAGATTAGAGCATTTTACAAAATCTTATTGATGCTCTTCTCTTAACAAATCATTCACTGATTTTACAGGATTGAATGTACTGATGGGCACTTCTAAAAATATAGTATTCCAGTCAGACATAGCACCATTCCACAAACCCGGTAATTCCTGTGCCTTAAGGTCTTTAGCATCTTTTGATTTCTGTGAAATAAAACCGGTATCAGGATCTGCATATTTTAAAAGGTCCAACTTTGTTCCTTTGTAATTCTTAACCCCACAAACCAGATCTACAGGATTGAAATGTGTTGCATTCTTCGCTATCATGTTTTGAAGCGGATCCTTCATATCAATTTGAGAACTTTCTACAATTTGCAAGGAAATAGTTCCGTCAGGATTTTTAGCCCAGAATGGCCCTCCTCCAGCTTCACCTTCATTCTTCACCATACCACATGCTCTTATCGGTCGGTTTAATTTTTTCATAAAATACCCTATTTTTTCTTCTTTATTTTTGGAGGAGAATTCAGCCACAGGAATAACACATAATTCTTTTTCTAAAAACAAACCAATCTCTTCCAGCAACTGATCGTTTACTTTTGAAATATTTTCAAGTTGATGTATATAGTCAAATATTCTTTTTTGATAGGATAGCAACACGCCAGCCAAAGCCTTCTTGTAAATATAGGTAGTGGATTTTAATCTGTCAGGAACAACGTTGTCTATGTTTTTAATAAAAACAAGGTCGGACTTTAAATCATTCAGGTTTTCAATTAAAGCTCCGTGACCTGCGGGGCGAAAGAGAATAGACCCATTTTGGTTTCTAAAAGGATGGTTATTCATATCAACAGCAATAGTATCTGTTGATGGCTTTTGAATGGAAAAAGAAATATCGAAATTTACTTTAAATATATCGTGGTAAATGGCTACAACACTTTTTACATGTTCAATAAAATTCTTTTTATGCTCAGGAGAAACAGTAAAATGAATAGAGACAATGCCATGAGAAGCACAGTAGTTGGCGCCTTCTACTAAGTGTTCTTCAACAGGAGTTCTTACATTTTTTTCATCAGTAATATACCTGTGAAATTTCAGTAAGCCTTTCGGCAGTTCGCCGTAACCAAGGCCTTCTTCTGTCAACAAGGTTTTTAATATAACGACATATTCTCTTCGGTTTATCAAATCGTCAATGTCGTTCCCTCCCTTTTCAATAACCGTTTTTAAATCATCATAAAAAGCAAAATCTTTTAACCTTTTAAAGAAAGTAGATACTGAATTAATGCTCATGTCTTTAATAAAAGCCTGGTATTCCTCTTCGGTTCCTTTATACTTGCTGATAAAAGAAAACAAATCTTTAAACATCCGGGTTGCTGCTCCTGAGGCCGGCACAAATTTTAAAACCTTAATCGACTTTAATCCTTGTTCGTACAGTTCTATATATGAATCAACTGATGCATCATCCAGTTGGATAATTCCGTCCCTAATGGTAGCAGCCTTTATAATATTCAAAAAAGAAAAAACTTTTTTGAAACTGTCAATCTGCTTTTCAATAACAGCAAGTTGAATTCCTTTTTCGCTAATTTGGGCTAGGTCTTTAGTAGAAAACATATATTTATTTTCAGTATTAGTTTATTTGAATTTCAAAATTTCATGAATAGATGCTAAAATATAATATAAATCATAATTTTTTTTAATGTGGTAACAAAACTTAAGATCCAAATCCAATGCAAAACATATACCGTTTATTTCACCACACCGGAAATCGGAACTCCGGTACAACCATTCGGACTTTCTATATTTAAAAGCGTTGCAATGGTAGGCGCTATATCAGTAATGTTAACCGGTGTAGATGATGCCCCTTGCTGGATTTCCCAACCATACCATAATAAAGGAACGTGTGTATCATAACTGTATGCCGTTCCATGTGTTGTTCCTGTTTCTTTATAATCCATCCAGCCCGGCTGAAGGGTTATGATCACATCTCCCGAACGTTTTTCATTGTAGCCATTCTTAATGAATTTATTGGGTAAGGATGTAAATTCGTTTTTTTTAATATCAGTAGCAGTAACAACGCCTGCCACTCCGTCTAGCGGTAAAATAAGTTCGGCAATTTTTGCCTGCACCTCTGCAAGATTTAATTTTTTCCCAAAAATGGTTGAATGATTTAAATAAATCTGACTGTTGATAGTATAGGCGATCCAGTTGGCTTCGCCGTATGTCTTGTTCAGGAATCCGTTTATTATAGTAGTCATTTTACTTGAACTGAATATACCTGTCGGAATCTTCTTCTCTTTCATGAACAGTTCATTATAAGCAGCTCCATGATCGGCGGTTAAAAAAAACAAATAATTATCTTTTCCAACCTGTGTATCCAGAAAGTTTAAAAAATCTTCGAGATCTTTGTCCAACCGAAGATAGGTGTCTTCCATCTCAATAGAGTAAGGACCAAATTGGTGACCTATATAATCCGTAGAAGAAAAGCTAACAGTAAGAAAATCTGTAAATTTTCCGGCTCCTAATTTTTCTGCTCGTATGGTTTCCATAGCAAAATCTTTCGTAAGACTATTGCCAAATGGCGTAGAACGAATTAATTCGAAATCATCGTTTTTGAGCTGTGGCAAATTATGTGGAAAAACAGGTTTGTCTTCTTTTGTATATTTTTCTTCAAAAGGCACATTGTCAGCTGTACTTTCGGTGTATTGTTCTATTGGCAGAAGCGTATTCCAAGGTTTACTTAAGTAACTGGCAGGAATTTTTTTATCGTTAAAGGTATTCACCCATTCCGGTAACTGGTTCATATAATAAGTGCTGGAAATCCAATTGCCGCTATTATCATACCAGTATGCAGCATTGGCCGTATGCCCTGCGGGTAATATAGCTCCCCTGTCTTTCAAGGCAATGCCAATAACTTTAGATTGCATATTGTTTGCCAAATGTAGTTGATCACAAATAGTGGATACCAACATTTTCCTGGGCGACATTTCACCGGCTGAAGAAGTGCTTCCTACAGTATTCACAGTAGAATCTGCAGTACAGTAGACCGACTTCCTACTAGTACGTTCGTACCAATCGTTACCTATTATTCCATTTACAGAAGGTGTTGCGCCTGTATAGATGGCAGCATGCCCGGCTGCGGTTACTGTAGGAGTGTAATTTAAATTTGTGTTTTTACAGGAATACCCCTTGTTGAGCAAACGCTTAAATCCGCCTTCTCCATATTTGCTATAATAACGATATAAAAAGTCGTAGCGCATCTGGTCGACTACTACTCCAACAACCAATTTAGGCGCTTCCTTAGATTGCCCAAAGGAACATAAGGAGCTACATACAACAAGTACTGTGAAAAGGTTTTTTTTTGAAATCATTCTGAGGAAATTTAGATCCGGTAATTTTAAAATAGTTTAGCAAGAACCATTCCTGCCCACACACAAAGTAAACACACTATAATACTTACAACAATATTAATTAATGCATAAAATACCTGACCGCTCCGCATCAGCTCCAATGTCTCAAAGCTAAAGGAAGAGAAGGTACTGAAACCGCCACAAAAACCCGTTATAAAGAACAGTTTAATACCGGCATTAATGTCATACTTTTCTAAGGCCAATCCAACCAAGAACCCCAGCACCAAACTGCTTAGAGTATTTGAAATAAAGGTAGCAAATGGCAATCGTGAAACCCATAAGAGGTTGGATAGTATTAAAACACCATATCGTGCCAGACTTCCTAAGCCTCCACCAATGAATACCAAAAAATAATTGTTCATCTGTATCTGTTTTTTAAGACCCGACCGCTTGCCTTCTCTGTCCATAATTTATATACCCAATAGATTCCACAGGCTGATAAGGAACCTAATATCGCTCCTCCTAATACATCGCCGGGATAATGCACCCCAAGATAAATACGACTATAGGAAACGAAAACGGCCCAAGGCAATAAAATATATTTCAGGTATGGGATTTTATCTTTCGCTACTAAAGAAACAAATGTGGCAAAGGCAAAACAATTCGAGGCGTGAGAGGAAACAAAACCAAACTGGCCTCCACAATAATTCCGTATGAGGTGAATTTCATGTGCAATGGTCATATTGTGACACGGTCGTAAACGATACACAAAAGGTTTAATTAAATGAGCTGAAATCTGGTCGGTTAAAATAATCAGGGAAATTATCATCAATGCTATAACGATGAACTTTATTTTAAAGACTTTGATAAGTAAATAAACAATAACAGCATAAAAAGGAATCCAGATGAACCTATCGCTGGCCCAGTACATAATAAAGTCAAAGAAGGAATTATGAATACCGTTTAAGAACAGAAAAAGGCGGGTATCCAATTCATTTAGCTGCTCGATCATTGTTGTACTATTTCTTTGATTGCAAATATTCAACTTAAATTGGGTTTTTCAAAAGATACTGCGATAATTATTGTTGTCATAAAATAATAATTGTAATTTTGAAACCATTAATTTTCATCCTGCAACACAAGAAACATGCAAATAGATTTATACAAAAAAGCCTTTAATGATTATTTCAACTTGTCGCACGTTGAGAAAGAAATAGCTGATGCCGTGCTATTGTGCAAACAAGCGAAACGTATTTTTTTTATCGGTAATGGTGGCTCCAACTCCATCTGCTCGCATATGATGGAAGACTATGCAAAAATAGGAAGAATACCTTCTTTCTCTTTTTCTGACGCCTCCCTTATAACCTGTTTTGCTAACGACTACGGCTATGAAAATGCTATGGCCGAATGGTTGAAAATCTATTTTAACGAAGGCGATCTTTTGGTTGGCATCAGCAGTTCCGGTAAATCTCCTAATATTTTAAATGCGGTTGACTTTGTAAAATCTAAAAATGGAAAAGCCATTACTTTAAGTGGATTTAATCCGGCTAATCCTTTAAAACAAAAAGGCGATATAAATTTTCATATTCCTATTGAAAATTATGGAATTGCCGAATGTTACCACCAGGTTATTTTACATATTATTTTGGATGACATTGTGGACAGTAATAAAACGTAATATGACTGTCCGCAACTAATACCATGTATTTTGTAAAGCTGCTACCATAAGCCTTTCAGATAGCTTTTCGCCAAAATACCTTCTGTTAA
>OLLH01000291.1_pt1 | contig 52811 bp, 36 predicted proteins | sample 1604451 | NCBI WGS metagenome assembly OLLH01 (sample SAMEA104055714, study PRJEB20765) | soil metagenome | isolation source: soil
ATTACTAACTGTCCAACGTAAGGTATAACTAGTTCCGGCTACCCCGTTAAATAAGGAAGTGCGGCTTAATGGATCAGTGATGGAGCCACCCGTTCCACTTAAAATAGTCCATAAGCCAGCACCTACTCCCGGAGCAGCAGCTGACAAGTTCGTACTTGTAGACCCGCATAAAGTGCTGGTTTGGTCAAGGCCTGCATCGGCTGTTGAAGGATTTTGCTGAAATGTTATCACAACATCATCGGTTGAGGATGTACAAGGAGAATTACTCACAGTCCATCTCAAAGTATACGTATTTCCAGCTACACCGGTAAATGTGGAAGAATTACTTGTAGGAGTAGTGATGGTTCCACCAACGCCACTTTGAATGCTCCAGATACCTATACCAGAACTCGGAGCTCCTGCCGCCAAAGTTGCATTTGTAAGACCGCATATTGCGGAACTAGTCTGATCAGGGCCTGCATTCGCTGTTGATGGTATTGAAGATACCGTAATAGTAGCAGTCGCAGAATTAACAGCAGTACAAGAAGCTCCCGATTGCACAACGGCTCTGTATTTATATTGCGTTACATTAGCCACGCTTAGGTTGGTATAAGTCAGACTATTGGTGGTATTTGCAATGGTTGTTACAGTAGAAAAATTATTAGTTGAATATTCCCACCGAACAACGCTGCCTGTATTTCCTGTCAGATTTAAAGTTCCGGAGTTAGAACCTGAACAAACTGTAGAATCTCTGGAAACAGTACCTCCCACTGAAACAGGATCGATCGTTATAAGGACAGTACCTGAAGTAGAATTTGCACAAGGTGAAGAGGTGACAACTCTTCTATACCAAGTGTTAACGGTTAATGCCGGGGGGGAATAATTAATGAATGTTGAAGTTCCTGTTGCATTCCCAAATCCGGTTGTACTGCTTGTTGTGCTACTCTCCCATTGATACGTATATGCTCCATTACCTCCGGTTGGAGTGGATCCGGTTAAAGAGGCGGGAGTAGATCCGGTACAAATAGTCTGTATTGCAGTTATAGTATTGGAAACGATATTAGTATTAACTGTAATTTGAATGGCTGTGCTTGTACTTGATGTACAATTAGAAGAACTAACCACTCTTCTATACCATGTAGTAACGGTTAATGCCGAAGGAGAATAATTAATAAATGTTGCTCCTGAGATATTTGAAAATCCTGCTACAGCACTTGTTGTGCTGATTTGCCATTGATAAGCATATGTTCCGTCCCCCCCGGTTGGAGTTGATCCGGTTAAACTGGCAGGAGTGGCTCCGGTACAAATGGTTTGCCCTGCAGCTATTGTATTGGTAGCTATCACCGGGGCAATAGTAATAAAAATGGACGCACTGCTGGCTGTATTACCACAACTGGTCACTTGTCTTCTGAAATAGGTATTTACTGTTAAAGGGCCTGAAGTATAGGTAGAGAAAGTTGCGCCCGAAATATTTGTCCAGATTGAATTGTTCGTGGAAATCTGCCACTGATACGTATACGTACCACTACCACCGGTTGGAGCCGTCAACTGGGTAAACGGAGCAGGAGCAGTATTAGAACAGATCGTTTGGTTGCTACCAATGGAACCGGCAGTAACTGAAATACCCGCTGAACAACTTGAACAATTACTAGTTACAGTTGCCAAGCCCCAGTTGGCTGCATTGTTGACTGTTGCGCTTGAACCTTTACATATTCCAACAGATGAAGAAGATGCAAAACTTGCCACATTTAATGTGGCCGCACCAGTATATTTAATAGTGCCGCCGCATCCGCTACCACCATAGGTAACGCTATTAAGTTGATTATTTAAAATGTCACCGGTACTACTACAACTGCCAGATCCTAAACAAACAGAGCCTTGAGAAGAATTTTGAATGGTAAAATTAGTAAATGTGGCAGTACCATTGTTAACAAATTGGGATCCGGCATTATTGACGGTTAATAATCCATTAATAGTTAGAACACTTGTCGACAAAGCATTAAATATATCACCGCCGTTGGTGTATACATCACCGGTTATTGTTAAAGTTCCATAATTGGTTATGGATGAAGTACTATTTAAGTTAACTCCTCCTCCGGTTATAGTTAGTGATCCTCCTGGTTCAATAATAACGATACCCCCGGTGGAATTTGGCACTAAGCCCGTAAGTGTAAGATTTCCACAAATACGCAAAGTATTGTTTGCAGAATTTAGGGTAACTGTTCCCATATTACCGCTGCTGTTGTACCATCTTGTTTCTGTTCCCGAATTATATGTGTAGCCAGAAGTAAGAGCTGTTCCGTTAGAAGTATTGCAAGGAGTTCCAGAAGCTGCTCCGGTAGCACATTGCGAAAAAGCATCAATTGCAAAAAAGCTTATTAAAAATGTAAATATGAGTAGTAAGTAGATTTTTTTCACGATCTAACTTTTTTATAATTTTCTTATTTACGTCCAAATTGATAAATTGTTCGAGAGATTATTAAATTACCCTCCAAAACATAAACTAGGCCACAAATATACCAAATTTTTACTATTAGCAACTTTTTAGACGTATTGAACGAGTATCCAAGAATATTCTTATTTCAACTATTTAATATCACACTGTTGCCGGATTATTATAATGTGATTAATAATTTTAGTATTACCAAATTTAAAAAAAAAATTCCGAAAAAAGAAATTAATTTACCAATTTATTAAACGGTAAATAACATCGGGTCATGCCCTTTATTATTTTAAGAAAATAAATGATAATCCAGTCTATAGTTAACAATATAATCAAACATCCTTATATTTGCTTCATGTTTGAAAATAAAAACAATCGTACAGAACTCAGCCAAATAGGAGAGTTTGGTTTAATTGACCACTTGTCAAAAAATATTACCCTTAAAAACAAGGGTTCTATAAAAGGTATTGGAGATGATGCTGCAGTAATAGACAACAATGGTAAAATGATCTTGGTCACTACTGACATGCTGATTGAAGGCATTCATTTTGATTTGACCTATGTTCCAATTATGCATTTAGGATATAAATCTGTCGTAGTCAACCTTTCGGATATTTATGCGATGAATGGAATTCCAAAACAAGTTACCATCAGCATTGCATTATCCAACCGGTTTTCTTTGGATGCTATTGAGGAGTTTTATGCTGGTGTTAATCTGGCCTGTGAAAAATACGGGGTGGATGTTATTGGAGGAGATACTACTTCCTCTAAATCAGGACTTATTATAAGTGTTACTGCAATAGGAGAAGCGAACCTGGAGGATATTGTATACAGAAACACAGCACAGGAAAAGGATCTGATATGTGTAACCGGAGATTTGGGCGGAGCTTATATCGGGCTTCAACTATTAGAAAGAGAAAAACAGGTTTTTATGGAAAATCCAAAAACACAGCCCGATTTTGAAGGCAATGATTATATCCTGGAGCGCCAGTTAAAACCTGAAGCCCGAAAGGAAATTATCAATCAATTTAAAGAGTTGGGGATCAAACCTACTTCTATGATTGATATTTCAGATGGCCTATCGTCCGAAATCATTCATATTTGTACCCAATCGGGCGTAGGTTGCGAGATCTATGAAAATAAGATTCCGATTGATCATGCAGCTGATACTATGGCCAGAAATTTTAACCTTGATCCAACCGTTTGTGCATTAAATGGGGGAGAGGATTACGAATTACTTTTCACGATTAAGCAATCCGACTACGAAAAGATAAATGCCAATATGGATATTTCTATTATCGGTCATATCACAGATAAAGCTGCCGGTATGAATCTTATTGACAAGTCGGACAATGTTGTTCCTCTTAAAGCACAAGGTTGGAATGCTTTAATGGATAAGGTTTAAGAGGATAAAGCGGATGGTGTTAGCCTTCCTTAATTATTCCAATCTTCCTTCATAGCTTAATTCGACAGATGGGATCTATGGCTTTACTAGTTCTTTTAGTAATAAAAACATACGATTCTTTTAGAGAAAGCCATTTGTAGTAGTTGTATTTTTTAATTAAGCTTGTACCTTTTACCAAACTCATTGTAACTAAGTAATTATCTTTTTCTACCCACCACCATTTTTTATTTATTTCAGGATGGTATTTCGAAAAGTCAAATAGATACCAGGCGTTAAACTCAAATCCGCCATCTATTTCCTTTGGTGATATTTTTTGCTCATAAACCAAATAATTTAATGCATGCCACCGCGCTTTGTTCCATGCTAAATAATCGTGTGTTGCTGCAATACTAAATAATAAAATGGGCAGAAAAAATAATACGATACGATAAGAATAAAATTTCAGAAATTGGGTATTGTCTATTAAAGGAATATAGGCAGATAGTATATAAATTAAAAAGACAAGGACAAAAATTAAATATCGGTCTGAAATGTAAATAAAGCTTAAGGGTACAATATACAGAATGATTATGCCTGAAAAAAAAACAAATTGAAAAGGTGTTTTTTGAAAAAAGTTGTACTTTCTTTGCTTCATCCTCTTCAGCACATCTATTATAATAGCAATAAAAAACAGTATACTTACCGTACCGATAATGGTTAAGCTTATCCAAACAAATTTTTCTATACCATTCATTGTTGTGAGTGCATAGCTGATTGCGTCAGGCATAATAACAGGGCCTAAACCAAAACTATAAATTATATTGCCACTAAAAGGTATATAGTAATTTGTCAGATACAGTTTAACTATAATTATTAAAAAATAAGTTGTCGAAATGGCGAGGAGAGTGATAGATTCTGCTTTGGAAAATATGTTTTTCTTTAAGAAGGTTTTTATTAACGGTAAAATAATAGGAGTAATAAAAATTCCAAGTCCAATAGATGCGGTAATTAAATAAAAGGCGACTTTTTTTAATATTTCAAAAGTGGGATGTAAGACAGCATCAATGAGCATGAAAAATTGAAAGTTATAACCGATCGGGAGTTTATCAAAATGAGCAATGATGTGCTGGTAGGTAAACAAGAAGAAAAGAGAAACTAAGATTGGGGAAAAGGCTATAAAAAAGTTTTTTAAATTTCTCTTTTTCAGTAATAGCCAGGAAAGGCAAAATGCTATAGAAATTACAATACCAATCTGCCGGGACATAAGAGCGAGACAGGTAAATAAAACGGCCCAGAAAAAATCAACAGGCTTTTCTTTTTTTTCAAATTGTATAAAATAAAAGGAAGCAATTATTGACATCGTTAGAAAGGGAACATCGCTCATGAAAGTATTCGTTAACTGCAAATAGATGGGATTGAATGCAATTATTGCAGCACTTATTGCAGCTATATTTTTATTGACAGAAGCCTTGATTGCTATTTTATAGCTAAAAAAAATTCCAATGGCACTAATAATTATTGTAGAAAATCTAAGAACAGTGAATGAAAATCCGAATGGAATACAAACTAAATATCCATAAATAATTTGAGTTAAAAGAGGTATAACCTGCCAATTGGATAATTCAAATTTATTATAAAGTACAAGATTTTGGACATCCTTGGCGTATGCCCAGTCATCGTTTAATGGAAAATTTCCTATAGGGTTTATCAGTATCTCCGAAAGGGTCCATATAAAGAATAAGATGAATAAAGGTTTATTGCTTTTAAAATACAAGATAAACCACTGCATCATATTTTTTAATATTTTTTTCAATTGGGAAAAAGGGATCAATCCAATTTCAAAACAGCTAAAAAAGCTTGCTGCGGAATTTCGACATTCCCTACTTGTCGCATACGTTTTTTTCCTTCTTTTTGTTTTTCAAGGAGCTTACGTTTACGGGAAATATCACCACCATAACATTTTGCGGTAACGTCTTTCCTTATAGCTTTAACAGTTTCTCTTGCTATGATCTTAGCGCCAATGGAAGCCTGTATAACAATTTCGAATTGTTGACGGGTTAACAATTCTTTTAATTTTTCACAAATCTTTCTGCCAAAGTTTTGGGCATTGTCGCGGTGAATCAAAGCAGACAGCGCATCCACCGGTTCACCGTTTAAGCGGATGTCCAGTTTTACCAGTAAAGACTGCCTGTATTCTAAGGGTTGATAATCGAAAGAGGCATATCCTTTAGAGACAGATTTCAGCTTATCATAGAAGTCGAAAACGATTTCTGCTAAAGGCATTTCAAAAGATAGTTCTACACGATCGGTTGTTAAATAACTCTGGCCTTTAATGATGCCACGTTTACCAATGCACAAATTCATAATAGCACCTGTAAACTCTGCTTTTGTTATAACCTGCGCTGAAATATAGGGTTCTTCGATATAGTCTAATCTGCTGGGATCGGGCATGTCGGACGGATTGTTAATCTCCATTTCATCGCCTTTTGTAGTCCTGGCCCTGTATGATACGTTAGGAACCGTTGTGATAACAGTCATATTAAATTCGCGCTCTAACCGTTCCTGGATAATCTCCATGTGAAGCATTCCCAAAAATCCACAACGAAAACCGAAGCCCAATGCTGCAGAGCTTTCCGGCTCAAATACCAAAGACGCATCATTTAGCTGAAGCTTATCCATAGAATAACGTAACTCCTCATAATCTTCTGTGTCTACAGGGTAAATCCCTGCAAATACCATTGGCTTCACATCATTAAAACCGGCAATAGCTGTCTCGCAAGGACGGGCAACGGTGGTAATGGTATCACCAACTTTTACTTCTTTGGCTTCTTTTATTCCTGAAATAATATAACCTACATCGCCTGTTTTAACAACATCTCGTGGTTGTTTTTCCAGTTTTAAAATTCCGATTTCATCCGCAAAATATTCTTTTTCGGTGGCAACAAACTTTACACGATCACCCTTTTTTATTTCACCACTCACTACTTTAAAATAAGCAATGATACCCCGGAAAGAGTTGAATACAGAATCAAAGATCAAGGCTTGTAAGGGAGCTTCCGGATCGCCTTTTGGTGGTGGAATACGTTTTACAATTTCACGCAACATCTCATGCACTCCGGCTCCTGTTTTTCCGCTGGCGGATAATATATCTTCTCTTTTGCAGCCTAATAAATCAACCATCTGATCTTTTACATCTTCAGGATTCGCGCTGGGTAAATCGATTTTATTAAGGACAGGTATTATTTCTAAATCGTTTTCTAAAGCCAGATATAAGTTGGAGATCGTTTGTGCCTGGATTCCTTGGGCAGCATCTACTATAAGTAAGGCTCCTTCACAAGCGGCAATGGAACGGGATACTTCGTAAGAAAAATCCACATGACCGGGAGTGTCAATTAAATTTAAGATGTATTTTTGACCTTCCAACTCATAATCCATTTGAATGGCGTGGCTCTTTATGGTAATGCCTCTTTCCCGCTCCAGATCCATATCATCCAATACCTGTGCTTGAGAATCTCTTTTGGACACCGTGTTCGTATATTCAAGTAAACGGTCAGCCAGCGTGCTTTTTCCGTGATCGATATGCGCAATTATGCAAAAATTTCTGATGTTTTTCATCCGTAGATAATTTGTTTTTTAATAGTCGGATGGAATTCGCGAGTAGTATTTATCTTTTTCAGTATTCAGAATCATGCTCATTTCATTGGACTGCAAAGCTACACTTTTTAGATAAAACTAAGAATCTCATTTTCAAACAGAGTATGAATGCGATAAAGTATTTGTTTTTAAGCATTATAAGCTGTTAATTTGTACCCCAAATTATAATCTCGTTCCTACGATTTATGAAACACTCATGATCGTGCCGCTCAAAAAGGGATATCAAAATATTTATGAGTGTTCCATCAGGCCAATTAAAACAATTATTTACGAATGAAAATTACAGAATATCTTAAAAACGCTACTTCACCTCTCTTTAGTATAGAGATTCTTCCTCCTTTAAAAGGAAAAAGTATTCAATCTATTTTTGATGGTATAGATCCTTTATTGGAGTTCAAGCCTGCATTTATAGATGTTACTTATCATCGTGAAGAATATGTTTATAAAAAAAGAGATGGCGGCTTTCTTGAAAAGACATCTATCAGAAAGCGGCCCGGAACAGTTGGGATTTGTGCTGCCTTAATGAACAAGTATAAGATTGATGCAGTACCTCATATTATTTGCGGAGGATTTACAAAAGAAGAAACGGAAAACGCATTGATTGATCTTCAGTTTCTAGGAATAGACAATGTATTGTTGTTAAGAGGAGATTCTATTAAAACAGAATCGTCTTTTATTCCTGATCCGAACGGACATAATTATGCAATAGACCTGGTAGAGCAAGTGGCAGGAATGAATAAGGGCAAATACATGGATGATGATTTGCAGAGTACTGCTGTAACTGATTTTTGTATAGGAGTGGCAGGATATCCTGAAAAACATTTTGAAGCTCCTAATTTAAGATCGGATTTAAAATTTTTGAAAATGAAAGTAGATGCCGGCGCTGAATATATAGTAACACAAATGTTTTTTGACAATCAGAAATTTTTTGAATTTGTTGCAAAATGCCGTGAGTCAGATATAAATGTTCCTATTATTCCGGGACTTAAACCTATAACCTCTGTTAAACAAACTACTTTATTGCCAAAGGTATTTCATATTGATTTGCCGGATATATTGTTGGAAGAAATTGAAAAATGTAAATCAGAAAAAGATGTAAAAGAAGTGGGTATTGAATGGGCCATTCAACAATCAAAAGAGCTGTTGGAATTCGGTGTTCCAGTCTTGCATTATTATACAATGGGTTTTTCAGAAGTGACGCGCAGAGTTGCTTCTAAGGTGTTTTAAACACAGCCCCTGACTCCCTTTGAAAGGGGAGATGCTTTGAGTTAAGCCATTAGCTTTCCTTCTAGAACAGTTCTGTTCACAAGAAGAAACTCAAAATCTTACAATACTTTTGTCTATCTTGAAAAATCCATTACTTTTGCAGGATATCCTATTTAAAATCATTCTAAATAGCAAGCTGATTTCGTTTTAATGACCATCATCACCACTTTATTATCGACTTTGCAAGTAGGAGAAACGGCTATAATTAAATCTTTTTGCGATGAAAATTTGTCGTTAAAATTTTTAGAAATGGGATGTATTCCCGGCGAACCGATTACCGTATACCGCATTGCTCCTATGGGCGATCCTATGGCTATTTCGGTAGCGGGATACTTACTAAGTCTGAGAAAAGAAGAAGCTGCCACCATTTGGGTAGAAGTTGAAAAATAAAAATCGATTTGAAAACGTCTTTAAAAATAGCATTAGTTGGAAACCCCAACAGCGGAAAGACCACTCTTTTCAATATTCTTACGGGTTTAAATCAACAAGTCGCAAATTTTCCGGGTGTTACTGTAGATAAAAAAACAGGATACTGTAAGTTGAAAAGCGTTATCACGAATGAAGATTACACTGTTGAAATAATTGACCTTCCGGGTACCTATAGCCTCTATCCCAAATCTATTGATGAACGGATTCCTTTCCAGGCCTTGTGCGATCCTCATAATGAATCTTACCCTGATATTACAGTAGTTATTGCAGATGGCTCTAATCTGAAAAGAAGTTTATTCTTATGTTCACAAGTGATTGATCTCAGAAGACCAACGATCCTTGTCTTGAATATGATGGATCTGGTAAAAGCAAAAGGTATTGAAGTAGATATTGAAATGCTTTCGCTGAAACTAGGGGTGAAAATTATTCCTGTCAATGCACGAAAAAATGTAGGTATTGCTGATTTGAAAAAGGAATTAAGTGAAAAGATACCACCCATTTTTAATGACTTTATAGACATTCACCGTTTTGCTCCTGAAGTGCTTGACGAAATAAAAAAAACAGTAGAAGTAAACAGTAATTACGGTGCCTTTCAGATTGCTATCAACCTTGATATTCTTAACTATTTCAATGAGCGGAAGGAGGCCAAGGATCATATTACTGCTGTTGTAAAAACGCATGTATTCGATGCAAAAAAATTACAAGCCAAGGAATCATTGGAACGGTATCAGACAATTTCTGATATTATCAGCAAATGTGTTAAACAGCATTATATATCCGGTTCTACGAATCCGATAACGAATACAATTGATCGCATTGTTACCCACAAAATATTCGGGTATGTATTTTTTCTGGCCGTATTATTCTTAATATTTCAGGCCATATTCGCCTGGTCCTCGTATCCTATGGCACTGGTTGAAAATGGCTTTGCCTATTTAAGTGTTTGGATAGGCAACATTTTGCCGGCAGGCTTATTAAACGACCTTATAGTAAACGGAATTATGGCCGGCTTAAGCGGCATTGTTGTTTTTGTTCCACAGATCGCATTACTCTTCACCTTTATTGCCATACTGGAAGACACCGGCTATATGGCCCGTGTGAGTTTTATTATGGACAAACCCATGCGTAAATTCGGACTAGACGGGAAATCTATCATCCCTTTAATGGGAGGCGTGGCTTGCGCTGTACCTGCAATTATGGCTACACGTACCATACAAAGCTGGAAAGAACGAATTATCACCATCATGGTAACTCCGCTAATGAGCTGTTCTGCGCGTATTCCTGTTTACACATTACTTATCTCTATGGTGGTACCTAATACTGTTGTAGGATTATTTTTTAACCTACAGGGAATTGTTTTAATGGCTTTATACCTTATCGGTTTTATTGCTGCAATAGGATCCGCATGGGCAATGAAATATTTGATCAAGGTCAAGGAGAAAGGTTTTTTTATTATGGAGATGCCCGTCTACCGGATGCCGCGATGGTCGAACATTGGAATAACGATTGTTGAAAAAGTAAAACTTTTCTTGTTTGAAGCCGGTAAAATAATCATTGCTATTTCCATTATTTTATGGGGACTTTCTTCCTATGGGCCTGGAGATACTTTTGAAAAAATTGATACAAAATATAAATCAACAGAACAAACAACTATCTTTGCTAAAGAAGAAATACACAACAGGATTCAGTCAGAAAAACTGGGCGCCTCCTATGCCGGTCATATTGGAAAAAGTATAGAACCACTAATTCGTCCACTAGGCTTCAATTGGAAAATTGGAATAGCACTCGTAACATCATTTGCTGCACGGGAGGTCTTTGTGGGCACCATGGCTACCATATACAGTGTAGGAGAAGACGATAAGAATCAGAAAACTATTCGCGAAAAAATGAAAGACGATATAGATCCTCAAACAGGTTTGCCATTATACACTATGGCGGTCGGGTTTTCATTAATGATATTTTATGCTTTTGCCATGCAATGTATGAGCACAATTGCCGTTGTTTTCAGAGAAACAAAAAGCTGGAAATGGCCCCTTATTCAAATTACCTATATGAGTGGACTGGCTTACCTTTCGAGTATGTTGGTATATCAATTGCTTAAGTAATACTAAAAAATAATACACCTTGCCACGAGCACATTTACAAGAGATTTTGGCTAAATATATCCCTACAAAGGCGGTATACATAATAGCAGACTGGATCATAGAACATCGGATTAAGATTAAGATCACAAAAAGTCGCAGCACCAAATTGGGCGATTACCGTCCTCCCTTTAACGGGACAGAGCAGCTTATTACCATCAATTACGACCTCAACAAATATTCTTTCCTGATTACTTTAGTGCACGAATTAGCCCATCTTAAAGCCTGGCAAAAGCATAAAAATAAAGCACTTCCACATGGCGTTGAGTGGAAAAATGAATACAAATACCTGATGAGTTTTTTCCTCCACAATGCTATTTTTCCCGCCGATGTAAACAAAGCATTAGCAAAATACATGGGCAACCCGGCCGCAGCCAGTTGTTCAGACATCAACCTGTTACGCATTTTAAGAAAATATAATAAACGTGATACCGGAATAATCCACTTGGAAGAAGCACCTGACAACTGTGTGTTTAAATTAGAAAGCGGTCGTGTTTTCAAAAAAGGAGAAAAACGACGAACACGTTACCTTTGTTCAGAAGTATCCACTAAACGCATTTACACGGTAAGTTCATTGGCGGAAGTAGTGGTACTGGAAGATTAAAATTCAATGTTTTTAAGAATAAAAACAGATCTCAACCTTTCAGAGGTAAGTTTGTTATAACCGACACAGGAGGGGATATTTGTCAATATTAAATCAACTTTCGTATTGTACTATCAGGCAACAGTTTTAATTTATCCAGATCAATACCTTCTATTAAGTTCAACCCCGGCTGTTTCCCTTTTTCAATCGTTCCTAATTCTTTATCAAATCCTAAAAACTCCGCACCATTTAAGGTACTCCAGGTAAGAAGTGTTTCAAGAGAAATGGAAGGTGCATGATGAGAAATGGTCTTTATTTCTTCCAAAACAGATAAAACTTTATTAGAAGCAAGGCTGTCCGTTCCAATAGTTATCCTTACACCGGCATCAATAAAAAGTTGAAAATTCGGAAGCATGTTTTCAATATACATATTTGTATTTGGGCAAAAGCACCACCATAAAAATTTACTATAGGTTTGTGCCCATTCAATATCTGTTGCAGTGGTGACGGTGTTATGCACCAATTGAATTTTCGTGTGTTTAGGAAAATGAACAAGGGTGGATCGCAAGGATGTAAGTCCGGTAGGTTTCCACCAGGATACATCAATCCCAAAATCTTCTAGGCGTTGTAAGATAGCGCCTTCTTTATTTTTGAAAAACTTATTTTCTTCTTCACTTTCCTGATTGTGAATGGATAAAAGACTATCATTTGCCCATGCAAAATTATAAAGCTTTTTTAGTAAATCTTCTGAGGCAGAATAAGGAGCATGAGGGGTGATTGAGGTTCCGTTAGCTAAGGGTTGTTGAGCTTTTAAATTTTTATACAGTTCAGTTCCTTTGTTAAAAGCGTTGGCTGCTTTATCAGGATGAAATCCAAACACTTCTATGAATGTATGATACCTCAACCGCCCTTTTGTTTTCTGAGCAAATGAGGCATTGCCATTAGAAATATCTCCAACTGCAACGATACCATTAGAGATCATTTCATTTTCAGCTTTTACAATAGCCTCTTCAACCTCTTCTGGCACTATGTTTCTGTAGGTTTCAATCTCTTTTATGAAAACATCCAGCCCGTTTTTATCGGCTATTTTTCCTTTTAAATGGGATAACTCCAAATGGCAATGGGCATTTATAAAACCTGGACAAATGATGCCTTTATATGTTTCTAGCTCTGCCGGATTTAATTCGTCACTGGAACATACTTCTACAATGGTTCCGTTAGCATCGACAATCACAACCCCGTTTTTTATAGAGGGCTGAGAAATTGGGAATACGTAATCGGCAGATAATTTTCGCATGATGGTAAATTACTTTAAAGAGACACTCAACAATATAACTCGTCATGCTGTCCGCCTGAGGCGGATCAGCATCTGTGTCAATTAGAGACGAGATCCTGATCCGCCTCAGGCGGACAGGATGGCCACAATAAAACGGTTAGGCAGCTCATGTAATTTTCTTAATTTTGTAGAAATGGAAACCGAAGTTAAGAAAAAAAATATCAGGGCTTTATCGTTAGAAGAAATTACCAAATTCTTTGTGGAAAATGGCGATAAACCTTTTCGCGCTAAGCAAGTCTATGAATGGTTATGGCAAAAATCAGCCCGGTCCTTTGCAGAGATGACCAATCTTTCAAAAGCCACCAGAGAGTTGCTGGAAAATAATTTTTCTTTAAATATTGTTGCAGTAGTTACATTTCAAAAAAGCACTGACAGAACCATAAAGAATGCTTTTAAATTATATGATGGGAATATTGTAGAAGGCGTATTAATTCCCACACCAGAGCGCATGACTGCTTGCGTATCATCGCAGGTAGGGTGCAGTTTAACCTGCACATTTTGCGCTACCGGAAGAATGGAGCGATTGCGCAATCTAGATGCCGATGAGATATACGATCAGGTGGTTCTTATCAGAAATCAATCAATAGAAAATTACAATATTTCTTTAACCAACATTGTATACATGGGTATGGGCGAACCTTTGCTTAATTATGCCAATGTGTTGAAATCAATAGAACACATTACTTCTCCGGAAGGGTTAAACATGGCCCCGAAACGTATTACTGTTTCTACCGCTGGCATTGCTAAAATGATAAAGAAGCTGGGTGATGATCAGGTTAAATTTAATCTCGCCTTATCGCTTCATGCTGCAAATGATGAGAAGAGAAGCAAGATAATGCCTATCAATGAATCAAACACTTTAGAAATATTGGCAGAAGCCTTGAATTATTTTTATGATAAAACAGGAACTATAATTACATTGGAGTACATACTATTTAAAGACTTTAACGATACTTTAACGGACGCAAAAGAGCTGGCTGATTTCTGCAAAAAAGCACCTTCAAAAGTAAATATTATTGAATACAATCCCATTGAAGATGGCGAATTTACAAATGCGACTGTTGATAAAATTGAAGCGTTTAAAAATTATCTCGAAAATAGGGGAGTAATTGTTAATCTTAGAAGAAGCAGGGGAAAAGACATAGATGCTGCGTGTGGGCAACTTGCCAATAAAAACCTGAGTGTGGTTAAAGGAAATTAATTAGTACTATAAATGATCCAAAATTAACCATGTTTTTTTCCTTCTCTCATACTAAATTATTTCTTTACATTTGGTCTTTGTCAAAATGCAATCCATTTTATGCTTAGCCTGGAAGAAATAAAGTTGCCTATTAAAAAGGAAATGGAGGAATTTGAAGTCAAGTTTCAGGCTTCAATGAAAAGCTCTGTTCCTCTTCTTGACAGGGTTACACATTACATAGTTAAACGCAAAGGCAAACAAATGCGCCCGATGTTTGTTTTCTTTTCTGCCGGGATGTGCGGAGGAATAGCAGAAGCTACTTATCGTGGCGCTGCTCTAATAGAGCTTTTGCACACAGCCACTTTGGTACATGATGATGTGGTGGATGATTCTAATGAACGCCGAGGCTTTTTTTCTATCAATGCTTTATGGAAAAATAAAATAGCTGTTCTTGTAGGAGATTACCTTCTTTCAAGGGGCTTGCTGCTGTCGGTGGATAATAATGATTTCAATCTTCTCAAAATAGTATCTAATGCTGTTCGTGAAATGAGTGAGGGAGAGCTGTTACAAATAGAAAAAGCGCGTAAGCTGGATATTAATGAAGAAATATATTACGAAATAATCCGTCAGAAAACAGCTTCATTAATTGCTTCCTGCTGTGCGTGTGGAGCAGCGTCTGCAGGAGCTGACGAAGAAATCATAACTAAGATGCACCTGGTTGGAGAAAAAATAGGAATGGCATTTCAGATTAAGGACGACTTGTTCGATTTTGGTAAAGGAGATAAAATAGGGAAGCCAACTGGAATCGACATTAAAGAAAGCAAAATGACGCTGCCATTGATTTATGCGCTTAATAAGTCTTCTTACCAGGAGAAAAAGTATATTATAAATATCATAAAGAATCACAATACGAACGAAAAGAAAGTAGCCGATGTTATTGAATTTGTGCAACAGAGTGGAGGAATTGCTTATTCCAAACAAAAGATGGCACTGTTTCAAGAAGAAGCTTTTAATTTGTTAGAGGCCTTTCCTTACAGTCTGTTCAAAACCTCTATTCTTGAATTAGTGCGGTATACTATTGAGAGGGAAAATTGATTCGTTGATTTGACAATTCGTTGATTCTTTAATGAAATTTTTCTCAACAATGTTAACCGTGCATGATTCAATTTTTAATCAACGAATTGTCAAATCAACGAATCAGCAAATAATATTTATATTTGTTTCATGAATCAAGTAAGTCCTAAAGTAGCAGTCATTGGTGGAGGAAGCTGGGCAACAGCCATTGTAAAGATAGTATCTAATAATGTGGATAGTATTCACTGGTGGATGCGGAATCAGGATACCGTTGATTACATAAATAAATACCATCACAATCCTAGTTACTTGAGCTCTGTTGAACTTATTATGGAGAAATTAAAAGTATCTACTGATATAAAAGAGATCATTCGTAACTCTGATATTATTGTACTAGCGGTTCCTGCAGCTTTTCTTAAAGAGGCTTTGGCCGATGTGACACCGGAAGATTTATCCAATAAAATTGTGATATCTGCCATTAAGGGAATTGTTCCGGAAGACAACCTTATTTTAGGAGAATTTATCAATCAAAAATACCATATACCTTTTGATAAGATCGCTGTTATCAGCGGACCTTGTCATGCAGAAGAAGTAGCTCTAGAAAAGCTTTCTTATCTTACTATTTCCTGTCAGAATGAAGCCAACGCTGCGCTCTTTGCCAATCTTCTTAATTGTAGATATATCAAGACAGTTACTTCGGATGATATCTATGGGACGGAATACGCTGCGGTTCTTAAAAATGTAATTGCCATCGCAAGTGGAATCTCTCATGGAATAGGCTATGGAGATAATTTTCTTGCAGTACTGATATCGAATGCCATCCAGGAAATAAAGCGATTTGTAGATACCGTTCATCCAATTGACCGGGACATAAAAAGTTCAGCCTATCTAGGTGATCTTTTGGTAACAGCCTATTCGCAATTCAGCCGTAACCGAGCTTTTGGAAGCATGATAGGAAAAGGGTATTCTGTAAAATCAGCACAACTGGAAATGAATATGGTAGCAGAAGGATATTATGCTGTGAAATGCATTTATGAAATCAATAAAAAGTTCAATGTAGATATGCCTATTACGAATGCTGTATACAGAATTCTTTACGAGCGCATTTCACCCCGCATTGAAATGAAATTGCTTTCGGATAAATTGTCCTGATAAATTATCTTGCATATGTTGGGATTTAATTCAAAACAGAATGTTGGTTTCTTTCTTTATTTATTTATAATTACTGTCACACTAAAGATAGCATAGGTCTTTCATGTTTCGAACACTAGTGATTGCAAATCCAGCTTAACGAGTGAGATCTTTCGGATAGCACAAGTAATATTTAGTAACGGGAGTAGACAGAACAGAAATATTTAACTGATCTGATGCATTTGCAATATCTACCACCTGTCCATCTTTATAAAGAATATTTATTTTATCGTTGGCAGGATTGTAAGCACTGTTTTTAATGCTGTGTGAAAAAACAAAATGATTCACTTCTTCATCACTTAATGAATACCTGCCTTTTGCTTTTTCTTTTAACTGTACTATTTTCTCTTTCGCAAACGGAGCATTTTGCAATGCTATTTTATAAAGATTACGGGCAACAAGATTTTTACAAAGACACGACAATGTGGGATCATGATGTTTTGTCCAAACTTTTATTGAAGTAAAAATATCGTTGTCGTCCAGTTCGGAAAATTTTTGAAGCAAAGCAGGATCATCTACAAAACTTTGTTGTGTTACTTTATTGTAAAGGAAATATTCCAATGCAGGTGTAGCAAACAATTCAATTTTGTTATCGGCTAATTCTTTGGCGCGGTTTAAAATATTTACCAATAATTGATCAGCAGCAATTACTGTCTTATGGAGGTATACCTGCCAGTACATCAACCTTCTTGCAATAATGAATTTTTCAATAGAATATATTCCTTTGGCCTCAATGGCCAATTCGTCATTCACGACATCCAGCATTTTAATAATCCTGTCGGAGCCAATGACACCTTCTGATACGCCCGAATAAAAGCTATCGCGTTTTAAATAATCCAAGCGGTCCACATCCAATTGACTGGAAACTAACTGGTGCAAAAATTTCTTAGGATATTGATTGTTAAAGATCTCAATAGCCATTGTTAGCCGGCCTTTGAATACAGAATTTAACTTCTGCATAAACAGAGTTGACAAATCTTCATGATGAACACCCGACACAATGCTGTGTTCAAGTGAATGCGAAAACGGTCCGTGTCCAATATCATGCAATAAAATGGCGACAGTAACTGCTTCTGCTTCTTGTTCTGTTATCTCATGTCCCTTGGAGCGAATCACCTCAATCGCCTGTCCCATTAGGTACATAGCACCTAAAGCATGGTGGAAGCGTGTGTGTAATGCACCCGGATAAACAAGATGTGTAAGGCCCAATTGCTTGATATGCCTCAATCGTTGGAAATATGGATGTTCTATAAGATCAAAAACTAATTCAAAAGGGATGCTTATAAAACCGTATATAGGATCGTTAAATATTTTTTTCTTGTTCACTATCCAGAAGGCATTAATCTCCGCAAAGATAAAATATTTTTTATGGACATATATATTAAAAATACGAGTTCGAATTCCAAACAGAAGAAAGATCCATTTGATAGAAATCAAGCGTTTCCTTTTTTAGAACAGCTCTGAAGGGTAGTACCCAAAATGAGGATAACAAAGTAAAAGGGCGAAAGTTTTTCATAGGACAATATTACCTAGACGTTAAATTTGGTTAAATATAGGATTTTTAGAGGTACGAAACTATCTGTTCAATAATCTTATAATAATTTAGCTACCTTTATAATCTAAATTTTTTATTTTTATAATTAATCATGGATAAATTAAATATTCTATGGGCAGACGACGAAATAGATTTGTTGAAACCACATATACTTTTCTTAGAAGAAAAAGGCTTTGCGGTAACAACAGCCAATAACGGGAATGATGCCTTAGATTTAATAAAACAAAAAAACTTCGATCTTGTTTTTCTGGATGAAAACATGCCCGGTAAATCAGGAATCGAAACGCTTTCAGAAATGAAAACTATATTTCCTCTCTTGCCGGTTATCATGATCACTAAAAGTGAAGAGGAATTTATTATGGAAGAAGCTATCGGTTCTAAAATTGCCGATTATCTTATTAAACCTGTTAACCCGCATCAGATCTTACTTTCAATTAAGAAAACGCTTGACAATAAGCGTTTGATAAGTGAAAAAACGACTTCCGCCTATCAGCAGGATTTTCGAAATATTGGTATGACACTAAACGAAAGGCTTGATTATAAGCAATGGACAGAGGTGTACAAAAAACTTATTTATTGGGAATTAGAATTGGATAAGTCAAAAGACGCCGGTATGTATGATGTGTTAACCATGCAGAAAACTGAGGCCAATCACCAGTTTTCAAAGTTTATAGAACAGCATTATATCAATTGGTTAAAGAATCCTTCTGATAAAACGCCTGTGTTATCAAATACATTATTCAAAAAGAAAGTATTTCCGGTAATAGAACAAACCGAAATACCTTTGTTTTTTGTATTGATAGATAACTTACGTTACGATCAATGGAAAATATTGGAGCCCATCATCACGGAATATTATAATGTTATTGAAGAAGATACTTATCTCAGTATTTTGCCAACCGCAACGCAGTATGCCCGTAATTCCCTGTTTGCCGGCTTAATGCCCTCTGAGATAGAGACCCGGTTCCCGAAACTGTGGTCGAACGATGAGGATGAAGGCGGTAAAAATCTACATGAAGAAGAGTTTTTAGCAGATCATATTCAACGATTGAAAAAAAATATAAAGTTCTCCTATACTAAAATCACCAACCATAATTCGGGTAAAGATTTGGTGGAAAACGTTCCTAATTTGTTTGACAATAAATTGAATGTGATCGTATACAACTTCGTAGATATGTTATCACATGCACGAACAGAAATGGATGTAATACGTGAACTCGCAGATGATGAATCGGCTTATCGTTCTATTACCCGTTCCTGGTTTGAGCATTCTCCTTTATTGGAAGCACTGAGACGTATCTCACAAAAAAAGGTGAAATTGATCATAACTACAGATCACGGAACCATACGTGTTACGAAACCTGTTAAAATTGTTGGTGATAAAAACACGAACACCAACCTGAGGTATAAACAAGGTAAAAGTTTGAATTATGATAAGAGGGAAGTCTTTGAAGTTAAAAATCCGGCAGATGCATTTTTGCCAAAACTGCATTTAAGTTCTGCCTTTGCTTTTGCAAAAGAGGATACTTTTTTCGCTTACCCTAACAATTACAATTACTTTGTGAACTATTATAAAAACACGTTTCAACACGGAGGTATCTCATTAGAAGAAATGATCATACCTGTAATTACGTTAACAACAAAATAATACTATGTTAATGCGTGAAGAGTTGACGCAAACAATCATTTGCAATTCAATAGTTGATTTAGCCGATGCATCGGATATTCTTTTATCCTATTGTGCAGAAAAAAAAGTACTCTTATTTTACGGCGAAATGGGGGTAGGTAAAACGACCTTCATTAAAGTCCTTTGCGAAAGATTGAAGGTGATTGACACTACTAATAGTCCTACGTTTTCTATTGTTAATGAATACCTGACTGCTGTTGGAGAGACAGTATATCATTTTGATTTTTACCGGTTAAAAAATGAAATGGAAGCCATGGATATGGGCTATGAAGAATACTTGTACAGTGGGGCTTTTTGTTTCATTGAATGGCCTGATAAAATAAGTAATCTTTTGCCTCCAAATGCTGTCGAAGTGCACATGGAAATCCAAAATAATAAAAGAGTATTGTCCATTAAGAATAGATCTAATGGATTTTTTTTCTAATTTTAGAAGCTAATTTATTTTAACGTTCCTAAACAAATAGTATTAAATGGTTATGGCAAAGTCTGGATTATCAGCTCTAGCACAAGCGGGTTCTTATATGCCTCAGGAAAGTATGCTGGAGGTGAAGAAACAAAAACATCAACTATACATAGGTATTCCCAAAGAAACTTCTTTCCAGGAAAACAGGATTGCCCTGGTTCCCGAAGCGGTTGCTTTGTTGGTAAATAATGGCCATCAGATAGTGGTGGAGTCCACTGCCGGTATCGCCTCTCATTTTACAGATTCCGATTACAGCGAAGCAGGAGCTCAGATTGTATACAGTTCGGAAGATGTTTATAAGGCAGATATCATATTAAAAGTGAGTAATCCTTCGATTACAGAAATTGAAATGATGCAGCCCAATCAGACCCTGATTTCTATTTTACGCATAGCCAATCAAAAAGAAGAATATATAAAGCAGTTGAGCGCAAAAAAGGCAACAGCAATTGCGTTCGATTATATTAAGGATAAGACCGGTATTTTTCCTATCGTTCAAATTATGAGTGAGATTGCAGGAAGTGCTTCGGTGCTTATTGCTGCTGAATATTTAGGAAATTCAAATGGTGGAAAAGGTTTGTTGCTGGGTGGCATTTCCGGAGTAACATCTACGGAAGTAGTTATTCTGGGAGCAGGAACAGTTGGTGAATTTGCTACCAGGGCTGCTTTAGGATTAGGAGCGGAAGTAAAAGTATTTGACAATTCATTGTATAAATTACGTCGTTTGCAGAATAATATCGGAACAAGAATCTCTACTTCCATCCTGGATCCTAAAACACTTTTAAAGGCACTGAAAACAGCGGATGTTGCCATAGGTGCAATTTTAGCTAAGGAAGGTCTTGCTCCTTGCGTAGTTTCGGAAGAAATGGTTAGTGAAATGAAGTTCGGATCTGTTATCGTGGATGTAAGTATAGATCAGGGAGGGTGTTTTGAAACATCAGAACCAACGAACCATACGCATCCTACATTTAGAAAATATGGTGTTATTCATTATTGTGTACCGAATATAGCTTCGCGCGTTTCACGTACTGCCTCCTATGCATTGAGTAATATATTTTCACCTATTCTATTAAAGATTGGTAATGGTGGAGGAATTGAAAACGTTTTATGGGCGGATGAAGGCTTTAGAAATGGCGTGTACATGTACAAAGGTGCCGTAACAAATAAATATATCAGTGAAGTGTGTAAAATGCCATTCAAAGACTTGAACTTATTAATGGCGGCTTCGAGATTTTAGGGCTTTGTGTCCCTGCCCCCCAATGTCATTAACTTAAGGCTTCATATGGCTCTTTTATAATTAGTTAACGTGCAATATTTTCCTTTCTTTCTCTTGTTTTTTACTATCCTAAGTAACTTTCGTCCTGGTCTAATTGGCTCTGTATGTCTTTCAAATAACGCTTCCAATTCGATAAGTATCTCCAAAGGATTACTTGTCATAAACAAACCGACTGGTTGGCTTGTATATCAAAATATTCTATAAGCTCAGGTTTGTTTATCAAATAGGCCGTGGAACCATCTACAGCCATTAACCTAAAACCACACCAACGTTTTACCTTTTCCTTGTAGCAATCATAAAAACTATTCACAAGAATGGTGTTCCACCAAGTAAAAAAAGTATACACCAGTTTTGAACGTTGTTTACTGAATGCTACTTTGCTCGCACTTTTCTTTTTAGGACAGTTTGAACTGAAAAATTCTTCAAGCTCAATACTCAAACTTCTTTTAAGAAGACTGATCACTAAGTAAACAATATTGTCAAAAGGTAGTTTACGATCTTTCGTGAATGCTGTGTGGAATGTAGTAAATTGCTCTCTGAATAATGGTCTTTCTTTTACATCAATTAAAAAGTTCTTTACTCTGTCAATAATTTCTAAGTTTGTATTAGTCATAAATCATAGGGGTTTGGTTTGGTGACCACAAAGAAACCGCTAAAAGCGGTTTCTTTACCTTATGATTATCAATACTTACCCCTTAAGTTAATGACATTGGGGGTGGGGCTTCGAACAGAAAGAAAACCCACAAACTATTTTTTCTTCCGTCTTTCTATTTCCGCTGTAATTAAAGAAAGTTCCCGGCTCATTTGTCCTACGATAGCATTGTTTTCATGTGCTCTTCTGATAAGATAGGGCATCACTTCTTTCACAGGTCCGTATGGAACATATTTTACCGCATTGTATCCGGCATTTGTCAGATTGTAAGTAATGTGATCACTCATTCCCAAAAGCTGTGCAAAGAAGACATGCTCATGATTCCTGTCCAATTTAATTTCGTCCATCAGTTGGATAAGCAGTAAAGTACTTTCTTCATTATGCGTTCCGGCACAGAGTGCTATACGATTCACGTGCTTTAAACAAAAACGTAAAGCAACATTAAAATCTGTATCTGTATCTTTTTTTGAAAGATGTATCGGAGAGTTGTATCCCATTTTGTCGGCACGTTTTGCTTCCTTTTCCATATAGGCACCTCGTACTAATTTAATGCCTAACCGGTATTCTTTTAAAACGGCACGGGCATGTGCTTCTATAAGGAAAGCCACTCTGTCTTGTCGGTACATTTGTAAAGTATGGTAAACAATAGCTTTTTCTTTGTTGTACTTTTCCATCATTTCTACAGCCATGTTGTCGATGGCATTTTGCATCCATGATTCTTCCGCATCAATTAATATTCTTACATGGTTATCATAAGCAGCTTTACATATTTGGTCGACTCTTGCTTTTACATTTTGAAATGCTGTCTTTTCATCATCTGTTAACGATCCTTTTCTGCTGACTTTTTCCAATAAATTTTGGGGTGCTATACCGGTAACTTTAAAAACCGAAAAAGGAATTTTTGGATTGTCTTTAGCTTTTAAAATCGTTTTGATAATCTCTTCCATTACCCGGATAAATTCCTTTTCTGTTTTCTTTCCTTCAACAGAATAATCTAATATAGAACCAATTTTAAACTCGTATAATTTGTCAATAGTTTTATCACAATCATTTAAAGATTCTCCTCCAATAAATTGCTTAAAAAGAGTAGTTTTAATTAATTGTTTTATGGGAATATGCAGCTTAAGCGCAGCTTTCACCAAGATGGAACCCAAATTTACCAGGATAGAATTATTAATTAATCGAAATAGAATATGTGCAAGCGATAGTTCTTTATCGCTTTTTCCTCTAAATGCAATTTCTGTATTGTTGAATGATAAAGTATTTTTTTCGGACATTTCGGATTAAAATTTAATTGCAATCAAAAAAGATTTGATTAGTAAAAATAGAATTAAAAAGCCATTAAATAAAATCTTGGTTAATGTTAATTCCGATTTAATAAAGAACATTTAAACACAAGAATGCAACATTTATTTCTTACCTCTTTTTAGCTGGTTTTCTTTTCCAAGGCATTTTCCTTTTTGAATCTTTCTTTTCCACGTATGCCTTTTTTTCATGGAACGCACCTTTAAACTCAGGATCTTCCTTGCGCTTTTGTCGGTCTATCTCTCTTGCCATCTCTTGTGCTTCATCGTAACCTGTTTCTTCTACAAACACATCTTCCGGAATTTGCATTTCAGGAATCTGTTGTCGGATAAGTTTTTGAATCTTCTCCAGATGATACAATTCTCCATCCGTACAAAATGTAATGGAGTTTCCATATAGTGAAGCCCTTCCTGTGCGGCCAATCCTGTGAATATAATCTTCATAAATAAAGGGCACATCAAAATTAATAACGTGACTTACATTGGCGACATCTATACCACGTGCTGCAACATCTGTTGCAATCAATATTCTTAAATCTCCTTCCTTGAAGGCATTCATAGAATTGATCCGTGTGTTTTGAGCTTTATTACCATGAATTACTCGTACATGTTCTTCGCCAAAACGTTGTCCTAAATAGTCAAATAAACGATTGGCGATTTCTTTGGTACGACAAAAAATCATGACTCTTTTAAAACTCGATTCATTCTCTAAAAAATGAACGAGTAGATTTCTTTTCGTTTTAAAGTTGGGAGGGAAATATACACACTGTTCTACATTTTGAGCAGTCTTGCGGTCGGGCTCAATTTCGATGATGGTTGGAAATTTCAAAAAGTCGTCCGCTATTTTTTTTACAAGAGTCGACATGGTCGCAGAGAACAATAGATTTTGACGTTTCCTTGGAACGATCTCCAGAATACTATGGATCTGCCTGATAAAGCCCATATCCATGAGTCGGTCGGCTTCGTCCATTATAAAAATCTGCAATTTTTTGAATAGCACATGTCCTTCCTTGTATAGTTCTAAAATTCTACCCGGAGTTCCAATAAGGATATCAATTCCTTTTTTTAAGGATTCAATTTGTGTTTTCGGGCCAAGTCCCCCATATACAACAGCGTGACGGATGTCTGTAAACTTAGCATATCGTTCTATGTTTTTGCTAACTTGCATAGCCAGTTCCCGGGTAGGGACGATAACAAGTGCCCGTGGCTCCATGCCTTGTGCATACTTAATTTTCATTAACATAGGAAGCACGTACGCGGCTGTTTTTCCGGTCCCGGTTTGTGCAATGCCCATCGTATCATGTCCGGCAAGTATAGCAGGAATAGCTTTTTCTTGAATAGGGGTAGGCTCCGTGTAGCCAGCTTCAGCAATAGCGGATAAGATTTGTTTGTTGAATTTAAAATCTTCAAATAATAATGATGTACTGCTTCCCATTTCGCAAATGTAAGCATTAGTTAATCTGTATTATTTAAATTTAGTTGGAGCGTTACCAAAAAATAAATTGATGCTTGTTTTAAAATTAAAAATATTTTTTTATATCTTGCGTTTATTTTGTATGAATTGAACACAATGTATTTATAATGAATTATGTTATATATTTTAAAACTCTAATCAATGTTAAAACACACCTATTTAATCTTGTTACTGGGCATGCTCCATTACAGCACGGTACATGCACAATGTAATGCTAACTTTGCAATTTTAGATAATACTCTTTGTACGGGTGATCCAGCAACATTTTATAATACATCAACTGGAGGTGCTACCTATTTATGGAACTTTGGTTCCGGAGCCGTACCTCTTACTTCAAACGCTCAAAATCCTCCTGCCGTGGCTTATTCAACGAGCGGGTACAAAACCATTACTTTAACAATTAACGGTGGTGGATGTTCGGATAATGTAACAAGAAATATCTCTGTTGTTGATATTCCTGTTGGGTCATTTACGTCCAGTGCTCCACAGTGTATCGATCAACCGGTAAATTTTACATTTACGGGTTCCGGAGCCCTTAGTTATGAATGGGATTTTGGCGTTGGTGCAACACCCGGTTCTTCCACAGTTCAAAACCCACAAGGGATTATGTATTCTTCCTCCGGGTCAAAAACAATTACTTTAACAGTTAGCAATGGCTATTGCTCCAGAACAGTGACCCAAGCCATCCCCATCAATGCTACCCCAACTGCCAGTTTTGTTTCTACAGCTCCAAAATGTACCGGCATGGGTGTTGATTTTGCAAATACCGGTACATCGGCCGGTGCAACTTATTCGTGGAACTTTGGATCAGGAGCTGCACCTGCTACATTAACCACACAAAATCCAACGGCGGTTGTTTATTCAACCTCGGGAATTAAAACTGTTACTCTGACAACTACCAACTCAACTACAGCATGTGCTGTTACCGCAACTGAAACAATCAATATTAATCAAACACCTACAGTAAGTTTTACTTCTACTGCACCAGTTTGCGTTAATACAGGCGTTAACTTTACCAATACGGGAAGTACGGGAAGCAATTGGTCTTATTCCTGGTCTTTTGGTCAGGATGCTATTCCTGCTGCTGCAACAGCAGAAAGCCCAGTGGGGATAAAATATAGTAGTGGGGGAACGAAGACAGTTACATTTACGATAGCAGATCAATATTGTACCCGGTCTTTTTCGAATACAATTTCTATTAATGCTTTACCGATAGCAAATGCGGGGAAGGACACTACTATTTGCGCAAACACCAGCGTGCAGATCGGGAGTGCTGCAATCGCAGGAAATACATATACCTGGTTTGCTTCTAATACTTTAAACAATTCTAAAATTGCAAATCCTGTCGCAAGTCCAATAGCTCCTGTTACACAGTATATCGTTACAGTTGTTAATGCATCCGGTTGTACAAATAAAGATACAGTTTCGGTAACTATGTTAGGGTCCTTAGTTGCGGATGCAGGGGTGGATGTTGAAATTTGCAAAAATGATAGCATCCAGATTGGGGCTGGTTTAATAAAAGGCCAGGTTTATAGCTGGTTTCCAACGGCCGGATTAACAAATCCGGTATCTTCAAGTCCGATGGTAAGTCCTGCAACTACAACTGTGTATACTTTAACAGTAACGGGATCAGGGTGCACTTCTGTAAAAGATAAGGTTACAGTAACTGTATATCCTTTACCTGCGGCATATTCAGAGGTTGATAGTATTACCAAAGGCGCCAGCGTTCAATTGATGGCTAAAGGGGGAATTCAGTATTTTTGGAGTCCGTCTATTGGGTTGAATAACTCAGGTGTTTATAACCCTATTGCTTCTCCTGATACCACTACCAAGTATATAGTAACGGTAACTGACCTTCACGGTTGTGTAAATAAAGACACCATGACTGTGAGAGTTATTGTGCCTTCTTTCTGGGTACCTACAGCTTTTACTCCTCAGGGAAATGGGAATAACGATGTGTTTTATGTACGAGGTGATGGAATTAATAACTTCGAATTTGGAGTATTTAATCGTATAGGTGAATTGATCTTTTATACGAAAGATATCCACCAGGGATGGGATGGTAAAAAACAAATAACAAGCGAGGAAATGCCTCAAGGAGCTTACGTTTATTATGTAAAAGGAACTCTTTCAAACGGTACCCCTGTTAATTCAAATGGGATGGTAAATCTAATAAGATAAATTTTCACCCACACCAAATAGGGATGAATATCCTTTATGCGGCAACGATTCCATATGACCTAAAAAATAAATTATATACCTATGAAAAAGATAAATACCGGTAAAAAAATAGCATTACTTGTAATAATAATGTTCATTAGCATTCTGTCTGTTAATGCTCAGGATGCTCGTTTCACACAATTTTATGCTAACCCTCTTCGATTAAACCCTGCGATTATGGGTCCTAGTACCGACATGAAATTTATTTTAGGTTACAGATCTCAATGGGCCGTGGTTGATAAAGGGTACCAAACTTCTTCGTTCACTGCCATGTATCCTGTTTTTCTTAATGAAAACAAAAATAAATTGGATATAGGGTTTAATGTAATGAATGATAAGGCCGGGGCATTCAGTAATTTAGATTTTATGCTCGCTGTAAACTCAAGTATTCAAATAGCTCAAAACAGTCATATCTCTTTTTCACTTACCGGAGGATACGTTCAAAACTCTTTGAATACTAGCGGACTTACCTACGATAATCAATATGTTTTGGGTTCTTATAGTGCCGCAAATCCTTCTAACGAATTAACGATAAGCCAAAGCGTAAGCCATGCTGATGTAGGGTTTGGCTTAATGTGGTATATGAATCCTACACGAACCGAATCAAAATTAAATGCTTTTGCAGGTGTATCCGGTTTTCATTTAAATCAACCCAGTGAGTCCTTCACCGGATCCGGAGGAGTGTTACCAAGGAAACTTTCTTTTCAGGGAGGATTTAAAATACTTGGTGACAACAAAGTGGATATTGCTCCTAATGTCAGAGTAAACACACAAAACGGGAATGTGGAAACAGCAGTGGGTTTGTATGTTGATTATAACTTTAATGATGATACAAAACTGGTTATTGGCTCGTGGTACAGACGAAATGATGCCGTGGCTTTTTTGCTTGGGTGTGAATATAAAAGTTTCATATTTGGATACAGCTATGATGTAATAACCTCGGATATAAATAAAGCGATTACCGGGGTTGGTGCCCATGAGCTTACCTTGTCATTTAAATTAAGCAGATTAAAAGATGCTGCTCCATCGGTTAGACCTTCTATTTTTAGTTCCTTTTAATAAAAATTAATTTTGAATAAAAAATTCGTCTGGCTTTTATCGTAGAGAATTTTAAAATCGATTATAATAAATGGTATAGCCTTCAGGCACAGCTTTAACGCTTGCTCGAAGGCTCTTTTTATTGAAAAATAGATTGTTCAGAAGAAATAGATTTATGAATATACTTTCGGTAGCATTTTTTTCCAAGAGTAACAAAACTCTTTTTGTTGTATAAGGTACAAATGTTAAATTAGAAAATCAGTACTACTTTATGGCGAGATATATTTTCTTACTTTTGAGGAATAGATAATCAGACTATTCCCATATCAGGACATAATAGAATGAAATATATTAAACGCATTCTATTCGGCTTATTGATTTCCCTGATGCTGCTTATGACATCAGGCTTAATGATTGTTTATTTTTATGGGGATGATGTAAAAAATTATTTGGTCAAAGAAATTAACAAACATCTTAATACAGAGGTGAATGTTAAGGAAATTAAATTTTCTGTATTTGATGAATTTCCTTTAGCTGCCATAGAGTTTATTGATGTAACAGCGAAAGACGCTTTTCAGGATAAGTTAAAAAATAAAGGTGTTTTATTTAATGCGAAAAGTGTTTTTCTGGCCTTTAATATTGTCGACGTTTTCAATAAAAAATACACGGTTAAAAAAGTAATTATAAAAGATGGTAATTTACGATTGAGGATAGATAAAATGGGGAATGATAATTATCATTTCTGGAAAGCATCTGATGACACCACTCAAACAGCATTCAAATTCGGATTGAAAGAATTTACCGTTGTTAATACACTGCTTTCCTATAATAACAAATTCAGTCATCAGTATTATGACGTAAGATGCAATACTGTTAATCTCTCCGGTCAGTTTAGCAATGATCAGTTTAGTTTGGATGCCCAATCTGATTTGTTTGTCCACAATCTCCAATCGGATAATTTAAAATTGATGGAAGCAAAACCTTGCCGGCTAAATTTTAAAATAAATGTATCCAATAAGCTAAAAAACTTTGTGTGCGAAAAAGGAACTTTGATACTAGCTGATTTAACATTCGAAATCAAAGGAAAGGTAGTAGCAGAAAAAGGAATGAGTTCTCTCGATATTTTTCTTGAGGCACAAAATATGAATATAGGTTCAGCGCTGTCATTATTTCCTGAGCAGGTTATTTCGGAGATAGAAGATTACAAAGCGAAAGGAACAGGCTATTTTAAATCACATATTTACGGAGCAATTAATAAAATAACCACTCCTCGTATTGACGTAGATTTTGGGATTAGCCACGGGGAGATGGTGCCTGCAAATAATGTATCAACGCTGAAAAATATTGAATTAAAAGGACATTATACAAACGGCTCGAATAGAAGTAAAACCACCAGTAGTATAGAAGTAAATAAATTTTCGGCCTCTATAAATAATAAAACTATCAAAGCAGAATTTTGCATCTCCGATTTTTCCGATCCTTTTATAAAGCTTATGGTCGAAGGAAGTGCTAACCTTGCCGATATAAGTTCTTTTGTTAAAATGGATACATTAGAAAATCTAAAAGGACTTGTGGATTTTAAAATTCAGTTTGAAGGACTTACAAAAGAGATATCCAAAGAATCATTTGCCCGGAACAGGATCAAAGCTCTGGGAGATATAACCATAAAGGATATCGGCTTTAATTTCAAACATGACCCTTTGACGTACAGAAATCTAAATGGCAATTTTCAATTGGAAAACAACAATTTATTGATTCGCGATTTTATGGGAACTTTTTCTGAAAGCGATTTTCATTTTGACGGGGTATTGAATAATCTCATTTCGTATATTTTTCTTAAGGATCAAAAATTAGATATGGAGGCTTCGTTTGTTTCCCGCAATCTAAACCTTGATGAATTGATACACACCACGAATACAACCCCTGTTGATTCAACAAAAGATATACAGCTATTTCCTGATGTTGCATGCGATCTAACTATTATGGTGGGTCGGTTAAAATATAAAAAGTTTGAATCGTCCAATATAAAAGGAAAAATCTCGTTAAGGGATCAAACTATTAATACAAATCATTTGACGTATTCCACTATGGACGGGCTCATTAATATGGATGCGACAATGGATGCGACGAAAAAAGACAGTATTTTAATTGCCTGTAAAGCCAGTATAAAACAGCTTAACGTTACCAAGTTGTTTTATCAAATGGGAAATTTTGGGCAGGAAATAATACAGGATAAACACTTAAAAGGATACATAACATCAGATGTTGAATTTGCGTCTGTATGGTCTCGTTCACTTAAAGTAAATCTGGATAAGGTATATGCGAAAGGAAAACTAAAAATTGAAAATGGAGAATTGATAGATTTTAAGCCTCTTTTGGCATTATCTAAATTTGTAAAATTAAATGAGTTAAAACGAATAAAATTTTCAACTTTACAAAATGAAATTTTAATAAAAAATCAAAAGGTCATCATTCCCTCAATGGAAATTAAATCGAACGCTCTCAATTTAAAGGCAGAAGGAACCCATTCATTTGATAACATAGTTGACTATAAATTAACCTTATTACTGTCGGATCTTTTGGGTAAGAAAATAAAAGATCAGCATACGGAATTTGGTGATCTGGAAGATGACGGGATGGGCCAGACAAAACTTTTTATAACGATGAAAGGTGATATCTCCAATCCTCAGTTTGAATATGATAAGGCATCTGTGAAGCAAAAAATAAAAGCAGATTTCAAAAACGAAAAGCAAACATTAAAAAATATTTTAAAAGAGGAATTCGGCTGGTTTAAAAAAGACTCGGTCAAAACAAAAAAGGTAAATCTGAACACACCAACAAAAGACGAAATACAGATAGATACAGATGAGGATACTCCTATTGGTAAAGAGGAAAAGAAGGAATCAAAATCGACACCTAAACCTCCACAGAAAAAAAGTGCATTTGCAAGATTTAAAGAAAGCGTAACAGCTCCGGAAGAAGAATAAATTATAGATGAATATATATACCCAGAAACAACGATGGAAGCTGCTTTTGCTGCTAGCTGCCATGGTTATTGCTGTTTTGTCATCCTGGTACACCGACAAGCTGGTAAAAAAATTATCAGAGGAGGAAAAGAAGAAAGTAGAGCTCTGGGCAGAAGGCACTAAAAAGTTAGCGAATCTGGAATTGGAGACTTGCGATATCAGCTTTTTGTTTGATGTAGTTAAGAATAATAAGACAGTGCCTGTGATTCTTGCTGACGAGAGGGGTAAGCCAATATCTTTCAGAAATCTGGATTCTACAAAAACCGGTGATCCCGAATATTTGAAGGAGCAGTTGGCAATAATGAAAACACAACACGAGCCTATTGTTATTCTGCTTTATGGAGATCACAAGAATTATATTTATTACAAGGATTCTATTCTTCTAACCCAGCTGCGCTATTATCCTACTTTTCAACTAGGAATAATAGCCTTGTTTTTGTTGGTGGCTTACCTTGCTTTTAGTTATTCCCGGAATGCAGAACAAAACCAGGTGTGGATTGGTATGGCGAAAGAAACGGCCCATCAAATAGGTACACCACTTTCTTCGCTAATGGCATGGGTGGAAATTATGAAGGGCAGGGGCATGGATGAGGCAACGGCTATAGAAGTGGAGAAGGATATCAGCAGGCTGCATACTATTACGGAACGTTTTTCGAAAATCGGATCGAAACCTACTTTGCATAAAGTAAGTCTTCTACCTGTATTGGAAAATGCAATTGATTATATTAAAAACAGGACTTCGAGCAGGGTTGAGTTCAATATAAGAACTGCGCAAAACCATGATGTTCTTGTTCCTCTGAATATCCCGTTATTCGATTGGGTGATTGAGAACATCTGTAAAAATGCTGTCGATGCGATGGAAAATCACGGAAGCATTACGATTTACGTTTCCGATCAAAGACAATTTGTTCATATTGACATTGCTGATACCGGAAAAGGAATGTCTAAAAGAAAATTCAAAAATGTATTTAAGCCGGGCTTTACAACGAAAAGCAGAGGATGGGGTCTTGGGTTATCACTTGTAAAGAGAATCATAGAAAATTATCATGGAGGACAAATATTTGTTAAATCGTCTGAAATTAATAAAGGAACAACATTCCGTATTATCTTGAAAAAGAACAATGATTAATCCTTTCTTTAGTAGTAAGAATCATGTCAGGCATATATATCCATATTCCCTTTTGCAAACAGGCCTGTCATTATTGTAACTTTCATTTTTCTACCTCTTTAGAAAACAAAGAACAATTCCTTCGTTCTTTGCTACATGAAATTGAATTACAACAGAATTACCTGACTCTTCCGGATGGTCGTAAACCCGAAGTCAAGTCTATATATTTTGGAGGAGGAACTCCTTCTATACTAACACAAGGAGAAATTTTATTAATAGTAGAAACCGTTAATAAGTACCATCACATAAATGCTGCCGCCGAAATTACACTGGAGGCCAATCCCGATGATCTTTCAAAAACAAAATTAAGAGCGTTGAAAGATACGCCTGTTAATCGTTTGAGCATAGGAATACAATCATTTGTTGAGGAGGATTTACGCTTTATGAATCGTGCACATTCAGCAGCAGAAGGATTTAGAAGTATTGAGGAAGCGAAAGACGCAGGGTTTACAAATATGACCATTGATTTAATATACGGAACACCTACTTTGTCCCTTTTAAATTGGGAAAAAAATCTTGAAAAAGCATTTTCATTAAACGTTCCACATCTCAGCTGTTATTGCCTTACGGTGGAAGATAAAACGGCTTTGGCTAGTTTTGTAAAGAATAAAAAAGTGGACGATGTGGACGAAGAAAAGGCGATCATTCAATTTCAGACATTGCTGAAAAAAATAGCTGAAAACGGATATGAGCAATACGAAATATCCAATTTTTGTAAAGACGGAATGTATTCACAACACAACAGCAATTATTGGTTAAAAGAAAATTACCTCGGGCTGGGTCCATCTGCGCATTCCTATAACGGAACTTCAAGACAATGGAATATCGCTAACAATGCCCGGTATATCGAATCTCTAAAAAAAAATAAAGTTCCTTTTGAAAAAGAAGAACTAACCATGCAACAACGATTTAATGAATATATTTTAACCTCTCTAAGAACCAAATGGGGAACAGATCTCAATAAAATAAAAGGCGAGTTTGGCGAGTCATTCTATCAGAGTGTAATTAAAGAAATACAACAGTACATCAGGCAAGGGAACATCATTCAAAAAGATCAACAAATTTATTTAACGGATCAGGGGAAGTTGCTGGCTGATAAAATTACTTCGGAACTGTTTATTGTTTAAAAAAATTCGATGATTCGATGATTTGATAATTCGTTGATGGTAAAGATAAAACAGACCGAAAATAATTCACAGCCAAATAATTGTCAGTATGCAATTATCAACGAATTTAACGAATCATCAAATCAACGAATCAAATAAATGAACATAGAAGAATTAAGAGACTATTGTCTTTCTAAAAAAGGTGTTACAGAAAGTTTTCCTTTTGATAAGGAAACGTTGGTTTTTAAAGTCCTGAACAAAGTTTTTCTATTAACCGGTTTAAACGGATCACTATCCTTTAACGTAAAGTGTAATCCAGGCAAAGCTATAGAGCTACGTGAAAAATATCCGAGTGTTACTCCCGGATACCACATGAACAAAAAACACTGGAATACAATTCATGTAAATGGATTAGTAGATGATGAAGAACTCTATGGTTGGGTAGATCATTCTTACGAAACAGTAATAAGTGGTTTTACACGCAAGCAGAAGGTGGACTTGCTGAATCTGTGATAAAAAAACCAGCATGTTGTTATTTTTATCATATTTGTACTAAATTAGTATTGACAAAAAATGAGAAAATATTTAGGTTACTTTCTTCAAGGCGTATTACTTATCGTACCTATTGCTGCGACAATATATATTCTATTTAAAGCATTTGTTTTTTTAGACACTATTCTTCCTTTCGAAAGTATTCTTCCTTTTAATATACCGGGTTTAGGCTTGGTTGTTATTCTTTCTTTGATTACCCTATTTGGATATATTGGAACCTTGTATGTGGCCAATCCTTTTCTTTCATTTACAGAAAGAGCTATTGAGCGTGCACCTCTTGTTAAAATCATCTATACATCCATTAAAGATCTTGTTGCTGCTTTTGTGGGAGAGAAAAAACGATTTAATCATCCCGTGCTGATTACTGTAAGTAAAGAATCCAATATCCAAAGGATTGGTTTTATAACCCAGAATAACTTAACAGAGTTGGGGCTTGGAACAGAGAAGGTAGCTGTTTATATCCCATTTTCCTATAGCTTTGCAGGACAATTATTGATTGTGCCCCGCGAAAATATAACTCCCATAAATTCTTCCGGAACAGAAATGATGAAATTTGTTATTTCAGGTGGGGTAACAGAAATTTAAAAACTAAAAAAATTATATCCATATGAAAACGATTCTATTTCTGATTGTAAATTTTGTATTGTTAGCTTCTACTTTGTCTGCTCAAAAACTTAGGGTGTCTGAAAGGAATGAGAACCTGGGAGGGAGCAAACACAATGCGTTGTGGGTTCCAATATATGAGGCAGATGACAAAATGATTGAAAAGGAATGGAAGTCTCTTTTAAAGAAATACAATGCGAAAATGGCGACTTTGGGCGATGAACAGTTTGGGGATAATGCCGTAATTAAAGACATTAGCAACAATACGATTGATATCTATTGGAAGCTTGAAAAAGGATCGGATGGTAGTACTAAACTTATTGCAGCATACGACTTAGGAGGAGCCTATCTTAGCTCAGACACGCATAAAAAAGAATATAAAGTGGTAGAAACTATTATGGTTGACTTTGCGCTTGAATTAACAAAAAAAACAATTACCAACCAGCTAAAGGATGCACAAAGAGAATCTGAAAAGCGCGAAAAAAAATTAAAGAATTTAGTAGGGGACAACGAGGACCTGCATAAAGACATTGATAATTATAAGGCAAAGATTAAAACTGCTGAAGACAATATTACTTTGAATATTGCCAGCCAAAAAGAAGCCAAAGTTTTATTGGATGCTCAAAGTAAAATTTTAGAGGATATTAAGATTAAGGCGAAGAAGTACGAGTAATTAATTAAAAAATCCGTTGATTTTGAAGATGGGGCTTTTAACGAGTAATAGTTATTCCTAATTCTTTGTTTAAAACGCCACTTAAATCTCCCAACTGTTTTATTATTGTCAATAGAGAAATCTGCTCTTCTAAGTCCTCACAATTTTTTATTTTTAAGGAGTATTCCTTATGGAGTTTGTCGATTTTTTTTAATTTAAGATATAATATGGCTTTGCGTGCAATTTTTTCGATTTGATCTTCTTCTTTAATTGTGGTTATGTTATGCATCAATTCCCAGTTGTAACTCAATTCATCCTTGATACTTAATAAATCGGCTACCAATTTTTGAATATCGCTGTTGGTATGATTGGTAAAATGCGTTTCGTTTAATATTTTATTTGCATTAAGGGCTTCTGCATATTCATTAAAAATTAATTCATAGATTTTGTCTTCAAATTCTATTTCCCCTTTTAACTCATCTATAATTAATTTGGCAACAAAGTATTTGTTTTCTACAGGTTGCCTTGGATCTGTTTCATCAATGGAAATTAATTCATGATGACCGTAAATAATAAGGATTCGAATTAGTTCCCGCTCTTGATATTCAGTCGTGCTCTCGGGGTTTTCCAGAACTTTTAAAACATCCGGCAATAGCTCAAGAGGATCTTCTTTAGCATTCGTATTCTGCTTCAGCAGTACCTTTTTACGGATTTTGTTTAACTCTACAGATAGAATTTCCTCCTGAATATCCATGATAACACTACATTCCTTTATATAGGTAGCACGTATAATGGCATCGGGTACTTTCGCAATGGTTTCAACAATATCTCTTATTAGTCCTGCCTTTTTAATGGGATCATTGGCTACTTCTTTAAGTAGGAGATTAGTTTTAAAAACAATAAAATCTTTCGAATTATTTTTGATGAATTCTTTCAGTTCATTTTTGCCAACTTTTTTTGAAAAAGAATCGGGATCCTCTCCATCGGGGAATAAAAGTACTTTTACATTCAGGCCTTCTTCGAGAATAAGATCAATACCTCTGATAGATGCCTTTATCCCTGCTTCATCTCCATCATATAAAACAGTTATATTTTTAGTGTATCGTCCGATCAGTCGTATCTGTTCTATTGTTAACGACGTGCCTGAAGAAGACACTACATTCTCTATACCCGACTGATGTAGCGAAATTACATCCGTATACCCTTCTACCAAATAGCAATTATCTTCCGTAATAATAGCTTTCTTGGCAAAGAATAAACCATATAGCACACGGCTTTTATGGTAAATATCTGTTTCGGGGGAATTAATATATTTGGCCGCTTTGGGGTCCGGTTTTAAAATACGGCCACCAAAACCAATGACACGGCCCGAAAGGTTATGGATAGGAAAAAGCGTTCTTCCCCTAAAACGATCGAAATTTTTACCTTCCTTGACAATCGTCAATCCTGTTTTTTCAAGGTAGTCTACCTTAAAACCATTCTTAACAGCTTCTTCAGTAAAGGCGCTCCATTCATTCAGACCAAACCCCAGCTGGAACTTTTGTATTGTTTCCTCTGTAAAGCCCCGTTCTTTAAAATAAGATAACCCTATTGCTTTTCCTTCATTATGCTCGTGCAGAATGGTACTAAAGTATTTCTGTGCGAAAGAAGAAATGATATATAAACTTTCTTTTTCGTTTTGTTCTTCAATAGATTCGTTGCTTTGTACATCTTCCTCGATCTCGATATTGTACTTCCGCGCGAGAAATTTCAGTGCATCCGGATAGGTGTAATGCTCATGCTCCATAATAAAATTTACAGAGTTGCCTGCCTTGCCACAACCGAAACATTTATAAATTCCTTTAACAGGAGAAACCGTAAAAGATGGTGTTTTTTCGTTATGAAAAGGACAATTACCCAAGAGGTTGACACCACGTTTTTTTAATGAAACAAAATCGCCCACCACCTCTTCGATGCGAACGGTTTCAAAAATTTTATCTATGGTATCTTTTGTTATCACTTAAACGAGTTTCTTAAAGCGTGTTTTTTTACTTTTCTTGGGCATATTATTTACAAGATAAATAGAAATCCTGTCATAGTATGTCACTCCTGCTGTCTCCTCAATAGATGAATGCGTTGCATTTTTTATTGGCCAGTATTCTTTTTTGAGTGCACAACACTCATAGAAGACTTCTCTTGTAGATTGGCTTTTTAAAACTTTATCCGATGTTCCTGCAATAAATAAGGTAGGAACGGTTATTTTCTTAGCCAATGTGACCATGTCAATAGAAGACAGATTGAATTTTAATTCATCTTCCAAATGATTTTTTATCATCGGAAAAAGAATGGGATTTAAGATGTTCCACTTTTCATCCGCATATGTCTTCACAAAATTATACAAATTATTGAAAGGGCTTTGCGCAATAATTACTTTAATTCGCAAATCCATATTAGCAGCTTGCAGTGCAATGGTTGCACCAACCCCAATTCCCAATACTGCTATGTTCTTCGATGGATCTTCCTTCATTAAAGTATCTATGATGTTTTGTACATCATATTTTTCCATGTGTCCAAAGGTTGCGTATTCCCCTTCACTGGTTCCATGGGCTCGCATATCGAACAGGCAAACAGAATACCCTCTCTCGTTAAATTGTTTAGCGGTTTCCAGAGATGTGATGCGACTTTCATTCAAGTCGTGTATGATCAATAGGGTAGTAGAGTTGGTATTATCACAAGACGGAATGTACCATCCTCGGAGTTTAAGTGAATCAATTGTAATAACTTCCAGATTGGTATAACACATTCCGAAATTTTCAGGAGAATAATAAAAATGAGGGATTATTGTATTATTTTGATTCGTCTGCTGTTGCTTATAATCTGTTTCCTGTGCCTTTACATATAGAGAATCAATGCGTATTGGATTTATCAATTCATCAACGCCGGCAAAGGAAAAAAAATAGATAAATCCTGCAATTAACAAAATTCCTATAATAAGTTTAATTCTATAATTCTTATTCATTTATGAGGAAGCTGAAGAGAAGTAAAATAACGCAATAAAAACCAATTTGGGTATAAAGTGATACAAAAGATATGCAAAATACCTTTTTTACAAAAAAAAAATTCGCAGGTAGGGTACAAATTAAACAACGAGCAACTAATATTTGATTAGTTGCTCGTTGTTTATATTTAAAAACTGCTAACTTATAGCTTTGGAAGCTAAGAATAAAAAGGAGTACAGTTTGAATTATAAATTAGAATAAAGCCTAATCTTCACATCATCGTAGTAAAACAAATTATTTTTACCACTATTCCACAGGTAAATACCCAACTTGCATTTTTGTCCGATTGTTGAAGGCAGGGGATATAAAAACTGAAGTTTTACCCATTTGTTTGTTTCTGTTAAGTATTCTTTAATATTAAAAGTTTGATAATATTTTTCAATATTATTCAATGTCGCGACCATATAAATATCTGAAAGTTTATTCTTTGTAAAAAAATATCCCTCAATCAATGCATAGCCAGTATTTCTATCATGCACCTCTTTTTCTACGGTTAGTCCAAATTCCATTTTATCATTAAGAATAGCACAATTGGGGGATGAATGAAAATTTTCGTTTGTAGCTTTAAATGAGCGAATAGAGTCTCCATATTTTTCATTAGCATCAAAATTTATTTCACAGATTGCAAAGGCGTTTTGTTTATCCAATCCAATAAGTTGAAATATCGTTCTTGTCGTGTCTTCAGATTTTTTATAAATACTTATTTTACCATTACCGGTTATTTTTTTCAGTTTTTTAGGTAATTCAGGATAAGGGGCTATAACATCTGAAACCAGAAACTGCTCCTGTATGACAACATAGTCGTAATTCCATGTAAGGGATTGGGTTATTTTTTCTTTTGTTGTGCTATTGACATAATATCCTTTTCTATCCATAAGTATAAATGGAATATTGGGTGCATAAGCATCAATTACCAATATTTTTGCTGTACGAGAGATTTTTAAAGAATCTAAAAAATGATCAGAGCCTGAAAAATTTTGCCTTGTAGTTTCTACTCTGTCCCAGCTTCCGGAAGTATTACGTAAATCTTGTACAACCTTTGACCTCACTGTCATACTAATCCCCAGAAAAATGAAACAAGCCATTACTGCTAAACTTAAATTTTTGCTTTTTAATCGTCTTAAAACAGATCCCAAAAATACCAATACAAAAATAATAACGGCAAAAAATGTATCAAGGAAGTAATAGTCGTGAGCTTCAAATTGCTTGGCCATTAAAAGGAAATATGCGAGTGTTCCAATTCCGGAAATACCAATGAATAAAATTAACCATTTATCTTCTTTTGCCAACATTAATCTTTTTTCTATTATCCATACCAGTAAAAAAAAGACTATCAAACCAAGCATAATAAGATAATGATAACCTGTGAAATATTGAAAAAACCAATTGTGATAGGTCTCTTTAATAATGTTTCGAAGTTCTACAAAACTATTGGGCGGCAAAATAAAGCTTAAAAATATTGAACCATAATTTTTTCTTAACCAGGTATTATATAAAAAATAAGACACAATACTAAGAATTGATACCAAAAAAGCAAAGCCAGTTTTAGTTTCTATTTTTTTAGTTTCAATTGCTTTTAATATTTCTATTCCTAATACTGCTATCAAAAAAATTGAAAAGGGAGTTCTGCATAACGCGGCCAGTGTATAAAAAAATATACTTGCATACAAAAACCTTATACTTCTAATTCGATTGTAGTTGTAATAAAAAAAACTTGCTATGAAAATATTTGCCAGAGAAGCGATTGTTGGAAGAAAACCATCCTGATAAAAATTAAAAACCGGAGCAGTAAACGTAAACAAAACAGTAAAACAACCGAACCAAAAAGAACCTGAAAATTCTTGGGCCAACAAAAAAAGAAAAACCAGCCCAATGCAACTGTAAATTAATAAATAGAACCTGAAAATTCCAGGAGATATTTTGCCCGTTAATTTCATTATTAAAGCAACAACATAATTATTGATAGGGAAATCAACTGCGGTTATGCCTTGTTCAACAGATAATTTCTTTTTAGCGGGAAATTGCAAATTGAGATTATAGGTTTCAGGGTGAAAAAAATCAAGTCCATTTCGTTCAAATCCTAAAGCAAGGGCATAGTGGTCAGATTGAGCCCAAGCATGGATATGAGCGGGAAACGAACGAATAGTATCCTTATAAAAATAGGCACTTAAGGCAAAAAGTAAAAGGAATAAAAAAATCAACTTTTTTACATTTTTGAACAAAAAAGAATTAGAACTATATGTGCCTTTTTTCACAAACAACAATTTTATTTTTCTTATTTTGTAAAGATACCTTATTATGCAATCATTAAGAAAATACCGAATCCCTTAGGATATAGGCATAAAAAAAGCTGAAGGATTACTTCAGCTTTAGTACTCGGGGGCCCCGATTCCAATCGGGGCACGATCGCAATGATTATAGGATTTTAAGCGCTGTGATTACCAAGCATAAGGCTACCTAACACAACTGATGAAACCATTTCAATAGATCCGTTCAGGCTGTGATTACCAAGCATAAGGCTACCTAACACAACAAATCTATACATTTTTTTACAAATCGTTCAAAAGGATGCAAAATCGCACACCGGATCTGTTCATCCATATTTAATGAACACGATTTCATATTCAAAACAAACAGGGTAATTTTTAAATTCAAACCTCTCCCCTATCCAAATGAAATACAAAATCCGGATTGTAAAAAAAATATTTAAGAAACTATTAATTAAATCACAACAATAAAAGCTATATTCGCGGAAAATTTTAAATAAAAGGACGTGTTATAAATTTAAGAACAAATCATTTTTTTTATTTAAAATTCCGCACAGTAGGTGTTTAATAAAAAACTGGATCATAGAATTTTATTATTATTATGAGTAAAAGAAATGCATTAGACAAGAGTGTTTATATATTTTTTGGAATAGTTCTCCTGATTGCGGGTGTTACGCTGATCATTAAAAATCTTAATAACGACTCTTGTGAAGAACTAACATGGAAGATAACACCGGAACAGGTTGCAGCAGGAGATGTGGTATATTTTGTCGACGAAACTCCGGGAGCCAACTCTTGGGCATGGGATTTCGGAGATAGCACAGCGACGAATTTATCAAGAGCCACGCATGTCTTTAAAAAAGAAGGGACGTATGCAGTGGTGCTTAAAGTAAATGGCAAGTGTGTAGAAGTTAGGCAGGTAAAAGTTAAAGCTGCACGCATCGTGGAGGAAGTACCTGTTATACAAGGCCCAGCCATGGCATTTGTTGGAAAGCCGGTTCGTTTTAAAGTTATTTCCGCTACTGCCAAAAATTGGGAATGGTCTTTTGAAGAGCCTTCTCATATTGATTCCAGAGATGCCGAACCTAGCTATATATTTAAAACACCCGGTATAAAGAATCTTGTGGTATTTATTAATAATAGAACGAGCAAGGTAACTCATGAAATAGAGATTTTAGCCAGTACTCCTCAAAAATTTACGGAGGGTGATTTCATCGTTAAGTTGCACCAGGTAATGACAGGAAAAGCAAAACCCAGTAGTTTTCTTTCCCATTTATGCAGTTTGAAAATTATGGTTAAAGTGAACACCGAAGCACCTTTGCCATTCAGTAGTTATTGCGACAGAATAAGAGCGAACGAGGTAACTATAAGTGCTGTTAAATGGCATTTGGATCCAGGCAGAGGCTGTATGGATTATTTATTTATAACTCAAAAATAAGAATTGCGATTGGAAGGTGAAGGATCATCCGATAAACTTCAATTGTAGAACAAACACATGAAAAGGAAAAATTTACTAGTATTGATTTTATTGCTTTCAAATGCTTTTGGCCAACTATCAGCACAGGAATTAGGAAAGGTTACAGGAAGCAAAATCAGGCAGGTACCCGCCGCATATAAATTCCCTGACAATGAAATAGGATCATCTAAAGTATCACAGGCATACACAGGACCATACTCTCAATGGGTCGTTTTTTCTGACAGACCGGATAATCAAACCTATAAGGAATCAAAGGGTTTGGCTCCGTTTAAGAAAATGAATTTTATGGATGCCTTTTACGTCATCAATGAAAAAGGGCCTTTTTTAAGAATAGTTAAATTTAATCCATACCTCTCCGATGTAATGGATCCTAAAACCAATAAAATTAAAATTGAGCTGGAAGACTTCGGGTGGGTGGCAAAAGATAAACTATTACTATGGAAATCGGCATTGGTAGAGGATAAAACAAACTTTACTATTAAAGCGCTGTTGATTAATCCAACAGGCGATTTCAAAACTCCTGCTAATACCCCGAAACTATATTCCGGTCCTGATTTAAAAACGGAAAACAAAAACAATGTCCATCTGGCCGATTTCTTTTATATCTATAAAAAAGAAGGCGATGCTGTCCTCGTTGGTAATTCCACAGAAATAAATAATCCGGCGTTTGTAGATAAACAAGTATTGGGATGGGTTTCTAAAAATACAGTGCAGGAGTGGAACAGCAGGATTGCCCTGGAGCCAAACCGGGATGCGGAAGCAGTTAATGAGCGAAGGGCGGGCAACATGAGTACCGCTTTATTTTCCACACCGGAGGATGCGCTCTCCTATAAAATTTCAGGAAAAACAGAAAGCAAAAACGTAGTGTGGAACAATGATTCATATGATGCTTTGGGAAAGCCGGGATATGCGAAATTCCCTGTACTTCAGAAACAGGATAACGGTCTTGTAAAACTAGGGATGATGAGTGATGTCTATGATTTAACCGGGGGGAAACAAATTAAACAGGAAGAACAGTTCGATATAGAAAATAAATACAATTTACAAACCGCAAAATCCAGAAATGTAAATCTCGTTTTTGTGATCGACGGCTCCGAATGGATGAAAGAATATTTTCCTGTGGTATCCAAAGCCATAACCTCCTGCGCCGATTATGTGAATGAAAGGAACTATGACAATCCAAAGGCTTACAGAGTAGGATCTGTTATTTACAGGGATTATAGCGAAAGAGATTGTGCAGAAGGAGATATTCTGTTTGAAGCGCTTCCGCTGAAAAATAATTTTTACGAAGCCGCTAATTTTTTAAAGGATGTTTCCAAAGCAAGGAACTGCAGAGACAGGGATAAGTCCCAGGCGGTATTCTTCGGGATCAGTGAAGCATTAAAAATGTTCGAGGGTCATAAGAACGAAACCAATATTATTATTTTAATCGGAAGCGCCGGCAATAGTGAAAGAGAACAGTATATTAAAAAGCAGGATCTGATCAACGACCTGGCAAAAAGCACTTGCAGCTTATTTGCTTTCCGTGTAAAAAGCCAATCGGACGATGTGTATTTTGACTTTTTGAGCCAGTCAAAGGACCTGATGATCGAGTCTGCCAAACAGATACAGGCTGGTTATCAAAAATATTTTCCAGGTAAAATATCAGTAAAACTAGAATCCAAATACAGGCTCGACTATCCGAAGACAAGTCCTCTTCCTGGTGCTATTGTATATGCGGATGCGGATAAACCAATGCCTCCGGATACGCTTGTAAAAAAAATTGTATCCATCATTGATGAATTAAATACACAGCAGAAGATTATTCAAAGCAATACCGCATCTGTGGTTAAAAGACAAGGAGAAAATATAGTTTTCAACGAAGGAACATACCTGTTTTTATCACGCATGGAGATTCCTTCTTTCATGATGCAGAAAAGCACTTCGGCTCATATGCAGTCGTTCGTGCCGGCATACACGTATACCGATGTATCCACTCTTAAAAAGCCGTTGTTTAAAAATACAATCCTGGTTAGTGAACGGGAATTATCAGATCTCATCGTCCAATTCAAACATGTTACTGCCATTGATGTTTCCAGGAATGATTTGCGCAACGACATGCCGGATGTTTTAAAAACTATCGCCAAGGTGAAACTGGGGTACGATCGCTCCGAAAAAGTTATCAATAACATTAGCAGTGATGCCTGGTACAGGTATTGCACCACCCATAAACCATTTAAAAGCTCATTACTTGGAGACATTGGTAATAAAGGATATAGTGTATTTATTACAAATGATAAAACTGAATTGCTGGAAATCCTTAAATCCATAAAGGAAAAAATTCCGGTATTGGAAAAAATTCAATCTGACAAACAAAACTTCTTCCTTTTAAATGATCAGCGTTTTTGCTGGGTATCGGAAGATTATTTACCCTAACGGGATTTTTTAGAATAAGGTTTTTATCAAATAGATTTTTTAAACAAGTTCCGTTGGATTTGAAAAAAAGTATTAAATTTCCGTTTTTAAAATAAAAAGTTTGCAATTTTTTATTTTGTAAATACAAAAAAGGCGTTTTCAATACAATCTTAAAAGATCTGCGCTAACAAACAAGATCAGGGAGTAAAATTTAAAATGATTTTCGCCCTATTAATCAGTTTATAGATACCTGTTTTTTTAACAGGCATTATATTTAGGATAAAAAAATATAGATACATGACAAAAAACCTGCAGGTAAGCATTAAGCTGGATGGACATCCCTTATCCGCTTTCTCTTCCATCTCGATCAACCAGGAATTTAATGCGCATCATACGTTCGAGGTAGTGGTCAATCACGATGTGCTGGAACAATTCGGATCCTCTTCACTGGAAGTTTCAAAAAAATACATGGGAAAATTCATTAACATTTCCTTTGGTGAAAAAGAGGTTTCCGAGCATACCTTCAGAGGCATTGTTACGGAAATCAGCATGGTGCAAAGCAGAGGTGCCTGGGCCAATATTTCCCTGAAAGGATACAGTCCCACCTATTTGCTGGAAGGCGACAGCCATTACTCCTCCTATTATAAGAAAAACCTCCAGGCTATTGTGGACGATGCTGTTAAAAATATGCCGGGCAACGCCATGCCCTGTGCCATTAAGCCGTTATTTTCCAAAACAATCCCGTACATGTGCCAGTACAAAGAGAGTCATTTCCAGTTCATCAACCGCCTTGCGGCTGAATATGGTGAATGGTTTTATTACGACGGGGAAAAATTAATATTTGGAAAACCGTCCGACCAGCCGAAGGTGAATCTTCACTATGGCGAAGACCTCGAAGATATGTCCCTTTCCTTACGGGTAGTGCCGGCTAATATTACGCATTATTCCTACAATTCAGGTGAAGATAAAGTGCTGACAAGCCCTTCGCCGGGCAACGCCGAAGGAGCCAACAGTTATGCAAAGCATGCACTCAGCGTTTCGGATGACTTATACTTTAAACCGGTTAAACAAACACCCCTGATCAGAACATCCACCGGGGAGGATCTGGACAATTACGCGAAACAACAAAAAGAGCGGCAGGCATCCAATACGGTTCTGCTAAGAGCACAAGGCAGCAATCCGAAAGTAAAAATAGGAAGCAAGGTTACGATCTCTGAAGTAACAAAGGCAACCGGCAAAGAAAATACACTTCAACATGGCGAGTACCTCGTAACCGGCATTAATCATTACATAACCGGCACGTGTAAATATTCACATTCTCTTGAAGCACTGCCGGCGGTTATAAAAGTTTTACCTGTACAGTTAAGCAAGCCTCTTGCGGAAACGCAAATGGCCATCGTCAAAGAAAATAAAGACCCTGACGGACAAGGAAGAGTAAGAGTACAAATGTTATGGCAGCAGGAAAAAGGAGACATGACCGATTGGTTGCGCGTATTGACGCCCGATGCCGGAAGCAGTGATAAAGTTTCTAAAAACAGGGGATTTGTTTTTATCCCCGAAAAAGGGGATCAGGTAATTGTGGGCTTTCGCTACAACGACCCGAACCGGCCTTTTGTAATGGGCAGCATGTTCCATGGAAAAATAGGCGGAGGCGGCGGAGAAGGGAATAAGTCTAAAAGCCTCACTACCCGCAGCGGCAGTACTTTAACCCTTGATGATGACAAAGGCAACATTACCATTAGTGATCCTAGTGGAAATGTTGTAACGTTAAACGGCGATGGCACCATCACCATTAATGCACCGGATAAGATTGATATTAATTCAAAAGAAATAAATATTAATGGGAAGGATCTGATAACACTAAATTCAAAAGAAATAAAAATTGATGGAACGAGTAAGGTGACCACTTCTTCACAAACAGTAGAGACAACAGGAAAAGCCAAAGTTTCCATTACCAGCAATGCCCAGGTAGAAGTTGGCGCACCTTCTACAAGCATTGAAGGAAAAGCTACACTAAAGATAAAAAGCGTTTTAGTAGATATTGACGGAACAGCAATGACCAATGTAAAAGGTGGATTACTCAACCTTAATTGCGGATAACGACTCATGAGTACAGAACACAATCCTATAGCCCAGTTAATTTCACAGATTCAGCAGAAGTGGAATGATGAAGCCAGTCCTGAAAAGGAGTGTAGGCTGGTAAGATGGTTGATAAAGCCAGACCAGGCACGTTTATACGAAGGATTCCTGCGCCTGGAATCGACAGCAAACGGCAGTATTCCCGAAATGTTAATTGTGTTGTTATGTCCGTTTAAAGACCCGCATACGTTTAGTAAGACACTCGCTGAACAATGGATTAAAGACTACCTGGCAGAAACGAAGTCAAACAATACTTTAAAAGAAGCCGGACTATTTCCGCAATGGGATGCACAGCATTATCAGCGTCTTTCCGAAAAAACAGGTACGGATCATAACAAATTGCTTTTGGAAATGCTTTCTTCGTTTCAGAACGCATTGCCGGATAAAGAAACAAGACTGGCACTGGCGCTGATGCCCTATACAATAAGTGCAGTCGGAGATTATGGCAGATGGATGGAAAACCTTTTAAAGCTGGGTATTCCTGACAAAGTGCTGTGCATGGTGTTTGATTATGAGGAAGAGCAGCATTTTGATGACCTTTTCCGCAAGCAGCCGAAACAAACAAAATCTTTATATCTCAACCTGGATCTGGACGGTGCAATCAACAAGCTCGCCAAATCAGGGGATCCTAATTCTCCCGAAGTACAACTGAAGGAATGCATCATTGAAATGTCTAATGCTGTGAAAACAAATAGTTTGGACCGTCTGCACAAATGGGGTAAGAAGGGGCTTGAAATTACACAACGTACAGGCAATAAAGCCTTTTATGCATCTGCGCATCTTTTATATGCCGGAATGCTTTTTCAATTCAGCCAGTTTGAAGAAATAGAGCAATTATTAAAAAGAGGATTGGCAATGTCTATGCAGCTTCTGAAAAACGGGGATGATGCTTCCAAGCCTTTGATCGTTCAGTTTTACAGCTATCGCGCGGCTTGCTGCCAGCACAAAAAACAAATGCTGGAGGCGGCAGATCTGTTTGCAAAACAAGGCGACCTGGCTATGGAATTTAAGATGGGAATTCAGGCATTAACTGCCTGGTGGCAGGCGTATACTTTATATAAGAAAAAGGAAGAGGAAAAATGCATTAACCTGATGACCAAAGCCTATGCGTTCGGAATCAGTTTGCAGGCTGAAGAATTGAAAACGTCCTGTATGTCCTATATTGGGTTTGACTATTTTCAATATTGTGAGAACCTGAAACAGCAGGAGAAATGTAAAGAGATAGACACGTTCATGAAGGGCCTGGAGGGCGAAAACTGGAAAACAACTGTAGCCGCCTACAAAAAGGACATGCAGCCGAAAAAACGGTTTGTTATTATTTAATTTATTTTATTAATATTCTGCTCTGAGCTGGAAGGAGAGGGAGTAAATAAGTGTTCAGAAAATTTAGCTGCATATGTTACTAGCGAACAAACATTTTACACCCGTAGTAGGATTAGACATCCATATCGTGACCTTGCCGCCCGGCGTTCCTACACCCTTGCCGCATCCCTTTATCGGGTTCGTAATGGATGTAATGGACTACGTGCCCTTTATTGGTTCGAAAGTAAATATCAATTTTGTTCCGCGCGGCATTGCCGATACAAGCGGAATGCTCGCCATTAAGACTCATATCCCTATGGGTGGGCCTTTTGTAATGGCTCCTATGATCGCCCACGAGGCAGTCAATTTTTTCGGGAGTGTAACGGTAAAAGCAGACAACGTAGCCCTGAGCCCTGCGGGTTATATGCTTATGAGCTGCAACGATATTGGCATGCCCTTATCGTTGTCGCCAGGGAAAAAAATGAAGCCTGTGCCCAGCATGTATCTTCCCAGTTCAACTACGATTCCCTTGCCTATGGGCAAGCCGGTAATGGTGGGTGGCCCCTATGCTCCCGATTTGCTGGGGGTGTTAAAACAACTGGCCATGTCATACGGCTTTGGTGCTTTAATGAAAGGGTTAGGAGCGGGGATGAAAAAGGCCCTGACCAAATTGAATCATTCTATTCCTAAAAATAAATTTACAAAAGGGTTAAAAGAGAGTTTGTGTAAACTCGGCTTTGAGCCTGTCGATCTGGTAGACGGAAGAATGGTATACAATGGCCAAGACTTTGAACTGCCGGGTCCGCTTCCTGTGAAATGGGAACGCCGCTGGTATTCCGATTCCAGTTACGAAGGGCCGTTGGGATACGGCTTTCACCATAGTTATGATTTGCGCCTGGAACTCGACTTTGATGCGGATGTTATCTTAATTATATTGCCAGACGGACGACCCGTAGGCTTCCCCTTATTGCTGGCCGAAGAAAGTACTTTTTACCATCGGTCGGAGAAGCTGAGCCTGACTTGCCTGAGCGCTGACTACTATACTCTAAAAGATCACAGTAGCCAACAAACATATACCTTTATGAAGCTGGGAAATACACTGTACCGTCCTGTTAGTTTAAGAAACCAGAACGGACAGGAAATTACTTTCCAATACAATACCCGCCAGCAACTGGTGCAGATTACGGATACCGCCAAAAGAGAGATCCGGCTGACACTTGATAAGGAAGACAGGATCGTACATATTGCGGCCCATCACGAAGGTCAAAAACTATCCCTTGTAAGTTACCGGTACCATGAATCAGGCGACCTTGCGGCAATCGATGATGCGCTGGGACAACCAACCATCATGAAGTATGTGAACCATTTGATGACCGCCAAGTCCGACCGCAACGGTCAGACTTTCTATTGGGAATATGATGGCTCGCGCACCGGTGCCAGGGTAATCCACACCTGGGGGGATGGCGGTATCCTGGAAGGCTGGATCCAGTATGGCAAAGGAAAGAATACGACCATTAATTCCTTAAAGGAGCAAACCATTTATTACTACAATGCGGATAAGCTTTGCACTCAAATTACTGATCCATTGGGTAACAGCATCTTTCACGAATATACTCCGTTTTCAGAACCTTACCGCGATATAGATGCGGAAGGAAACATGACCGGTTATACCTACGACCCGAAAGGCAATCTGAAAACCGTTACACAGCCGGATGGCAGCATCACTACTTTTATATACGACGAAGAAGGCCGTTTAACGCTCACTATCGACCCTGAAAGCGGAAACACCCTGCGTGTGTATGACGAAGAAACAGCACGACTCAATTCCCTGATTGGCAAAGACCATAGTGTGACCAGCTTTGAGTACAACGATAATGGCCTGATCCGGCAAATCAGGGATAACAAAGACGAATACACCCGTTTGGAGTACGACCAGGATCATAACCTGGTACGCGTTACGCTCCCCGGAGGCACTGAAACCAGCTTTAAATATGATGTCTGGGGCCGATGCCAGGAAACGGTGAATGCAGAAGAGCAGCATCAGTACTTCAGTTACGATTTATTGGGCAGAGTTACGCAGGTGCACCTGCCCGACAGCAATATTATCAAGTTACAATACAATGCTTACGATGAAGTGATCCTGGCGAAAGACAAAAAACACCAGGTAAATTTTGAATATACACCACTAGGAAGTTTAAAACTCAGGGAAGAAAAAGGCAACAAGGTACACTTCCACTACAATACGGAAGAACAGTTACAGGCTATTGTAAACGAACGTGGCGATGCGTATCGCTTCGGGCGAAATCCAAATGGAGAGATTATCCGCGAAGAAGGTTTTGACGGGCTGACCCGCAAATATATCAGAGACCGGGCAGGGAAAGTGATCCGGGTAGACCGGCCGGACAACCGGTTTTCAGAATATGAATACGACCTGAACGGCAGGCTGACCCGTACGCAATATAGTGACGGCACCTGGGAAACCTATAGCTACGACCGCGTGGGCAGGCTCATCGAAGCCGTTAATGAGAACAGCCATATTAAATTGCAACGCGATCCCAGCGGAAAGATTTTGCAGGAAGAGCAGGATGGCTACCTTGTTACGAGTGCTTATGACAAATTAGGGCAGCGCATTCAGGTGACGAGCAGCCTGGGAGCAGAGATCAATCTGCAGCTAAACTTGTCAGGATTTGTGGAACATATGCAAGCCAGCCGGCAGGAAGGCACCTGGCAAGCCAGCATCAAGTACAACAGCCTGGGGCAGGAGCTGGAACGCATTAGTGGCAAGGTAACGAACGAGTTTAGTTACGATTTTGGAGGCAGGGTAAAAGAACAAAAGACGCAGAACCAAAACCGCATTCAGAGACACAAGCAGTACGACTGGAGTCCCAACGATAAATTGTATAAAATAACCGATATCCTCACCAAAGGCAGCCAGACCTTTGAGTACGATACTTTCGATAACCTCATCCAGAGTTTGACGACTCAAAACGGACGGTCGACTAAAGAAGGCTTTTTCCGGGATGATGTTGGAAATATTTTTAACAAAGAAGACAAGAGCGACCGCAAGTACACTGCCGGTGGCAAACTCATTAAAAACAACGATACAAAATACGAATACGACCTGGAGGGCAATTTGATTCACAAATTCACTCCAGAAGGTACCTGGAACTACGAGTGGAGCGGAAACGGCATGCTGAAGAAAGTAAGCCGTCCGGATAAAAAGATCATCACCTTCGAGTACGACGCCTTAGGCAGGCGCACAGCCAAGATCTTTGGTTTGTCTAAAGACACTAACGTCTCTAATCCAAGAGGCTTACCCCAAAACGAAGTGATTACCCGCTGGGTATGGGACGGCAATACTCCTTTGCACGAGTGGAGTTATAACCCGAATGACAGGCCGAAGACCGTCGTGGATGAATTGGGTATGCTGGCCAAAGACAGGGAAGAGCCGACTGAAAATATGACGACCTGGGTGTTCGATGAAGGTTCATTTAAACCTGCGGCTAAAATAGAAGGCGTGAAAACGTATTCCATCATCAACGATTACCTGGGCACACCACAGGGAGCCTATGATGCCCAGGGCGAAAAGGTCTGGGCATGCGAATTACATCCGTATGGGAAAGTAAAAACGTGTACAGATACTACATTTATTCCGTTTCGGTACCAGGGCCAGTATGAGGATGTAGAGACCGGCTTGTATTATAACAGGTTCCGGTATTATGCTCCTGAAGAGGGGATGTATATGAGCCAGGATCCGATTGGGCTGGCAGGAGGAAATAAACTTTATAATTATGTAAAAGATGTTAATATACGAATAGATCCTTTAGGGTTAGTACCTTTTACTATGGATCAACAGGCCTTAATTGATTTGGCAAATGAAGTTTCTAATAAAGGAAAAAGTATAATTTCAAGTATTGATGCAGATATTTTAATTGAATTTGGCAACGAAGTAAATTCAGGAGTGGCTCAGCAAGTTAAAGTTTTGGATCATAGGTTTGCTTCAGGCAATAATCCATTTCCAGGTCATTATGCTCATGAAGGGCCTGGAGGGCATATACATATTCATAATAAACATATATCATGTTAAGTGTAAAGCATGGACAATTAATTGTGGTTGAAAGGAATAATGAAGCTCTTTGGAAAAACCTAGATGCTACAATTAGACAAAAAATTCTAAAATATCAAGGATTTGATGGTAATCCATGGCCTTTGTATAAAGAATGGAATCAAAAAGAAAATTCAAATCTTTCATTCCAATTATACAATAGTTTGGGGGCTTTTGAAGACTTAAAACAAATCTTAAATTATTATAAGAAAGTTAAAAACATTTTAAACGTTAAATTGATTTCAGTTGAATATCCAAAAAACATCTCTAATAGTAATATTAACTTTGATTTTAAAGGATATGATATTGGTATTAAAGAAGAATATGAAGAACCCATATTTTTTTCAGCCATTTTAAACGAAATCAGAAAAAATGCAAACTTTCATTTTGCTGAAGCTGAAAAAAAATTAAATAATAATTATTTATTTAGTAATATTAATGATTGCAATCTTTTTTTGCAAGCAAGGGAAGTGGCTTTAAAAAATCATGAGTCCGAATTTATCGAAACTGCTTACCAAACGAATCAATATGAAATAGTTCCTATTTTTCTTTACCAAGAAAAAATTGTCTTGTCCTAAAATAGGTTTACACTAAACAAGTGTAAAAATGGACAAAAAAAGTAAAGTTATTTTAGAATTAAAAAGGGATAAACCTAT
>OLLH01000076.1_pt1 | contig 51624 bp, 44 predicted proteins | sample 1604451 | NCBI WGS metagenome assembly OLLH01 (sample SAMEA104055714, study PRJEB20765) | soil metagenome | isolation source: soil
ACAGAAGGTATTTTGGCGAAAAGCTATCTGAAAGGCTTATGGTAGCAGCTTTACAAAATACATGGTATTAGTTGCGGACAGTCATAAAAAAAAATTATAGTTGGATTTGTTCAAATCGGATATTAAAATTTATTCATGTAGAAGATAAAACAAAAATTCTATTGAATAAATATTGAATAGGCGCAACTTTTCTGAGTAAATCAAGTTAAATTCATATATTAGACCAATGATTTATTACTAAGGAGAGATATTATTAACATTTCTGTGTTAAGAATATGTTGCAGTAGGTTCTGTTAAATGTGGTATTAAACTTTATTATTGTATCCCAATGGAATATGAAAAATCCTTCTATTTAAAGACTTCTCATAAAAGGAAAAGTTATTTCAAAACAATTTTTTCTGTAATTGTTTTTGTAACTCTTATAGTATTAATCCCTGAGAAGTCGGTTATTAGTAAAGGATATAAAGCTTTCGGAGCCTCCGATTCCACTAGGGCCGTCATCTCTATAAAGAGTAAAGAACTCCATACACCACTCTACGTTTTAGATCTTATTCCTGATTTTGTATCCAATGAATATTTAGTAAAGGCCGGACTTTTATATGATGTTGAATCCAAGAAAATAATATGGGAAAAGGAAATGAACCGTGCATTTCCTATTGCATCTTTGACGAAAATTATGGTTGCATTGCTGGCGATGGAAGATATCACAGATGGAAAAACAACATGGGAGACAAAAGTGGTGGTTACGAAAGAAGCATGTTTGATAAGAGGTTCTAAAATTAATTTAAGATGCGGAGAAACATTAACCATTCTTGATTTGATGAAATCAGCCTTAATCGCATCCAGCAATGATGCTGCATTTCAACTGGCACAATATTTAGGTGGAACAGCATCCAATTTTGTCGACAGGATGAATAGCAGAGCAGCCTCATTAGGAATGACGGCTACTTTTTTTTCTAATCCAACCGGAATGCCCTCTTTATCCAAAGAAACAGACAATCATTCATCGCCTGCTGACTTATTGATCTTGTCTTCTGAGCTGTTGAAATATCCTGAAATTACTGGAATATCTTCTTGCGTGGATGGAGAATCTGTAAAGCATGGAGTAAGAAAATCAGAATTGAGAAATCACAACAGACTAGTCTGTACATATAGGGATGATGTGAATGGATTAAAAACAGGCTTTACCAACAATGCAGGTTTTTGCATCGTTGCTACTGCAAACAGGAAAAATCACCGAATGATTAGTATTGTGTTGGGAGTTAAAAACTCATTTGTCAGAAATAGTATCGTAGCAAATATGTTAAATGATTATTATTCTTTAATAGGACTCGGTAAAATGGGTGATGCAAGAGACTCTGGATCAGCACTTGTTCAAAACGAAGAATAAAAAAAGAAATAATTTTGAGGGATTAAAATTGTAAAGGGTTAGGATTACTAAACCTTTTTTTGTTTCTTCACACCTCATAAATTTTAAATTATCCTATATGTTATATTTAATCGCCCCTGTCGTCGTCTTCTTCATTATTGGAGTTCGCATAATTCGTCCAACACACAGAGGTTTAATAGAACGTTTTGGAAAATATAAAAGCTTTGCAGAACCTGGATTTCATTGGGTTATTCCCTTTGTAGATAAAATCTATCTGGTTAATGTAACGGAAAAAATGATAGACGCAGATCCACAGGAAATTATTACAAATGACAACTTGAATGCTAAAGTTGATGCGCAGGTTTATTTCAGAATTAAATCTGATGAACAAAGTGTAAAGAATTCCCAATACAATGTGAACAATATTGAATACCAGATTGTCAATTTGGCCCGTACAACTTTACGTAATATTATTGGAACGCTGACATTAAAATCGGCAAACAGCGAACGAGGCAAAATAAATAAAAGTTTACACATTACTTTGATGGACGAAACCGATCATTGGGGACTAGAGATAGTCAGGACTGAATTAAAGGAAATAGATCCTCCTAAAGATGTTCAGGAAACAATGAATAAAATTGTGAAGGCGGAGAATGAAAAAATGGCTGCCGGAGATTTTGCAACGGCGATAGAAACCAAGGCAGATGGAGAGAAACGAGCAGAAATAAAACGCGCCGAAGGAATTAAACAAGGCAATATTCTTAGAGCTGAAGGAGAAGCGCAAGCAATTGCTTTGGTGAATGAGGCTGCTGAAAAATATTTTGTTGGCAATGCGCAGGTATTAAGGAAACTTCAGGCATTGGAAACATCTTTAAAAGATAATTCAAAAATCGTCGTTCCTGCCGGATCAGATCTTATTAATATGATTGGTGACATGACCGGAACTGTTGTTCCAATAGTTAAGGCTAAGAGGGAAGAATAATTTTCGGATTAAGGTTTTATTTTCCATTCTATTTCTACGTCCCAGTTGGCTCTTACAGTAATAGCTTCTGTATAATAGAGTGTTTTTTCAGGTTGTCTCTTTTGCAGATAATTACCCGTGTCCCATCGTTTATTTCCATTGCTGTCTAATATCAGTTTCAACTTATATTTTTTTGGCTCAAGATAATTATATTGTATCGTTTCGTCTCCTTTTGTAAAATTTTCCCTGACAACATTCTCTTTTTCATCTAATAGCTGAACAATGCAATTGGATGGTGACAGGGGCACTTGTAACTTTAGTTTGAGAGTTCCATAATCATCAATTCCTTTTGTGCTAAAATTATATGTTAGGGAGTCGTTCTTTAAATCAAAAATATCAAGAAAAGTGCCTTTGGGTATCATTAGTTTATATTTCGCATTTTCCTTCCAGGGATATTGAAGGATAAATTGCCTAAAGGCGCTACTATCTTTTGAAATAGTATAATTGTTTTTAATTATTGAATCTTCAAATAACAGTATTTTTTTTGAATCGTAGTCTTTGATAGGATGGGAGGATTTTAAATAAATATTCGAATTCAGATCAACAGAATAGAGAATATTTGTTGTTAATTGTAATTGAAATTTATTCCTTGTTTTCGTGCCTTTTTTATCTAATAAAACATGGGCGGTATCAACGGGACCTTTAGCATCGCTTAAAACAAAATGCATGGAATCTGCCGCAGGTTCAGTATACCAAAAAATCAGGGTATCGCTATTCCTGGAGTTTTCAAATAGTGCCCATTCTTTTTTCGAGGTAGTGTTTAAAAGGTTTATTGATAAAGGATTATTAGGTTGTGAAAATATAAAAGAAATTTTTCCATAACCTTCCGAACTGGCTTTAAGTAATCGTTGTTTAGAGCTTTTGTTTTCAAAAAGTCGAAGTGTTATACTATCCTGATTTTGGCTATTTATCAGATTATCAGGAAAAGCTATATTTTCTGAAGGCTGGTCATATAAATAGTTGCTGTTTTCGTCTTTTAATGCAAACAGTTTAAAATTTCCATTTTTGATATTGGTGATTTTAAATGTTCCGTTTTCTTTTGTTTTAGAAAAATATAAAGGTCGTTCTTTATAGGGAACAGAATCGGAAGTATTTTCATAGATCATCACCAATATTTTTTTTTCTGGTGCAAGATTTTTTGCATTCATTACCTTGCCTGTAATGTATAATGAATCTATAAATTTTCCTGTAGAAAAAACATATTGAAAATTTTCAATAATGTTGTTTTCTGTCAGGTCACTGATAGCGTTACTGAAATTAATGTTGTAAGTCGTATTTTCTTTTAATTGTTCATTCAAATGAACTTGAATACTCTTGCCTTTTATTTTAATTTCAGGAGTCTTATTTAGTGGGGGTGAAATAATTAATTGATTTTCAACATCTTTTAATTGCACATATTCGTTAAAGAAAATAGCAATATCGGATCCTTTAAAATCTGTTGAAAGGTTAGATGGAATTGTTTTTAATACTTTGGGAGGAGCAATGTCTTTAGGACCACCTGTTGGAGAAACGATATTTGCGCAAGAATATAATTGTAGTATTCCGATGATTAATAAAAACCAAAAAAATAGTCTCATTTTACACATACTCGAATTGAAATATCCATCGGCAATAGCTTACCAACAGAGGATGAATGTAACTTATGGCATATTCCATGCGACAATTAAAAAACAAATTATATACACATGAAAAAGCTAATCCTTAATTGTACAAAGATGGGAATTTTTTGTTGAATTAATCAGGCACAAGCAATAGCGGCAATGCTTATTCGAACATCAGTTATTGTATGAAGCTCCAGCGCGCAGGCTTCAAGAGTTGCACCGGTAGTTATAACATCATCTACGAGTAAAATATGCTTTTTCATAAGATTTGTTCCTTCTTTTAAAAAGAATATTTGGTTCACATTTTCCCAACGTGAAAAACGATTTTTTTTTGTTTGCGTTTCAGAATGTTTGATTCTGGAAAGAATCTCTGTATTCATTTCAATACCCATGCTTTTCGAAAGCCCTTCGGCAAAAGTTGTACTTTGATTGTACCCTCTTTTTTTTTCTTTTTTAAAATATAAAGGAACAGGAATTATTAAATCTACCGTATTAAATAATTCAGACTTTTTTAAATCGAATCCATAAATTTCTCCAATTTTTACACCTATTTCTTTTCGTCCTTCATACTTTAATTGATGTAGTAACCGTTGTACTTTTTCACCTTTATGAAAAAAATAATAAGCAGCAGCAGAATAAATCGGAACTTTTCCCCAGAAATTTTGAATCAAAGGATTTTCTTTTTCCAAATGGTATTTAGTCTGAGGCAAATGATATCTGCAATAAGTACATATACATTCTTCACCTTTTAACAAACTATCCCGGCAAGACATGCAAATAGATGGAAAAAATAAAGAGAAAAACTCGTTCAGCATAAAAAATTACTAAGATTTAGTTTTCAAAGTTATCTTAAAAAAATGGATAGCTTTATAGCCGAATAGAAAAATATAGGCTTAAAATGAATTTATTTTAAAAAATTGTTACATTTGCCACTTGATTGATAAGTTTTTTTTAATTAATATTTTCATATGGAAAACACAACAGCCCCTTCAGAAAAAAAAGGTTCAAAAGGTAAAAAAATATTAGTTGTTATTACTGTCTTGCTTTTATTAGGAATTAATGGTGTATTGATTTGGATGTTGATGAACAAAAATCAAATTATTGTTGAAACTAAAGAAGTATTAAGAGTAGAAACATCTTTAAAGGATTCGCTCACCATTATTAAAAATCAATTATCCAGAGATTTCGAAGAAATGAAAAGTCAAAACGTTTCATTAAATGAAAAGTTAACCGAAAAAGACAAAGAAATAGCTGAACAACAAGAAAAAATACAAAAATTAATTAATTCCGGAGATGCTGCACAGCTTGCTCAGGCTCGTAATGAGATTAAGAAGTTTAAAGCAATGCTGTCAAATTATGGGGCACAAAAAGATTCATTATTACAGTTAACAGCAGCATTAAATAAAGATAAACAACTATTAACAACTAATTTAGATGAGGAAAAGGTGAAGGCTGAATCACTCAGTACCGAAAATATTAAATTGTCAGATAAGGTAACTATTGGATCTGTGCTGCGAGCAGACAATGTGAAAGCGATGGCTGTAAAGTTCAGATCGAGTGGAAAAGAGATAGAGACCAATAAGGCGAAAGGAACTAAAAAAATTAAAACATGTTTCATTCTATTAGAAAATCACGTAGCTGAAAAAGGACCAAAAGATATATTTATTCGTGTTCTTGGTCCTCAAGGATCTGCCTATAGCAGTAGTGCTGAAACGTTTAAGTATAATGGAATGGAAACACTTTTTACAAGTAAGGAATCTATTACTTATGAAAACAAGAAAAAAGAAGTTTGTATGTATTGGGCCAATACCAGCACTTTTGGTAAAGGTAAGTATACTGTTGAGATTTATAATTCAGGAACTCAAATTGGTAAAACAACTTTAGATTTAAAGTAAAGAATAAAATACACGTTTAAAAAGAGGCAGCTTCGAAAGTGTCAATTTGTAGTCATCCTGTCCGCCTGAGGCGGACAGAATGACGAATTCCTTACTTTTTAAACATTGCTTTTTTGCATAGCATTGATCTAAAAATAAGCTCTCACCTGAACCCCTCCTGTATGAACTGCATTTGTTGCCTCCGATTTTCGTCCATCGTAATTTAGGCTTAATTGCATCCTGCTCGACAAATTTCTTTGTAAAGATATACCCCAGTTTAAGTTTTTTCCTGTCTGTAATCCTTCCAACATTTCATAAGACAAAGAATTGTTGGATTCTCCATTGTATAATATATTGATATAATTACCTTTGAATAAAATGCTTCCTTGTGTTACGGAATTATATTTAAATTCGAACCCTACTCTTTGGCTTATAGCTTTTTCTCCGCCATAATTATTGGCATTTGCTTTATTCAACCATCTGTAAGAGATGGAGATTCTATAGGAAGTATTTGGTTGAAATGTTATTTTCGGTTCCAAGTCGGTTGAGTTAATAGCGTAATCGTTCGTGGAGAAATATTCCGATTTATTAATTTTAGAACCTTGTGTATAAGATATGTTAACAGTGAATGTTCTATTTATATTCCAGCGTATGTTTGTTTTATGCTCTTGCTGATCCCGGCTTTCAAATCCATTTGTAAGCAATGATTTATTTTGAGTGGTTTGCCAGTTATAATCAGCTCCAAATGTTGGGTTGCTTCGATTAAAATAGATCGTATTGCGAAAATAAGAGTTGATCGTAATCAAGTTACTATCGGCAGTACTGTATTTAAAAGGATTCAATGATTTTATAAAGTCCTCACTAATGGTTTTCCTGTCCAGACGTAAGGAAACCTGATCTGAAAACCGGTTGATAAAATTGATTATTCCGTTATCATTCGTAAGCAATTTATCGGGACTGACATTAAATACCTGGTTAAATTGATTGTTGTGCGACTTCACATATTGAAGAGTAGGAGTGTATACTTTAACGTATTTGGCTAAATCAGGGAATGAAGCGATGTCGACAACCTCGAATTCATTTAATTCTTTTATCCCGTTTTTATTGTAATCGAACCATCCATAAGTTCCTTTTCCAGCCGCAACTTCAAGAAAAGAAAATTCTTTTTTTAATTCCTGCCCGGATCCAATTTCGTAATAAGTGGACGATGTACATGCTCCTTTAAAAAAAGAAAAATTATACTCCAACCGGCTTAGTAAAGAATTCTCAGGTTTTAAGGGAGTAAGCAAGGTATCCGAAATAGTTAATTTTCGATACGTTATATTTCCATTGAAATGATTGTTGGCATTAATCAAAAGATCTGTTGTAAAGCTAAAACTTTCTCCTAAAGCAGATTGTTTGAAATCATTCAAAGAGGGTTTGTAATCAAGTCTTTTTACATAATCAAGTCTGAATTTATGACGCGAAGTATCCGCATTGTTGATATAACCTGTATATTGATTGAAAGCAAAACCGGAGGGATACAATGAATTTGTTTTTGGAAAAAATAAACTGTTCCTTTCTTGCTCTTCATTAATACCAATAGTAACGTGCTTAAATCTTTTAGATAAATCGGACTTTTGTTTTAAATAAGTTGTGGTATTAACATCACTGGATGTTTGCAACAAACTACCATTGAATAGCAAGCGAAAATTCTTCCAGTTGTAAATTGTGTTTAACCCATTTTGATACCCTGAAAACAAATTGCCTTTTATAAATGTTTTGAAGTTATATCCAATAAGGTCATTGTTTTTATTTACGGCATTCACATTAAAAATAGTTGCAATCTGGCGAAAGTTATTTTCATTTACTTTGGTTGCAGGTAGATTCCAATCACGTTCAAATTCTATCGGTCGGTATCGTTCTATCGGTATAAAACGGTTGTCTAGGTGTTCGTAATTCAGGTTAGAGTTGATTTTCCACTCACGTTCACTCTTTAAAAAAATAGTATTTTTAAAGTCAAATTTAATTGCCTTTCCAATGTCATTGCCTTTTTGTTTGTCAGAAAATAAATTAATATTGTTATTACTTAAAGCTCCTTCGACTGATAGCATAGTGTTTTTTGAAAATATATAATCTGCTCCCATTGTATATAATTGCTGCATTTTAGGAGTTATCAATTGAATAAGTGGCGCAAAAGATCCTTGTTTAATACCATTAACAGGAGCTACCCATTCGAATACTTTTCCGTTGGCTGAACTATTGATTTGCCGATAATCTCCATTTCCCTGTCCTACGTTTGAAAATCCAACCCTATAATGTGCATTGCTGGCAATAGTGGAATAAACATACACATTTGAATAACCGAGCGTGTCAATGCGCTTATATAGGATTTGGTTGGAATCAAAACCGATACTATCCACATTTGGATAAATAGCATTTTGAATACTGTCACCGATATTCTTCATAAGGATCTTCTGCGGGTCGGTAAGACTTTGCAAAACCGGTTGATTTTTACTGTCCTGTTCAGAAAACATATTAAATTTTAACTTGAGTTTGTCTTGCTGATACTCATTGTTAAAATAGAAAAGGGAACGCGTATAATTTTGATCTGAGTATTCAATTTCAACAACGATACGTGAATCTTTAGTGATTAACCTTTTTGGATTAAAGCGCAACTCTGCTGTATTATAATCAATGACATAATCCAACTGCTGTCCTCGCTCCATCAGCACTCCATTAAGAAAAACTCTTTCAGTACCGGCAATAATAATTATAAATGTTTCATTATTGTTTCCTGTTAAACGATAAGGTCCTTGATTTCCTTCGATTCCAGGAATAATATTTTTAGCATATTTTCCTTTTGATATGGCAGCGCTTGTTGAAACTTTCATTATGCCTTTTGGCTTTCCATCATAACCTTTTCCAATATCAAAAAATCCTGTATAGCTTCCACCCTGGGCTTTTTTATAGAAGTTCATAAAATAACTATCAGGGCGCTTCAACTCAAAATCTCCTGCCGTTAATGTATGTTTGTCGCTAAACACTTTTATAAATACCTTGTCAAAATCTTGTATTTGTTGCGTGTTTCCATCAGGTTGTAAAGGAATGTTTTGATCTGTAATAGCAGCAACAATACTCACACTTTCATTTAATTTCCCCGATAGTTGTAAGTTTAAACTCGAGTTAAGCACAACATCCTGGTTATTGCCGAAGGAGATTCCTCTTGAAATGCTTCCATTTTTATTAAACGCATCATAATTAAACGCATCAGTAAATGGTTTTTCGTAAGTGTATATAAATGGATTGTTCCTTCCATTTTGATTGCGTTCTATCTTACGAATGTCCTTATGTTGATAGGATTTATTTATCTGGAAAGAAAAAACCCGATAGGCTATTTTTAAAGAATCATACCTGTTGTAAGAAGAGTCGTTGTTGAATAAAATATAGGATTTAACATAATTTACTTTATACCGGTTTTGATCAATCAATTGATGGTGCTTATCGTAAATAAAAACGGAATGGGGAATAATATTTAACGTGTCTATAAACAGCGTATCGTTAGAATTTATAAAAAGCTTTTCACGAAAGTTATTGTTGCTTTGAGACAAAGCAACACATGGGAATATTAAGAAGCTAATAAACCAGCATGAATAACGCAACGTGTGGATTTTTAATTTACGAATTTACTTAACAAACGTTATATTTAAGTATAAAAGTGTATATTTATTAGGTTGTCTGAGGTGGAGTTTCCGGTATAAAATTAAATTGTCGTTTATTTACTCGAATTAATCAGCTGATAAATGGCAAAAATAATAACCTATAATGTAAATGGAATTCGTTCCGCATTATCTAAAGGATGGTTAGATTGGTTAAAGGTAGTTAATCCTGATGTTGTTTGCCTGCAAGAGATTAAAGCACACCCTGAACAGTTGGATTTGACTTTATTTGAAGATGCAGGATACAAGCATTATTGGTATCCCGCACAAAAAAAAGGATACAGTGGAGTCGCCATATTGTCTAAGGCACAACCAGATCATGTTGAATATGGATGTGGCATAGAGAAATACGATAATGAAGGACGCGTTTTAAGAGTAGATTTTGGCGAGATTTCTATTATGAGTGTTTACATGCCTTCCGGTTCAAGTGGTGATGAGCGCCAATCGTTTAAAATGTTGTGGTTAACTGATTTCAATAATTATATAAACGCACTGAAAAAACAACGTCCGCATTTAATTATTTGCGGTGATTACAATATTTGTCATAAGTCTATTGATATTCATAATCCCGTCAGTAATGCCAACTCATCTGGTTTTTTACCCGAGGAAAGGGAATGGATAGATACCTTTATGAAGAATGACTTTATAGATAGTTTCAGATATTTTAATCAAGACCCTCACCATTATACTTGGTGGAGCTTTCGTGCCAATTCGCGTGCAAAAAATATGGGGTGGCGGATCGATTATAATTTAGTAAGTAATTCACTTGAAAAAAAGCTTAAACATTCACTAATACTTTCTGATGCAAGACACTCTGATCATTGCCCTGTTTTGCTGGAAATCAATATTTGATATTCGCTATTTATTCTTCTAAATAGTATTTATATAATTATATTTGCAATACGTTGTTTTCTGTTGAATAAAAAAATTAATTTGTCTTATGAAATAGCCGTAAGCAAAGCATACCATCTGAGGATGAATCCGCCTCAGGCGGGATGGCGTATTCCATTTGACCCAAAAGAAAAATTATATACAAATGAATAAAGTGATTTTATCATGCTTGATTATCGTATTGATTTCCGCCTGCAGTGAAAATAAAAATAGTGGTACTAAAAAAATTGCCAAGGGGACGGTATTCTATGGTGGTGTTTTCAGGATGAATGAAGTGGAAGACTGTAGAAGCCTTTATCCTTTAAATGTAACAGAAATCTCTTCTTTTCATGTAGTGGCTCAAGTGTATGAAGGCCTGGTTAAATTAAATCAAAAGGATTTGACAATTATTCCATGTATAGCAGAAAGTTGGGACGAAAACGATAGTTCTACGGTGTTTACATTTCATCTTCGCAAAGGAGTAAAGTTTCATGATGATCCTTGTTTTACAAATGGAAAAGGAAGAGAAGTGAAGGCGGTTGATTTTAAATATTGTTATGATAAGCTTTGTGAATCGGATCCAAGTAACCAGGGTTATTGGGTATTTAAAGACAGAGTCGTTGGAGCAAATGAATATTTTAAATCTACTGTTAAGAAGAAACCATTAAGAGGAGGTGTTTCAGGAGTAAAGGTTGTTGATGATTATACTCTTCAAATCACATTACTATATCCGTTTGCTGGATTTCGTAATATTTTGGCAACGCCTTATACTTCAGTTTTTCCTAAGGAAGCGGTACAAAAATATGGAATTGAAATGCGTATAAAATGTGTGGGAACCGGCCCATTTTATGTAAAAGAAATGAAAGAGGGAGAAGCAATCATTTTGGCACGTAACAACGAGTATTGGGATGTAGATGAATTTGGGAATAAATTGCCTTACCTGGATGCGATCAAAGTTACCTTTATTAAAGAAAAGAAATCGGAGATGTTGGAATTCAAAAAAAGGAATCTGGATATGGTTTATCAACTTCCTTTTGAAATGACAAATGAAATTATTGGCGATCTTGATAAAGCTAAAAGTGAATACAAAGAATTTCAATTGCAGATCACCCCGGCAATGGCCATTCAATATTATGGCTTTCAACATCAAAGCGAGTTATTTAAAAATAAATATTTAAGGCAAGCCTTTAATTATTCCATTAACAGACAAAAGATCGTAGATTTTACATTGCAAGGAGAAGGAATTCCCGCTACATTTGGAATAGTACCTCCTTCCTTAAAGGATTATGATGCGAAAAAAGTAAAAGGATTCAACTTTAATCCTGATTTAGCCAGAAAGCTTCTTGCAAAAGCAGGTTATCCAAATGGTAGTGGATTACCTAAAATTATATTGCAATTGAATAGTGGAGGTTCCAGAAATACACAAGTGGCTGAAGTGATTCAAAAAATGCTAAAGGAAAATATCAATGTAGATGTAGAATTGAATATTATGCCACTGGCGCAACACCTTGAAAATTTAGAAACGGGTAAAACATTATTTTGGAGATCGGCTTGGATCGCAGATTACCCTGACCCTGAAAATTTCCTGAACCTATTATACGGTGGTCATATCCCCAATAAATTAAGTGATAAATCGTACGTTAATTCTGTAAGATATAAAAGCGAGAAATTCGATTCTTTATTTACCCTTGCCTTAAGAGAGCCGGACAAAGTAAAGCGATATGATTTATTTAGACAGGCAGATCAAGTGGCAATGGATGATGCGGCTATAATTCCATTATATTATGATGAAAATTATCGTTTGATTCAACCGTATGTTAAAAATTTTGATTCCAATGCAATGGAGTTCCGCGACTTTAAAAAGGTGTATATAGATCCATCTGAACTTCCTTCAAAATCAAACTAATCTTTTTATTTTAACACCTTTTTTTATTAGTTGATATATTTCACTAAAACCCGCTTTGCCATTGGCAAAAAAGTTTCTTCAAGGGGCAATACCATTTCTGTTTCGATGGCATAAGTAGCAGGGTTTGGTAGTTTTTTGTTATGCCTGATAAGATCAGTTTTAATAGCTTCAAAAGTATTGGAGATACTTTTCTTATATGCTTTTATAAATTGAGAATGAATACCTCTGTATTTCTCATCAGGTCTTTCAAATATTGTAATTTGATATTCATACACCTTTGTATCTTTATTTTGTCCATCTTTTAATAAAAAATATCCTTCCATTGGATAGAGGGGAACAACTCCTACAGGATAAATTGTAAGATGATCCTCTATCAAATCATATATTTTTTTTCCTTCCGCCAAATGCTTTTCCATTTGAGGTAATGAATATTGAATAATATCTTCAATCTCTTTCATGACGAAATCTTCCTGAGCAATTTTTTTATATATCATTTTTAAAGCTTCAAGGTTTACTCCCTTAAGCTGTTCAGGGAATTGATCAAACAATTGCTGCTTGTTTTCTTTTAAGGTAACCAAGTTTCGATAATGGGATACAAGTTCTGATAACGAGGGATATAATTTTGTTTCTTCAAAACGTTGACTTACTTCTTGTAAATAAGCAAGTAATATATATTTTTTGTATTCAAAGTCAATATGATTGTCGGTAATCCAATTGAGTCCAAGTGTCTTCATAATAAAAGTATTTAGAAATAAACACTAATAATATTGAACGAATTTAAACCATGAATGTTGCAATTAATTCCATTATGAATTGTTAACATAGGTCTGTTGATAGAAAAAAATGATTCTCAAAAGGTAAAAGAGATAATACTATATATTTGAAATTACCTTTTATAAAACATATAATGAAAATAGCCTTAAATTATTTAATTTCTTTATCCTCCATATTATTATTTTTAAGTTCGTGTGTTCCACAACGCAAGTTTGAAGAATTAACAACTAAAAGTATACTATGCCAGGATGAGAACTCCCGGCTTAAAACGGAGAATCAAGATGTAACTTCAAAGAACAATGAACTTATATCTAAATTATCGGAGTCTGTAAAAGCATGTGAATCATTAGGAAAGGATACTTCTGATATAGGATCAGCACTTAGAAAATATACAAAGCTGCATGGTGATTTAAATAAAACGTATGAAAAATTAATTGAGCAAAATGAAAAGCTTACTACAGGAAATGCAGAGGAAACAAAAAAAATAATTGCTAAACTTCAATCCACACAGGAAGATTTAATAAAAAAAGAAGACGAGCTTAAGAAATTAGCCAGAGATCTTACGGGCAAGGAAAAAAATCAAAAAGAGACGAATGAAAAACTTGTAGAATTACAAAACGATCTGCAACTGAGAGAAGTACGATTAAAGGAATTAACAACCATGTTGAACAGAAAGGATTCTATCGTAGGCGTATTGAAAAATACAGTAACAGCAGCTCTTATTGGGTTTAAAGATATGGGGCTTACTATTCAACAAAAGAATGGTAAAGTATACGTATCTCTGGAAGAACGCTTATTGTTTAAGTCAGGAAGTATCTCTGTAGACAGTAAAGGCGAAGAGGCAATAAAGCAAATAGCGAAAGTACTTGAAAAAAATCCTGATGTGAGTGTCCTTATTGAAGGCCACACAGATAATGTTCCCTATTTAACGGGAGGGGTAATAAAAGACAATTGGGATTTAAGCGTTATGCGCGCCACTTCCGTTGTTCGTATATTAACAAGCAGTGCAAAGGTTGAACCCAAAAGACTTACTGCTGCCGGAAGAAGCGAATATGTTCCATTAGAGACTGGAAATACAAGCGAGGCAAGAAAGAAAAACAGGAGAATCGAGATTATTTTATCCCCAAAATTGGACGAAATTTTAAAGATATTGGAAACCAATTAACGGTTATCCGAACAATAAGCTAAATACTTCTTCCACTTTACTGACAGGAGTTATTTCGATTGAAAAACGGGCAGTGTTCAATCCTTTAAAGTTATACTTTGAAATAAAGAATTGTTCAAATCCTAATTTCTCAGCTTCGGCAATGCGTTGTTCAATTCGACTTACAGGTCTTATTTCACCTGACAGACCGATTTCTCCTGCAAAACATTTTTTTTGAGGAATAGGCATGTCCTCGCTTGAAGATAGAATAGCGCATATTACCCCTAAATCTATAGCAGGGTCTTCTACCTTTATTCCTCCGGCAATATTTAGAAATACATCTTTAGTTCCTAATCTGAAACCACAACGTTTTTCCAAGACTGCCAATAACATATTTAGTCTTCGTAAATCATAACCAGTGCAAGAGCGTTGAGGCGTACCATATACAGCTGAACTCACCAAAGCCTGGGTTTCTATAAGGAGCGGGCGAATACCTTCCATAGTTGCCGTAATGGCTACTCCGCTTAGTGCTTCTTCTCTATGTGATAACAATATATCCGAAGGGTTTGAAACTTCAATTAATCCGGCTCCTTGCATTTCATATATCCCTAATTCGGCGGTGGATCCGAATCGGTTTTTCGTAGCCCTTAATATTCGATAGACATGATGACGATCTCCTTCAAATTGAAGAACTGTATCCACCATATGTTCCAGTACTTTTGGTCCTGCAATACCACCGTCCTTGGTAATGTGCCCAATTAAAAATATAGGGATCGCTGTTTCTTTTGCATATCGCAATAGCTCTCCCGTACATTCCCGTATTTGTGAAACGCTTCCCGGAGATGATTCTATTAAATTCGTGTAAACAGTTTGAATAGAATCAATAATTATTATATCAGGCTGGAGTGTCTCAGTTTGTTTAAAAATGTTTTGAAGAGATGTTTCTGTTAGAACGAAACAATTTAATTTGAGTTTTTGAATTCGTTCTGCACGCATTTTTATTTGCTGATCGCTTTCTTCTCCTGATATATAAAGTACCTTAAACTTATCCATAGATAAAGCCAATTGGAGCATTAACGTTGATTTGCCAATACCCGGTTCACCTCCTATTAAAGTAATAGAGCCCGGAACAAGACCTCCGCCAAGAACACGGTTTAATTCTTTGTCAGGGATAGAAATTCTATGTTCTGTAGATAGGTTAATTTCGGAAATCAATAATGGTTTGGCGGTTTTTTGAGCGCCAGCTTTAGGATCCCATGCTTTTTTTACATCGGTAGTTTGAACAATCTCTTCCACGTATGTATTCCATTGTTCACAAGAGGTACATTTGCCAATCCATTTTGGTGATTGAGCGCCACAATTTTGACAAAAAAAAGCTGTTTTAATTTTTGACATTTTTTACTTTAATAAATAAAAGAGTAAAAAATTTATTAAAGCTGAAAAATAGGCTCATAAAAAGTACACTATTTTTTAACAGTAAATTCTTTATAAATGGTACCCCCTCCATTGACTTCATCATTTCCAAAAATAACTAATATCTTATCATCAAGCTCTTCAATAGTATATTTAGTATTTAAATGATATACAACCTCTTTAAAATTGGAAATGGTAACAAAAGCATCTAAAAGGGTTGTTTTAACAGCGTAATCACCAATATCTACAGTGTCGTTAGTAATCCCACTGATTCGATAAACTTTTCCTTTTGAAAAAACCCAGTCTTCTACAGGCTCATTTTCTGCTACCCTAACCAGTTGCCATCTTTTTTCAATTTTTTTCTTAACACTGGATTCTAATTGAAAATAAGTATTTTTTTCACATCCATAAAACAGGGATGCTAAAATAAAAAGGGAAGTACCTAGGAATATTTTTAGTGTCTTCATGTTCAAAAATAGTATACTACAAAAATATACTATTATGGGAGAAAAACAATTGTTTATTGATTCTGACTAGTTATTATTTTTTTTTCAATTAGTGAAGTAGAGTAACCAGGGATAAGATCAATTGTTTTTATAGTTCCGCCTTTGGAGATGACTATGTCATAGCCGATAATAGTTTCAGGGAGGTAGTCACTGCCTTTAACTAAAACATCCGGTTGAACAGATTTTATCAGATTATATGGGGTAGACTCATTAAAAATGATCACAGCATTCACAAAGCTTAACGCGGCAATTAAAGTTGTTCTTGATTGCTCATTGTTAATCGGACGATGTTTGCCTTTTAATTCAGAAACAGAGGCATCTGAATTTACGCCAACAATAAGAATGTCACCTAAATCTGCGGCCTTTGATAGGTAATCGATATGTCCTAAATGTAAGATATCAAAGCACCCGTTGGTAAATACTATTTTTTTTTGCTGCAAACCCCAGGCATTTAACTGACTTTGTAACGTTTGCCGGGAATAAATTTTAGATTGTATTTTTTGAAGTGCTGTCATTTCGTAATTGTTTATTTGAAATAAACAGGAATATTATGGATATGGCGCCAAGTAATAAAACAAGCAATGTTTGTGAAGAATGAACAATAGTAGCAAAAGTTATTCCATCCTCTAATCTAATTCCAAACAATGTTAACCCGGATGAAACCATTAAATGATAAGCTCCGAATCCACCTTGTATAGGCGCAGACATTCCAACTCCTCCAATGGAAACTGCAAATATTCCGGCCACCACTCCTAAACCGGAGGTTGCTGGAAGAGAGAAAAAACATAAATAAGTTGTTAAAAAATAAGTACCCCAAATTAAAATAGTATGGAATATAAAATTAGGAATACTTTTAATTTTTTTGATGGATTTTATTCCTTCTGCAACTCCTTTTACAAGATCCTTTGTTTTTGCAACCAATGAATTTTTTTTTCGTTTCCACAAAATAATCGATACTAAAACTAAAGATATAATCAGAATGATTGAAATGATTAAAATGTGAGGTGAATGAATGATAGTATAAACTTTATTCTTCAAAGGGTGGAGGATATTCTGAACTATAAATTTTCCCAAAATATCAATTTTTAATATTCCAGAAAGGCATAAAACTAAAAACAACATTATTACATCAGTTATTCTTTCTGTAATTACTGTTCCAATCAACATATTAAATGGTATTTTTTCAGATCGGCTTAATGCCTCACATCTTGATATTTCGCCAATACGAGGAACAGCCAGATTTGCAATATAACCAACCATTAAAGAGCAAAGGGTGTTTTTCAATTTAGCTTTGTAGCCTAAAGGTTCTATAAGCATATTCCAGCGATAGGCCCTGCTAACATATGCTACTATTGATACTAGTAATGATAAAAGAATCCAAAAATAATTAGCATTCTGAATATTTTTAACCATCTGATTTAAATCGGTGTTTCGAAAAGCAAGATATAATAACCCCAGTCCTAAAGACAGAAACAACAGGTACTTAAAAAAGGAAAACAGTTTGGGTTTCAAATTATTGAATTAATCGATTATTGTTGTCTGGAAAAACAATACTTGGTTTAAATTTTTTTGCTTCTTCGAAGTCCATTAAACCAAAAGATAAAATAATCACAATATCTCCTACTTGTGCTTTCCGGGCTGCAGGACCATTCAAACACACTGTTCCGGAACCTCTTTCACCCTTAATTACATATGTTTCGATACGTTCACCATTATTAATATTAACGACCTGAACTTTTTCGTTCTCTATGAGGTTGGACCTGTCCATTAGATCTTCATCGATTGTAATGCTACCTACGTAATGCAATTCTGCTTGCGTAACCCTTGCCCTGTGTATTTTTGATTTTACTATTTGTACTTGCATAATATAACAAAATTAGGAAAATAATGCAACATTATCTAAAAGTCTTATTTTGCCTATTTTTACTGCAAGGCAACCACGGATATTTTCCGATTCGCTCCAATTTGATATGGGCAACAACGAATCTTCTCTTACAATTTCAAAATAATCTATTTTCATCAATGGACTTGATTCAATAGTTTCGGTTACCCACTTTTTTATTTCTTTTACGGAACTATTATGAATCCGGTTTTTGGCTTCAGATAAAGTTTTAAATATCAGAGGCGCAGCTTTCCTTTCTATAGGCGTTAAATGAATGTTTCTTGAGCTCATCGCCAGTCCGTCTGATTCACGAATAATTGCACAGCCGACAATACGAATGGGAGCGGCTGTTTTATTTACCAATTCTTTGATAATAGCAAGTTGTTGGAAATCTTTTTCTCCAAAATAAGCCGCATGCGGCTGAATGATTTTGAATAATTTATTGACGATAAGGGCTACTCCTTTAAAATGGCCAGGTCGAAAAGCTCCTTCCATAACTGTTGCAATATATCCAAGTTCAGGGACTGTTTCATTTTCAATGTAAATTTCAGTAACAGAAGGCACAAATAAAATATCGCAATCAACAGATTCTAGTTTTTCTATGTCACTTTCTAATGTCCTTGGATAATTATTAAGATCCGCTGGATCGTTGAATTGAATTGGGTTAACAAAAATGCTGCAGACTACAAATGTGTTTTTCTTCTTTGCTTGTTTAATTAGCGACAGATGTCCCTCGTGTAAAGCGCCCATGGTTGGAGCAAGGCCAATTGTTCCCTGGGTTCTGACAGAATTTAAATAGCATTTTAATTCTTCAATTTTTTCAAAAATATGCATAGGACAAGGATCGCATTTAGGTGTCAAAAATAGCTTAATTTAAATTCAAACAATGAAGATAATTAGATTATCAACTATATTGTTTCTTTTACAAATTGAATATCTGATAATTTTTTAGTACCTTTGTATTTGAAATAACAACATAAGTTTATGAAAAAAGCAAAAGTTCTTTTCGTTTCTCAGGAAATCAATCCTTATTTAGAAATTACTCCAATGTCTCATGTATCCCGGTTTTTACCTCAGGGAATTCAGGAAACAGGCAAGGAAATACGTACATTTATGCCTCGGTTCGGATGCATTAATGAACGCAGAAATCAGCTACACGAGGTAATACGTCTTTCCGGGATGAATTTAATCATTGATGACACAGATCATCCATTGATAATAAAAGTAGCTTCTATTCAAGCTGCCCGTATGCAAGTTTATTTTATTGATAATGAAGAATATTTTCAAAGAAAACAGGTATTCAGGGATGCTAAAAATAAATTTTACAAAGATAATGATGACCGATCTATTTTCTTTTGTAGGGGTGTATTGGAAACAGTAAAAAAGCTTGGTTGGGCTCCTGACATTATTCATTGTCATGGATGGATGACAAGTTTGATTCCACTTTTTATAAAAACAAGTTACAAGGAAGATCCATTATTTAAAAATGCAAAGGTTATCTATTCTGTCTATGACGATCATTTTTCAGAAAGTTATAATGAAGATTTTGCTAAAAAAGTAAAAATGGATGGAATTACCAATAATGATTTAAAAACATTAAAGGATCCTAATTACGTCAATATTAATCTGAGTGCTATGCAAATGGCTGATGCCGTAATTAAAGGTAGTGAAACCATTCATTCTGATTTAGAAAGTTTTATAAAGAAAACCGATAAACCAACCTTGCAATTCCAATCAGTAGATAACTACGTTGAAGCGTATTCTAATTTTTATGATGAATTGTTTGTGGAAGATGCCATTCTTGCCGAATAAATCTGATTTGCTTTAATGCTCACGCTATTTATTTATGTATAGTAATTACTTTATTAAAGCAATAATCTCTTTGACATTCATCGTCGTAATGGGATTATTGCTTTCTTCTTGTACCAATTCTGACATTGCAGGTCTTGCTATCCAACCCCCTAGAGATGCTTTAAATGTTATATCCACAGATACGAATTCCCTTATAACCAGAACGGTTCGTGAAGATTCTCTTTTAACAAGCGAGCTGTTTTATATTACCTCTTTTACTTCAGAAACTGATACTACGAGATTAAACCTTCTTGGTAATTATATAGATCCGGTATTTGGAAAAACAGAAGCAAGTTTTTATACTCAATTTGCTTTAGGTGATGGCCGGATAAATTTTGATTCTGCAAATTTTACAATTGATTCATTAATGTTGAGACTATCCTATAATACCTCTTATGGAGATACCCAGAATCTTCAAAATTTAAATGTGTACGAACTTAAACAAGCTATTCAACTTGGAAATAATTATTCATCATCTGATATTTCTCAAAATCAACTTACTTTAATTGGGAGCAAGTCCTATTTTCCTAGCACGAGTGACAGTTCTCAATTGTCAGTTAGGTTAAGTACTTTAGAAAGTAAATTTCTAATCAATAAAACTAAATTGGCAGATCAAAATTCATTTTTGAGTTTTTTTAATGGAATTTATTTAAAAACGGATGATAATTTAGTTTCCGGCCAAGGCGCGATTTCTTCTTTTAATTTACAAATTATTAATCAAATCACAATTTCTCCTTACACTAAAGCAGTTAATAATAGGTCCGTTATTACAATGTATTATAGCTATAGCTATACTAAGGCAGATAAGCAAGATACAACAATTAAGACAAGTTTTAATTTTGTAGTGAATGCAAATTGTGCAAGAGGAAATCATTTCAGTCATGACTATTCAGGTACTCCTATTGCTTCCAGTATTTCGAATCCTTTAAATGGAGATAGTTTAGTATACTTGCAGGGAATGGCAGGAACCAAGGTTAAAATAGTATTACCTAATTTAAATAAATATTTTAACAAAGGCTATATAATAAATAAAGCAGAATTGATTATTAGTCCACAAGATGGGAGTGAAACCATTTATAGTCCTCCCTCTAGGCTTTATGTTGCAGGGATTGGCGACAATGGAGAGAGTTTTTTTATTAGAGGTGGCGGTGTAGGTGGATATAACAGCACCTCAAAACAATATTCCATTATTATTACACAACATGTTCAACAATTAGTGAATGGGCGTTTGAATAACAATGGCCTGTATTTACAAGTAGACGCAGGTACTGTTTTGGCCAATAGGGCAGTAATTATGGGTGGTAAGCATTCTGGTAACCGAATGAAGCTACTATTGACTTATACTAAAATTTAGTTTTTATAACAAATAAAAAATTTCGCCATGTGTGGAATTATAGCATATATAGGTAAAAAGGAAGCGTATCCGATACTCATAAAAGGATTACAACGGTTAGAGTACAGAGGTTATGATAGTGCAGGAGTCGCTCTTTTGAATGGGTCGTTAACGGTTTATAAGAAAGCCGGAAAAGTTAGCGATTTAGCCAATTTTGTTGCAGGAAAGGACATTTCAGGATCCGTCGGTATGGGGCATACCCGTTGGGCAACGCATGGAGAACCGAATGATAGAAACGCACACCCACACTCCTCAGAAAGTAAAAATCTATCCATTATTCACAATGGAATTATTGAAAACTATGCTTCTATAAAAAAAGAGTTAATTAAACGCGGTCATACATTTAATAGCGATACGGATACAGAAGTATTAGTCCATCTTATTGAAGATATCCAGATAAAGGCAGGTGTCGAATTGGAAGAAGCTGTAAGAATGGCCTTATCTGAAGTAGTTGGTGCTTATGCAATTGTTGTGTTAGCAAAAGATCATCCAAATGAATTAATCGCAGCGAGAAAAGGAAGTCCGATTGTTTTAGGCGTTGGAAAAGGAGAGTTTTTTATCGCATCTGATGCTACTCCAATTATTGAATACACTAAAAATGTTATTTATTTAAATGATGGAGAGGTTGCTATAATAAAAGATGGAGAATTAATCATTAAAACTATAGAAAACCAAATACAAACACCTTATATTAAAGAGCTGGAGATAAAGCTGGAGATGCTGGAAAAAGGAGGATATGAACATTTCATGCTAAAGGAGATTTATGAGCAACCACGGTCTATTTCGGACAGTATGAGGGGTAGGTTGGATGCTAAAAAAGGTATTGTTAAGTTGGGAGGAATTGAGGATTATGATTCAAAGTTTATAAACACGAAACGTATACTTATAATAGCATGTGGAACCTCATGGCATGCAGGCCTTGTGGCCGAATATTTATTAGAAGAATTTACGCGAATTCCTGTTGAAGTAGAATATGCATCTGAATTTAGATATAGAAATCCTGTTATTTATGAAGATGATATAGTAATAGCTATTTCGCAATCTGGAGAGACAGCTGATACCCTCGCTGCTATTGAGTTAGCGAAACAAAAAGGAGCTACCATTTTTGGCGTATGCAATGTAGTAGGGGCTTCCATTCCGAGAGCCACTCATGCTGGTTCATATACCCATGCCGGACCGGAAATAGGTGTGGCGTCTACAAAAGCGTTTACTGCTCAAGTAACTGTTTTAACATTAATGGCATTGCACATAGCACATAAACGTGGAACGATAACTCAATCCCGTTATCAAGTCATGTTAAATGAATTGGAGGCTATTCCGGCTAAAGTTAAAGAGGCTTTAAAATCAAATGATCAAATAGAGTATATTGCTGAAATATTTAAGAACACAAGAAATGCGTTATATTTGGGCAGAGGCTATGGTTTTCCTGTTGCATTGGAAGGTGCTTTGAAATTGAAAGAGATATCCTATATACATGCCGAAGGCTACGCAGCAGCAGAAATGAAGCATGGACCTATTGCTTTGATCGACGAAGAAATGCCGGTTGTTGTAATTGCAAATAAAAATTCTTCTTATGATAAGGTAGTTAGCAATATACAAGAGGTGAAGGCCCGAAAAGGAAAGATTATTGCCATCGTTACTGAAGGGGATACTGTTGTTAAAGATCTTGCTGATTATGTAATCGAAATTCCTGAAACGGATGATGCATTGGTTCCTTTGATTGCAGTTATTCCGTTGCAATTATTGTCTTACCATATTGCGGTTAAACGGGGTTGTAATGTTGATCAACCAAGAAATTTAGCGAAGTCAGTTACTGTAGAATAATTTTTATTACAGGCTGAAAACAGCTTCAGTTAGTCCAGACTCATCCGGTAAATAGGGTAAGCTGTAATTATTAAAGCCATATTCTTCTAGTTTTTTACCTGTGCTTCTACCTATGGCTATTACCTTCTGATCCTCATTTATTTTACTATTCTGCATAAAAGCATCCACATTTGATGGACTAGTAAACACCAGTATGTCAGCTTTCGGAATTTCAATATCTGTAAGTATCTTGGTTTTATAAACATCCAAATCGATTGCCTGCGTATTTTCAACAAGCTGTTTTTGAATGGTGCGTAAAGAATCTACGGCTTTTGGAAAGAGGATTTTTTTACCATAAACGAGATTCGAAAAATCAATACCTGTTTCCGTTATATCAGATCGTTCTCCAATAAAATCTGCCCTATGGCCATATTGCTTCAATGTGACTTCAGTCCCCTTCCCAATAACAGCATATTTTGTACTGAGCGAAATAGTAGGCTGCTGATCAAAAAAGTGAATCACAGCATTGGAGCTTGAAAAGAAAATCCAATCTGTTTTTGGAGCGTCTACAAATTTAATGGGTTCAATTTCAATTAATGGATGACCGGATATTTCAAATTGATGCGCTGTTAATACCCTTTTAAAATAGCTATCTTCTTTTAAAGTTCGAGTAATAAAAATACTGGACGGTTTAACACTGTTGATCTTGGCAACGATCTTTTGAGCCAGATTTTCCCTATTTGATGTTTGAAAGAAGAAACGAACAGGAATCTTGTCCCACGAAACGGATTTGGTTGCCCAAACAAGATAATTGTTATCTCGTTTAATACAATAAGCTCCCAGAGGTAATTGGCATCCGCCATCGAATAAGTTAAGTATTTTCCTTTCTATACCAACAGTATCTTCCACATCCTTCTGATGAATTTCTTTTTGCAGTATGTCAAACAATCCCTTGTTGTTTTTACGAATCTCAATAGCAAGAACGCCTTGTGCCGGAGCCGGAATAAATTCATATGGATGAATAATCTCCACGTGAAAATCACTCAAGTCGATCTTAAGACGATCTACGCCCGCTTTAGCTAACAGAATAGCATCGTACTGTTTATCTCTTAGTTTTTGTATCCGCGTTGGAACGTTGCCACGAAGATCTTTTATTACTACATCTGTTCGAAATGCTAACAGCTGTGATTTTCTTCTTGGGCTGGAAGTCCCAACAAGCCCTTGATCTTTTAAATTATATTTTTTTGATCTGTCAACAGCCTTTTTATTTATCAATAATAGTTCTGATGGATCTTCACGTTCAGAAAGAGCTGCTATTATTAATCCATCAGGTGAAGTTGTTGGTAAGTCTTTAAAGGAATGGACTGCAAGATCAATAGTTCCGGAAAGTAAGGCTTCTTCCAGTTCTTTTGTAAAAAAACCTTTTCCCTCCATTTTTTCAAGGCTCAGATTTTGAATCTGGTCACCTTGCGTTTTTATAATTTGTATCTCAGGGCGAAGCCCGATTCTTATTAATTCCGATTTAATAAAATTAGCTTGCCATAAAGCCAATTCACTACCACGGGTTCCAATAATAACTTTTTTGTTCATTGAAATTTTAATACTTTTTATTTAAGATTCAATGCTATTTAATAACTTATAAAAAGAAAATAAAAAACAGCAAAAAGAATATCGTCATTAACACGTACATCAATAGATCTATTTGAAAATAAGAGCGCCACTTATGAAAAAAATCGATCAGAAATTTTATCATTCGTAAAAATATTTATTCTTTTTTGATAAGAATATCTTTCGCAATAATCATGGGTACGCTAATGTATTTCTTCTCCATATAAGAGAGTATTTTTTCTAAGATTTCTTTTGAATTATCATCAAGTTGTTCAATATCTTTAGCGAAAACACTATTAACAGCAGTATGTTTAATTTCTTTTATTTTTCTTGGAACATCTTGCATGGCTAATTCAACGCATCTGGTTTTGTATACATGTTTAAACTCCTCAATGTTTTGAGTAACGATATTTTCCGCTACTTCAAGTTCTTTTTCTCTTTCTGTAATATTTTCGTGAACTATTTTTTTTAATCCTGAAACCTCTATTAAATAAATGTTGTGTCGTTTTAAAACAATGGGATCTACATCGCAAGGTATAGCCAGATCAATAATAATTTTTTTTGATGCGTCTTCTTTAATCAAAGAAGAGTATATTTCAGGAGTGATTATCGGATCTGCAGAGCCTGTACATGTAAGCATTATGTCAAAGCCATTTTCATACTTTGATAAATCAGTCAACGCAAAAGCTGAACCTTTTAACTCTTTGGCCAAAGATTCTGCATTTTTAAGTGTACGGTTAAATACTGTGAAATTCGTAAATCCGTGTTTCAATAAATACTTTGCCATAGTACCATTGGTCTGACCGGCGCCAATAATTAGAAAACGAGCATCCAGTTTAACGTTTGATTCACGTAATTTCCTATAGGCAAGAGATACGACAGAGATGGGGTTTTGCGCAATCTGAGTATGAGTAAAAATTTCTTTCGCCGTCTTTACTGTACTTTGCATTATGATTCTAAGAAAATCACCTGTGAGTTCATAACTCTGGCTAAGATCATATGATTTTCTAACTTGTGTGATAATTTCTCTTTCACCAACTATCAAAGAGTCAAGAGAGGAGGTGACATTAAATAGATGCCTTAGTGCATCTTCTCCCTCCAATATGTGGGAATTTAAATGGGCCCATAAGCTATCTGCATCTGACCAGGAAGGACTAAAACTCTTGAAAAAACTATGTAAAAAAGGTTTTGTAATTTTTTGAGAAGTAACAAATAAAAACTCTACACGATTGCAGGTGGCGAGGTAAAATATTTCTTCGATATCAAGGGCATCCTTTATTGCCGAAAGCTTCTCTTTTACACAGTCTTCTTCAATAAAGCAACGACTTAAATCTTTTAAATCAGTTGATTTGTGTGTAAATGCTATTATTTTAAATTTGTTCACGTCGACCCCATTATATCTGCAAATAACTCAAAAGTTGGATTCTAATTTGTCATGGAAATGTAATTTATGGAATAATTAAGAATTATGAGGTATAAATTTTAACTTGTATTCCTTTCCCTAATTATTTAGTCCATGACTTCTTCCAGCACATGGTGTGATTTTACTTGCGAAAAGGAGGTAAGATGCAGTTCAAAATAGTCTATAATTTTTTGCAATAATTCTTTTCTTTGGAGTTTATCAAGGATTATAGTATCTAAGGTTTCATAAGAACTGATTGTAATCTGATAGGCGATTTGGCTTAAGGGATAATTTAAATAATGTTGATGAAGTGGTTGTGATGATTGGAAAGCTCCTTCTTTCAGGTTAAAATAACTCTCTGATTCAGAATAAACACCCAGTGGATAAAAGCCCAGGTATTTGCTTAATTGCATCATAAAAAACAAATGAAAGTTGTGAAAATTATTGGCCTTCAAATCGAGAATGCAGGTGGAGTTATAAATAAATTCAAATAAATTAGAATTGACTTCTTCTTCACGAATTGCTTTGTATAAAATTTCATTCAGAAAAAGAGCAATAGAGCTTTTTACAACGTTATAAGGAATAGAAGTAAAAGCGATGTTGGGCTGAATCTCCGAAATTCGCTGGAGTCCTGTTCTTTCCTTATGATATACCACCATATCCAGGAGTGATAATGGTTGCAAGAGGTTGGCTTTAACCTTCGCTTTTTTGTTCCTGACACCATTTATCAGGTAAGATTGCAATCCGAATAGTTCTGTGTATACTTTTGCGATTATACTTGTTTCGGAATAATTAATAGTGTGTAAAACAATCCCTCTTGTTTTATAAAGCATATCTGGATAATAAAATTCTATTTGAATTATTGATCTGCAAAAATAAAGAATCTCACACAAACTTGCACTGATTAAGAAGAAGAAAGGAACGTTCTCAATTCGAAATACGTAAAGCAAACTAAAGGAAAAATTGTTCAGTATAGTGCATTACTATATTCGTTGCCCCTAGCATTGATACAACATACTCTCTGCTCACTTCAGCAGCATTTTTTAACGATGTTTCGCTATTAAGAAACAATCCGGTTTGTGTTATTAAACCGGCAGCATCCTGAATACAAAAAGCGCCTTTGATTTGAATTAAATCTTTTGCTTCTTGAAATTTCTGATAATTTGGACCAAAAAGAATAGGTAAACCAAATGTCGCAGCTTCAAGAATATTGTGTATTCCTTTACCATAACCACCACCAATAAAAGCAATTTCTCCATATTGGTAAAGAGAAGAAAGCATTCCGATATTATCAATTATTAATACGTTAAATTCTTTTATCGTCTCTTCTTTAGCTTCAGAATACTTTAAATATTTTATCCCTTTTTCTTCAAGGGAAGAGCTAAGGGTTTTTATTTTTGATTCTGAAATTTCGTGAGGAGCAATAATAAATTTTAAAGGACTATTTGATTTAGACATATCAGTCAAAAGATTCATGAGAATTTTCTCATCTTCAGGCCATGTACTTCCGGCGATAAATAGTTTATGATCTTGTTTAAATTCGGATATTAATGGAAGTGTTTTTTTATTTTTAGAAATAGCGTATACTCTATCAAAACGGGTGTCTCCACTTACGGTAACATTTGTGATACCAATAGAATTTAGTAAAATAGCCGATGATTCATTCTGTACAAAAAAGTGACTTATCTTTTTTAATAGGTCGCTGTAAAAACTACCGTACCATTTAAAAAAAAGTTGGTCTGGTCGAAAGATGGCTGAAACAAGATAAATGGGAATATTTTTAGTATTTAATTCTGTGAAATAGTAATACCAGAATTCATATTTAATAAAAAATACAAGCTTTGGCTGAATAAAGAAAATTGTTTTTTCTGCATTCGATTTGGTATCGAGAGGAAGATAAAAAATATAGTCTGCTCCTTCATAATTTTTTCTTATTTCATATCCTGAAGGAGAGAAAAAGGTAAGCACAATTTTAAATTCCGGATGTTGCAGCTTGAATGCCTCTATTACCGGACGTCCTTGTTCGAACTCACCCAAAGAGGCGCAATGAAACCACACTCTTTTTTCGTTTGGTTTTAACTCCTGCTTTAATTTTTTTAAAATATTTTTACGACCGTTAACCCATAAGCGTGCTTTTGAATTCCAAATAGAAGCAAGTACAATACTTCCCTGATAGATACGGATCAAAATAGTGTATAAAAGAAGCATCATTAGTTGTAATAAAATTGATTAATGTTTCTTTTATAAAGTGGCAGAATCCAGCCCAACCTCAGTCCGGTTAGGTAATCATGTCTCTTCGTGCCATCATGATTCATGGTGTCAAAATTTATAGTGCGACGATTTTCAGTCCAAGCCTGGATAAATTCTAATCCTCCGTAAAAATTGATTAGCTTGTTATTACTAAGGTAAATATATCCAATAAATTCAGTTAAAGAAATACCATTGGTCAACCTGTCATAGCCTTTGATATAATTATCTCTTAAGCCGGGAACGGTGTTAGAAATGTCTTCAATCCTGATTTTATGTTGTAGAAACCCCACACTACTTAAAATAAGAAATCCACAATTAGGATTGGGACTTAATTTAGGAATTATTTTCCCAAAATCAACAGCAAAATTAAAGCCTCTTTCATAAAATCGGACATCAGCGTAATGCCCATCAGCACCTATTATATAGCCATCGTGTGTTGTTATATTTACTAATAAATCAGGTTCATGAATATTGTTTCCGAAAATAAAATTGCCACTTAATCCTCCAATCCAGTTGCTGTTGTTTTTAAAAAGAAAAGAACCGCCAAGGCTGGAGTTCCACCCAAAACGTTTGGCCATATCTCCACCAGGTTGTTGAACTGCGTAAGAAAAAATTAGTAAAGGAGTATTAATAATTGAATCTTTTATTTGTGCAACACAATGTTGAGTGATCAAAAAAATAAAGAAAAATAAGACAATTATTTTTTTCAATGGCGTGTTTTTTAATCAAACCCGAAATTAGCAATTATTTACTTGTCGGGAAATTACAATATAATCCCCCCGCGTTTTCTAAATAAATATTATATTCGCAACTTATATTATAAATGATTATGAACCCAATCCAGATGGTTGACCTTGGTGGTCAATATGAAAAAATAAAAACCCAGATAGATGCCAATGTTATGAACGTGCTTAAGTCGTGCGCGTTTATTAATGGGCCTGAAGTAAAAGCGTTTCAGGAGGAACTGGAACAGTATTTAAATGTAAAATATGTAATTCCTTGTGCTAATGGCACGGATGCACTTCAGATAGCTATGATGGCTTTAGGTTTAAAACCCGGAGATGAAGTTATTACTGCAGACTTTACTTATGTAGCAACAGCGGAAGTAATTGCATTACTAGGGCTAACTCCTGTATTAGTAGATGTAAATCCACAAACTTTCAACATTGATCCGAAAGCAATTGAAAAGGCGATTACTTCAAAGACCAAAGCAATTGTTCCGGTGCATTTGTATGGACAATGTGCCGATATGGAGGCAATCATGGAAATTGCAAAAAAAAATAACCTATACGTAATCGAAGACACAGCACAAGCTATTGGGGCGAAGTATACGTTTAGTGATGGTACAGTGAAGCAAGCCGGTACAATGGGAACAGTAGGCTGTACTTCTTTTTTTCCTTCTAAGAATTTAGGTTGTTATGGAGATGGAGGCGCTATTTATACGAACGATACTGAACTGTCCAAGAAAATTAAAATGATTGCCAATCATGGACAATCTGTACAATACCATCATGATGAGATAGGCGTTAATTCACGATTGGATAGTATTCAAGCGGCTATTTTAAGAGTTAAACTTAGAGAACTAAATAATTATAGTGCGGCTCGTAATAGAGCAGCTTCTTATTATGATAAGGCATTTGAAGGCCATCCAAAATTAAAAACACCCATTAGAAATTCAAAATCCACCCATGTTTTTCATCAGTATACATTACAATTAAGCGATGTTAACCGGGCAGAATTAAAAGATTTTTTAGCTTCCAAAGGGATTCCTGCAATGATATATTATCCAATACCATTGCATTTGCAAAAAGCTTATATGAATGAACGGTATAAGTCGGGTGATTTTCCTGTTACAGAAAAATTATGTCAATCTGTAATTTCATTACCCATGCATACCGAATTAGATGAAGAAACCTTATCCTATATTTCAGGTAATGTTCTTAACTTTGTGAATAGTTAAAATTAACAAATTTAGTATGAAAATAGCTGTAGTAGGAACAGGTTATGTAGGATTAGTTACCGGAACATGCTTCGCAGAAACCGGCATTACAGTTACTTGTGTGGATATTAATGCCGCGAAAGTAGAAAAAATGCGTTCTGGTGTTATACCTATTTATGAACCTCATTTGGATGTATTGTTTCAGCGTAATATTAAACAAGGGAGATTAAGTTTTACAACGGATTTAGCAGTAGCTATAAAAGAAGCTAAAGTTATATTTCTTGCCTTGCCAACCCCTCCGGGAGAGGATGGTTCTGCTGATTTATCCTATGTGTTAGGTGTTGCACTAGAGTTGGGAAAGATTATTACAGACTATAAAGTAATTGTAAACAAAAGCACCGTTCCGGTGGGGACAGCAGAAAAAGTAAAAAATGCTATTGCAAAGCACGCTTCGGTGGAGTTTGATGTTGTTTCAAATCCTGAATTTTTACGTGAAGGATATGCCGTTGACGATTTTATGAAACCTGATAGAGTAGTTATTGGAAGCAGCTCAGAAAGAGCAAATAAAATCATGCATGATTTATATACACCTTTTGTTCGTCAGGGTAATCCAATATACTATATGGATGAGCGTTCTGCGGAACTAACCAAATATGCAGCGAATGCCTTTCTTGCCACCAAAATTACATTTATGAATGAGATCGCGAATCTTTGCGAAAGAGTGGGCGCCAATGTGGATTCAATAAGAATTGGGATCGGGGCTGATGATAGAATTGGTAAACGTTTTTTGTTTTCAGGAATTGGATACGGAGGAAGCTGTTTTCCCAAGGATGTGCAGGCTTTAGCAATGACAGCAGATGAGTACAAATATGATTTTAAAGTACTTAAATCTGTGATGGAGGTGAATGAGGTACAAAAATCTATTATTGTTACAAAAATCAGGAATTACTTTAAGGGGGAATTGAAAGGGAAAAAAATAGCGATCTGGGGATTGGCTTTCAAACCGGATACTGATGATATTCGTGAAGCTCCGGCGTTGTATATTATTCAGGAATTGTTAAGCGAAGGAGTTATTATTTCAGCCTTTGATCCGGAGGCAATGGAAAACGTGAAACGTTTAATGGGTAATAAAATTGAGTTTTGTGAAAATCAATATGCTGCATTAGGAAATGCTGATGCGTTACTTATTGCTACGGAATGGGCCGTTTTCAGAACCCCGGATTTTGATAAAATGAATACTATGCTAAAAGCAAAGGTTATTTTTGACGGACGTAATCTCTACGAAGGTGCTCAAATGAAAGAGCTGGGATATTATTATAATAGCATAGGTAGAAACGTTGTTCAAATGTAATAACCAATTCAATAATTATTTCAATGGCTAAAGGAAAACGAATTTTAATTACAGGCGCGGCAGGTTTTTTAGGCTCTCACCTTTGTGAGAGGTTTTTAAAAGAAGGGTATCGCGTTATTGCAATGGATAATCTCATTACAGGTGATTTAAAAAATATAGCCGCTTTTTTTAAACTGGAAAATTTTGAATTTTATCATCATGATGTTTCTAAATATATACATGTCCCCGGAGAATTAGATTATATTTTACATTTTGCTTCGCCGGCGAGTCCTATAGATTATCTAAAAATACCAATTCAAACATTGAAAGTTAGTTCTTTAGGTACTCACAATTTATTGGGTCTTGCAAAGGCCAAGGGGGCCAGGATTCTCGTTGCCTCTACTTCAGAAGTATACGGTGATCCTTTGGTGCATCCACAAAAGGAAGATTATTGGGGGAACGTGAACCCTGTCGGACCAAGAGGGGTATATGATGAAGCGAAGCGTTTTCAGGAAGCCATTACGATGGCGTATCATACCTATCATCAAGTTGAAACACGAATTGTAAGAATTTTTAATACATACGGTCCAAGAATGCGATTAAATGATGGGAGAGTGTTGCCTGCATTTATTGGTCAGGCTTTGAGAGGTGAAGATCTGACAGTATTTGGTGATGGTAGTCAGACCAGATCGTTTTGTTTCGTTGATGATTTGATTGAAGGTATTTACAGATTGCTGATGAGTGATTATGTGTATCCTATGAATATTGGCAATCCGGCGGAAATAACCATCAAACAATTTGGTGAAGAAATAATAAAACTAACCGGAACAAAACAAAAATTAATTTGTAAGCCTCTTCCTCAGGATGACCCTAAACAAAGGCAACCTGACATCACCGTTGCAAAAAAGATTTTGGGATGGGAGCCAAAAGTAAATAGGGAAGAAGGTTTGAAGATAACCTTCGATTATTTCAAAAATCTACCGAAAGAAGAATTATATAAAACAGCGCATAGATTCGATAAGTAATTTCATGAGTAACGAAAAAGAATATTATTCACACGAAACAGCCATTATTGACGAGGGTTGTAGCATTGGAAAAGGAGTTAAGATTTGGCATTTTTCACATATAATGCCTAATTGTACGATTGGAGAAAATTGTAATATCGGACAGAACGTAGTTGTTTCTTCGGATGTAATTTTAGGAAAAAACGTAAAAGTACAAAACAATGTTTCCATATATTCAGGAGTGACGTGCGATGACGATGTTTTTTTAGGTCCTTCAATGGTTTTTACCAATGTAATAAATCCAAGAAGTGCTGTAAACAGAAGAGGACAATACTCAAGAACACATGTTGGGAAAGGAGCGTCAATTGGCGCAAATGCAACAATTGTTTGTGGGCATGATATAGGCGAATTTGCTTTTATAGGAGCAGGAGCAGTAGTAACAAAAACTGTTTTACCATATGCCTTGGTAGTAGGTAATCCTGCCAAACAAACGGGATGGATAAGCGAGTACGGACATCGGCTTAATGTTAGCAAAGAGGGAGTTGCAGTTTGCCCGGAAAGCAATGAAAAATACATACTGGAAAATGGAAGTATCACAAAGAGTATTGAAAAATAATGAATAAAATAATTGATAAAGTAAAGTTTGCTGTCGTTGGTAGTGGTCATATAGGAAAGCGACATGCAGAAATGATTAAACGCAATCCGGAGGCAGAATTAGTGGCCATGTGCGATGTTCTTCCCAAAGAAAATATTGGTTTAAAAGATATAGATGTTCCCTTTTTTAATTCAATGGAGAACCTGCTGGCGGCAAATATTAATATTGATGTAATGAATATTTGTTCCCCAAACGGATTGCATGAAAAGCATTCTCTGCAAGCATTGGAAAATAATATGCATATTGTTTGTGAAAAGCCGATGGCTCTTACAAAATCTGGTTGTGAATCGATTATTTATAAGGCTTTGCAAATGCATAAAAATGTTTTTTGTGTCATGCAAAACAGGTATTCTCCACCGTCAATATGGATTAAAGATGTGATAGAAAAAAAATTATTAGGTGATATATTTCTGGTGCAGTTGAACTGTTACTGGAACCGCGATGATCGCTATTATAAAAAAGGAGGATGGAAGGGCTCGAATGAATTAGACGGGGGGACATTATTTACACAGTTCTCACATTTTATTGATATAATGTATTGGTTGTTTGGAGATATAAAAGATATACAGGCAAAGTTTAATGACTTTACACATAAGCACTCTACAGAGTTTGAAGACAGTGGCCTGGTGAATTTTAATTTTATTAATGGCGGGATGGGATGTATAAATTATTCTACGGCAATTTGGGATACAAATCTGGAAAGCAGTATTACTATAATTGGACAGAATGGAAGCATTAAGATTGGAGGACAATACATGAATGTTGTTGAGAATTGTCATATCAAAGACTACAAAATGCCGGAACTACCGGTATCCGGCCCTGCCAACGATTACGGTTCCTATAAAGGGTCGGCTGCCAATCATCATTTTATTATAGAAAATGTTATTGATACCCTTAAAGGAAGAACAAGAATAACGACCAATGCTTTGGAAGGATTGAAAGTAGTGGACATTATTGAACGCATATATGCATTACGTTAAAAAAAAGCTTATAAAATGTATACTAAACTACTAAAAAAAGAAACTAAATTAGCTGTTATCGGATTAGGGTATGTTGGATTACCTATAGCAATTGAGTTTGCAAAAAAAATTGCAGTTATTGGTTTTGATATTAATCAGGCCCGTGTCGATATGATGAAAAACAATATTGATCCTAGTGGAGAATTATCTGTAGAAGCGTTTAAAGGATGCGATATTGAATTTACAGCATCATTAGATGTTTTAAAACATGCCTCTTTTTTTATTGTAGCCGTTCCAACTCCAATAGATGGGCATAATTTACCTGATTTGAAACCTCTTTTAGGAGCATCAAAAACAGTTGGAGCGGTATTGAAAAAAGGCGATTACGTCGTTTATGAATCAACTGTTTATCCTGGCTGTACAGAAGAAGATTGCATCCCTGTCTTAGAAGAACTTTCAGGATTAAAGTTTAAGCAGGATTTTAAAGTAGGTTATTCTCCCGAAAGAATAAATCCGGGAGATAAAGAACATACAATTACCAAAATAATAAAAGTGGTTTCAGGGTGTGATGAAGAATCATTAGATATTATCTCAGACGTTTATAAGATTATCATTGAACCCGGTGTGCATAAAGCTCCATCTATAAAAGTTGCAGAGGCCGCCAAGATTATTGAAAATACGCAACGTGATGTAAATATAGCTTTGATGAACGAGCTGTCTATTATTTTTAATAAAATGGGTATCAATACCTACGAAGTATTGGAAGCAGCAGGGACAAAATGGAATTTTTTAAATTTTTTCCCAGGTTTAGTAGGTGGGCATTGTATTGGAGTCGATCCTTATTATCTTACCTACAAAGCGATGGAATTAGGATATCATTCCCAAGTAATTAATTCAGGGCGTTTTGTGAATGATTCGATGGGTTTTTATGTAGCGAAACAAACGGTTAAAAAGATGATTGCTAAAGGTAAAGATATTGCAAAATCTAAAGTTTTGGTAATGGGGGCTACCTTTAAAGAAAATGTTGAGGACATTAGAAATTCTAAAGTTGCTAATGTTATTACTGAATTTAAATCGTACGGTGTTCATGTGGATGTTACGGACCCTCATGCATCATCTGAAGAACTTAATCATGAGTATGGATTTGGGTTAGTAACAACTATTGGAAATGATTACGATGCTGTTGTGGTTGCTGTAAATCATCAATCTTACCTGAGTTTAGATGAGGCTTATTTTAAGTCTATTTGTAAATCAGATGCTATATTTGTAGATTTAAAAGGTATTTATAGGAATAAAATTACAGACTTAACTTATTGGAGTTTATAAAGAAAATATAGGAAAAGGATTTTTATTATCATGGAATAATAATTGTATAAATTAATAATTAAAAACTTTCCAAAATTACCTTTTTAAAACAATCACATGAAAATATTAGTCACAGGAGGCGTTGGATATATTGGCTCCCATACAGTTGTTGAGCTTCTTGAACAAGGATACGAGGTATTAATAATTGATAACCTTTCCAATTCGTATATAGAAGTATTAGACCATATCAAAACGATTACGGGAAAGCGTCCTTCATTCTTTCAAATTGATTTATGCGACAGGTCTGCAGTTGTGGATTTTTTTAGTACGAATCATGTTGATGCGATTATTCATTTTGCTGCCTTTAAAGCAGTTGGTGAATCTGTTGAAAAACCTTTGGCATATTATAGAAACAATCTGGTTTCTTTAATAAATATATTGGAAGATATGCCTCAGTTTGAGGTAAAAAATATTGTGTTTTCTTCTTCATGTTCTGTATATGGAGAGCCGGATAATTTACCTGTTAGTGAGCAGACACCGGTAAAAAAAGCGGAATCTCCCTATGCTAATACAAAACAAATCAGTGAAGAAATACTTTCGGATTTTATAAAAACCTCAGATGTTAAAGGTATTGCATTACGCTATTTTAATCCTGTAGGAGCACATGAAACTGCTTTAATTGGTGAACTTCCTTTGGGGACACCTGTCAGTCTCGTCCCGGTGATTACACAAACAGCCATCGGCAAACGTGAGGTTCTGTATGTAAATGGAGATGATTACGACACACCGGATGGATCTTGCATAAGGGATTATATCCACGTTGTAGATATCGCAAAAGCCCATATAGTAGCTATTGAACGTCTTCTAAATAATAAACAAAAAAGTAATTTTGAAATATTTAATTTAGGAACAGGTAAAGGAAACACTATTTTAGAAGTAATACGTACCTTTGAAAAAGTTAGTAAGAAAAAACTTAATTATAAAATTGGACCCCGAAGACCCGGTGATGTGGTAAAGGTTTATGCAGACACTACCCTTGCCAATAAAGAATTAGGATGGATGGCCGAGAGAAATCTGGAGGAGATGCTTGCCTCTGCATGGAAATGGGAGCAAAAATTGGCACAATCTGAAAAATTATCCGTTTGATTTTTCTATAAAACAGTTGTTGTAAATATGAAATGAAGCATAAGCAATAGCAACCAATCTGAAATGAATCCGCCTGAGGCGGATGTAAATTCCATGTGACCAAAAAGCAAAATTATATACACATGAAAATAATTTTAATAACCGGAGGCGCTGGCTTCATAGGCTCGCATGTAGTTCGGTTATTTGTCAATAAATACCCCCATTATACCATAGTAAATTTAGACAAACTTACGTATGCGGGTAACCTTGCTAATTTAAAGGATATTGAAGACAAGCCAAATTATGTTTTTGTAAAGGGAGATATCGTTGATGGCGATTTTATCCTTAATCTATTTGAGAAATATCAATTTGATAGTGTAATTCATCTTGCTGCTGAATCACATGTTGACAGATCCATTGCTAATCCGATGGATTTTATTATGACCAATATTGTCGGGACTTCCACGTTGTTAAATGCCGCAAAATTAATCTGGTCTAACACTAAAAATCCGGACCAAAAGAGTTTATTTTATCATGTATCCACAGATGAAGTATACGGAACGTTAGGTGCCGAAGGACTTTTTACCGAATCAACTTCTTATGATCCGAGGAGTCCATACTCGGCGTCTAAAGCCAGTTCAGATCATATTGTAAGAGCCTATTACCACACGTATAATTTGCCGGTTAAAATATCTAATTGTTCTAATAATTACGGCGCGTTTCATTTTCCTGAAAAATTAATTCCTCTTTCAATAAATAATATTAAAAATAATACCTCCATTCCAATTTACGGAAAAGGAGAAAATATACGCGATTGGTTATTTGTTGAAGATCATGCGCGTGCGATAGATGTGATCTTTCATAATGGAAAAATGGGAGATACGTATAATATTGGAGGAAATAATGAGTGGACAAATATTGATTTAATCCAATTGCTTTGCAAAATAATGGATAAGAAGTTAGGTCGAAAAGAAGGTGAATCTGCAAAATTAATTACTTTTGTTCAAGATCGTGCTGGTCATGATTTGCGGTATGCTATTGATTCCTCAAAACTACAAAACGAGTTAGGCTGGAAACCTTCTTTACAATTTGAAGAGGGTCTGGAAAAAACAGTAGATTGGTACTTGTCAAATGAGCAATGGCTCAACAATATTACTTCCGGAGCCTATAAGCAATATTACGAAAAACAGTATTCAAAATAACATATACCATACTAAGCAAGCATATAATCAACCAACATTAGTAAACGCTCTTATCGGTTAATATGTACGAAACTCCATTTCATCAGAAAAATATCCTATAGTTATTTTGCTCGAAAAAGTAGATCATATGTTTGGCAATTTCTTTTCAAGAAAAAACAAAAATACGCAACCTCCAATAGATTTTTCTTTTGCTCTTACAGATATGCATTCTCATCTGATTCCAGACATTGATGATGGATCACAGAGTTTGGAAGAATCAATGAATTTAATAAAGGGATTATATGATGCGGGGTTTCGCAAGCTGATCACAACACCCCATATTATGAGCGATTTTTATAGAAATACTCCCGAAATAATTCTTCAAGGATTAGAGCAATTGCGGGAAGCTATAAAGAGAGATAACGAGCTTGTCGGGTTAACAATAGAGGCTGCCGCAGAATATTATTTAGACGAAGGATTGAAAGAAAAAATTGAAAATCATGAAGTTTTAACCTTTGGCAAAAACTACCTTTTGTTTGAAATATCCTATATTAATTATCCGGACAATTTAGATTCTGTAATTTTCTTGATGCAAACAAATGAATACAAGCCTGTTTTGGCACATCCCGAACGTTATCCTTTTTGGTACAATGATTTTGATAAATATATCAAGCTAAAAGATACGGGGGTTCTGTTTCAGATAAATATTAATTCCTTAACAGGATACTATTCACCAGGAGCTAAAAAGCTGGCAGAGAAATTAATTGATAATAATATGGTTGACTTCATTGGTACTGATACCCACAATATCAAACATCTGGATGTTCTTAAACATTGCATGTCTGAAAAATATCTTCACAAAGTATCCGAGTTAGGGATTTTGAATAATACATTATAAATATTAAAAAAGGGATGAGAAAGTATATTGTAGAATCAACCAGCACTTTTTTTATAGCACTTGCGCTTGGAATCAGCGCGAATTATATTGCCATTGGTATTATCATATCTTGCTTTACTCTAGTGTGTTTTCCCATATCCGGAGCGCATTTTAATCCAGCCATAACTTTTGCTTTATTGATTCAAAAAAGAATAAGGTTAACAGAGGCTGTGTATTATGTTATCGCTCAATTTTTGGGTGTTGTTTCAGCCGTAATTTTATTTTACTTTCTTATAGGTCGAACGTACGTGCTGATGCCCCAACAAAATATCCATATTCTTAAGCCGCTGTTAATAGAAATCATTTTAACTTTTTTTATTGTTTTGATGTATCTTAAGATGTTTGCATCATTTCTTGCAGATGAACTTCAATTTAGCAAATATTGGTTTGTTACCGGACTTTCTGTAATGGCTGCAGGATTGTCTGGCGCTGCTATTTCAGGAGGAGCATATAATCCTGCATTGGGCTTAGCTCCTGCATTGGTAGAATTAGTGGTTAAAAGTGGATATCCGCTTGGCCATTGCTGGATATATGCATTGGGGCCATTGATAGGGGCAACGGCTGCTGCTATTATGGATAAATATGTTTTAAAAAATTTTTAAAATATGGGTGCAAAATTAAAATCAATAATTCGTTTTACGGCTCATTATAAGCTTCTGAACTTTAAAGATACCCCAGAAAAAGATGGAGAGTTTAAAAGTTCTCTGACTCTTTTTGATCCCAATGGCAACATTGTGGAAGAAATTAAATATTCCCAAGAGGTAGAAGTTGAAGAACGGATTGTTAATGTTTATGATAGTCAGAATAAGCTCATCGAAGAGTCGATTCATTTTGAATTAGATAATGTAACTGAAAAACGTGTAATCAAAAGAAACGAAAAGGGATTTGCAGTAGAAGAAGAAAAGCATTACTCAGATGGAACTTCAGATCTTACCGTTTATAAATTAGATAACGATAATAATAATATTGTTGAAGTATTAAAATATAATGAAGATAATACCATCGAAACAAAAGTGTTTATTGTGTATAATGATCAAAATAAACTGGTTGAAGAAAAAAAATTAGACGGGCAGGATCACGTGTTGGAGCATCGTGTGCAAACCTATGACGAGAAAGGAAATGTAATAGAAGTAACAGAATATTCTCCCGAAGAAAACATTGCATATAGAACTGTTCATACTTATGATGAGTCAGGTAAAAATAGCTCATCCTCTTACTTTGACGCGATGGATAAATTACTTTTACGAACCACTTCCTTATATGATGAACGAGGAAATTTAATAGAGAAGTTTGTCGAGGATTTTAGTTCCTCTACAGGAAAAAGGAATATGAAATTCGAATATGATGAAAACAATAATTGTATTGAAGAGGCTGTCTATGCTGCTAATGGTATATTGATAAGACGATTATCCTCTAAGTTCGACGAAATCGGTAATCCTATTGAAGAGTTAAACTTTGAAGTAGATATGTCTCACGGAGGACGTGATGAGTATTTCGGAAACAGATACGAATATGAGTTTTACGAATAAACATTTATAAATGAAATTTAGTAAGCATATTTTTATTTGTATTAATGAAAGAGCTGACGAAACGAAGAAAAGCTGTGGAGAAAAAACAGGCATGGATCTCGTGCAGGCATTTAAAAAATCAATTAAAGATCGTGGTTTAAACATAGATATCAGAACTCAGCGAGCAGGTTGTTTGGATGTATGTGAATTGGGCCCATCTCTGGTAGTATATCCTGAAGGCATTTTTTATGGTAGCGTACAGCTTTCTGATGTAGAGGAAATTATAGAACAACATATTATTAATGATATACCTGTTGAAAGATTAAGACTGCATTTTTCAAAAAAGAAATAGTATAATGGATATCACTTCTTATAGATATGATCTTTTTTTTATTCGTGAAACAGCTAAACAAATTATAAAGGATTTTGATTTTTTTGGCATTGAAATATCGTTTTCCGGTAACGCAGAATCTGCATATGAGGAGTTAAAATCTCAGCTGCTTCCTCTAATAAGTAATCTATTAAAAAAGGATTATTCAAAAATTCTTTCTGTGCTTTATAGAATTGACGTCATGGAAAAGAAAATTACAAAAGCCTTTCTTCCACAATATAAAGAAAACAGACCAGCTTTGCTCTCCGATTTAATTATAGAAAGGGAATTACAGAAAGTCGTCGTAAGGAAAATTTTTAGCGAAAGGCAAAAGGAATAGTTTGCAAAAAATAGTTGAAATAGGAGAACCTAGAGCTGGTCCAGATTTGTGTGTTTGATTTTTGGCGTTGTTAATCGGGATCTGCCTAACCTTAGGATTTATAATCCGTTTACCTTCTTGCAATTCTGCAATCGGACAAAAAAGAGACGAAAATTAATAGTTTTTTATAAATCCTCCAACAATATGAGGTATCTAACGGTAGATACAAATCTACCGAAACTTAAAGCTGGGGCTTTTTAGCTGATTCCATTTCCTTTGGAAGTTCATCGGTCTAATTGTAAGATACATTCAAGTCTAATAGTGCATTTACATATATTCTGACGTTATTAAATTCAAGTATTTGTGTATAAATAAAATTGTTTTATTATCTTTGTATAGAATTAGTCTAAATAACAATAGCCATGATTACAGTCACAGAAAAAGCCAAAGCAAAATTGGCAGATTTAAGACAAGAATCAAATTACGATGAAAGTTATTTTGTGCGCGTAGGTGTAGAAGGTGGAGGTTGTTCCGGCTTATCGTACAAACTGGATTTCGACAATAAACCTTTGCCGGATGATAAAAAATTTGAAGACAAAGGGATTACGATAGTAGTTGATAAGAAAAGTTTCCTTTATTTGATTGGCACTGAATTGGATTTTACGGATGGTTTAAATGGAAAAGGATTTAACTTTGTAAATCCGAACGCAACGCGTACGTGCGGTTGCGGTGAAAGTTTTTCCGTGTAAATATTAAAAACAAGAAGATGAGTGGTCGTATAGATATATTAGAACAGGTAACGCAAAGCGATTATAAATATGGCTTTGTGTCTAATATTGAGGCCGATTCTGCACCAAAGGGCTTGAGTGAAGATATTATACGCTTTATTTCTGCTAAGAAAAAAGAGCCTCTTTTTATGTTGGAGTGGCGATTAAAAGCATATCGTCACTGGTTAACTCTTGAAGAGCCCAACTGGCAAAATGTTCATTATCCAAAAATAGATTACCAGAACATTATTTATTATTCTGCGCCCAAACAGAAAATAGAATTGAACAGTATGGATGAAGTAGATCCTGAGTTAAGGGCTACTTTTACAAAACTGGGGATATCTCTTGAAGAACAAATGAGGTTGAGTGGCGTTGCTGTAGATGCTGTTATAGACAGTGTTTCAGTGAAAACAACTTTTAAAGAAAAGCTCGGTGAATTAGGTATTATATTTTGCTCCTTCAGCGATGCGGTGTTGGAACACCCTGAATTGGTAAAAAAATATGTGGGAAGTGTTGTACCTCCTACCGACAATTATTTTGCAGCTCTTAATTCGGCGGTGTTTACAGATGGATCTTTTTGCTATATTCCAAAAGGAGTGCGTTGCCCAATGGAACTATCTACTTATTTTCGTATCAATGCTGCAGGTACAGGTCAGTTTGAACGTACACTAATCATTGCAGACGAAGGCAGTTTTGTTAGTTATCTTGAAGGCTGTACAGCTCCGATGCGTGACGAAAACCAATTACATGCAGCCGTTGTAGAATTAATAGCATTGGATAATGCGCAAATAAAATATTCAACTGTACAAAACTGGTATCCCGGAAATAAAGAAGGGGTTGGAGGAATTTATAATTTTGTAACCAAAAGAGGAATTTGTGCAGGTGTTAACTCTAAGATTTCATGGACACAGGTAGAAACCGGTTCAGCGATTACCTGGAAATATCCAAGTTGTATATTAAAAGGCGATGGTTCGATAGGAGAATTTTATTCTGTTGCCGTTACGAATAATTATCAGCAGGCTGATACCGGAACGAAGATGATTCATTTGGGGAAAAATACCAAAAGCACTATTGTTTCAAAAGGAATTTCTGCAGGAAAGAGCCAGAACAGTTACCGGGGTTTAGTGAAGATAAATAAAAAAGCAGAAAACGCACGGAACTATTCACAGTGTGATTCTTTGTTGTTGGGTGATAAATGTGGAGCGCATACTTTTCCATATATAGAAGTGGCTAATAAATCTTCTAAGGTGGAACACGAAGCCACAACATCAAAAATAGGCGAGGATCAGATTTTCTATTGTAATCAACGAGGAATTTCTAATGAAGATGCCATCGGATTAATTGTAAACGGATATTGTAAAGAAGTACTTAATCAACTTCCTATGGAGTTTGCGGTAGAAGCTCAAAAGCTTTTGGCTGTAAGTTTAGAAGGAAGTGTAGGATAATACAATTAACGAATTAACAAATCAACGAATTAAAAATGCTATCAATAAAGAATCTAAGAGCATCTATTGAGGATAAAGAAATCTTAAAGGGTTTCAATTTGGAAGTAAAGCCGGGTGAAGTGCATGCTATTATGGGGCCGAATGGTGCTGGTAAAAGCACGTTGGCTGCTGTTCTGACAGGACGTGAACAATATAAAGTTACAGGCGGTGAAGTAACATTCGATGGGAAAAACTTATTAGATATGGCACCTGAAGAAAGGGCTAGAGAAGGTGTTTTTCTTGCCTTTCAATATCCTGTAGAAATACCCGGAGTAAGCAATGCCAATTTCCTGAAAACAGCTCTTAATGAAATAAGAAAACATAAAGGATTAGAACCTCTTGACTCAAAAGATTTTTTGGCTTTAATGAAAGAGAAAATGAAAGTTGTGGAGATTGATAAAAGCCTTACAAGTCGTCCAGTTAATGCCGGGTTTTCCGGTGGAGAAAAAAAACGAAATGAGATTTTTCAAATGGCCGTACTGGAGCCTAAATTAGCCATACTTGATGAAACAGATTCAGGTTTGGATATTGATGCCTTGCGTATTGTGGCCAGTGGAGTTAACAAGTTACGTTCAAAAGATAATGCGATAATTGTTATTACCCATTATCAACGACTACTCGATTATATCATTCCTGATTTTGTACATGTATTGTACAACGGAAAAATCGTTAAATCCGGGCCAAAAGAATTAGCACTTGAACTGGAAGAAAAAGGCTATGACTGGATCAAAGATGAAAATAGTTCAACTGCTACCGCATAAACTTTTAGAAGAGAGAAAGATAGATGACAACTGTTATTGAAAATATGCCAGCAAAAGATCGATTGATTGCTAATTTAGATTCACTCAATAAAAGGCAGGCAATTGCTCCTGAACCAATCAGGAAAATTGCAATGGATATACTGTCAAAAACAGAATTTCCTACTACAAAAAATGAAGAATGGAAATACACCGATGCCAAGCCTATTCTTGATTTCGACTTTAAATTTGTTCTTTCTGAAAGTCTTCCTGCAACAGATCAAATAGCTTCTTTTATATTCTCGAAAACAGCAAATATCTTGGTTTTTGTTAATGGCTTTTATTCAGAAAGATTATCAAAAATAAATGAAATTTCTAATGCATATATTGGAAGTTTAAGTGATGCTCAAGTATCTCATTCAACTGTTATAGAAAAACATTTTTCTAAATACGCAAAAACTGAAAACGAAGCATATACCGCATTGAATACGGCTTATACTTCTGATGGAGCATTGATCTATGTTCCGGCTAAAATTGTAATTAAGGAGCCGGTTCAAATCCTTTTTATCAATCAAACAGGCGATCAGGCACTTATTGCTCAACCAAGAGTATTGGTTGTTTGTGAAAGTAATAGCCAGGTGAATATTGTTGAGACGTATCATAGCATTGGTGATGCAACGGCTTTTACAAATTCGGTTACAGAAATTGTTTGCAAGGAAAATTCTCATATAGATCATTACAAAGTTCAGTTAGAAAATAACCGTTCCTATCATATTGGAACAACCCATGTTCACCAGGAAAAAAGCAGTGTTTTCAGCTCTTTTGTTGTAACATTAGATGGTGCGTTTGTTCGGAATAATTTAACTGTAGTATTGAATGCAGAGGGAATTGAAGCCCATTTATTTGGCTTGTATCTTCCCAATCAAAAACAGCATATTGACAATCATACATTGGTAGATCATCAAAAACCTAATTGCAATAGCAATGAAATCTACAAGGGCATTATCGATGATCATGCTTCGGCTGTGTTTAACGGAAAGATATTTGTGCGAAAAGATGCTCAAAAAACAAATGCCTTTCAATCAAATAAAAATATATTGTTATCTGATTTTGCAAAGATAGATTCCAAACCACAGCTAGAGATCTTTGCAGATGATGTAAAATGTAGTCATGGATCCAGTACAGGCCAGTTTGATGAAGATGCTCTTTTTTATATGAGAGCAAGAGGCATTGGACAAGATCAGGCGAAGAATTTATTAATGTATGCTTTTGCCAGTGAAATTATTGAAACTGTTAAGATTTCCGAACTAAAAGAATATCTATACCATTATTTATCTGTTCGCTTGCATCACGATTTCAGCTATACCAATTACGACTAGCATATAAGAAAGCCATGTTAGATAGCAAAACACCACATACAGAAGCCTCTTTTTCTAGTTTTGATGTGGAAAAAATCAGAAAAGATTTTCCCATTCTGCATCAGAAAATTTATTCAAATAAACAATTAGTTTATCTGGACAATGCGGCTACTACCCAGAAACCTCAGGAAGTAATAGATTGTATATCCCAATATTATTCTGAATACAATAGCAATATTCACAGAGGTGTTCATTACCTGAGTCAGAAGGCTTCTTCAGCTTATGATAAGGTGCGTGGCAAAGTAAAAACTTTCATTAATGCAGCTGATGAACGTGAAATAATTTTTACGCGCGGTGCTACAGAAGGCATTAACCTTGTTGCTTCAACATATGGCAGAAAAAACATTAAAGCGGGCGACGAAATTATTATCTCCTCTATAGAACATCACTCCAATATTGTTCCCTGGCAAATGCTTTGCGAAGAAAAAGGAGCTGTGTTAAAAGTTATTCCGATGAATGATGACGGCGATCTTATTTTCGAAGAGTTTGAAAAACTAATAAATCCCAGAACAAAGTTTATATCTGTTGTATATATTTCGAATTCACTTGGAACTATTAATCCTGTAAAAAAAATTATCGCGAAAGCCCATCAGCATAATATTCCTGTGCTTATTGACGGAGCCCAAGCAGTAGCACATTTACAAGTGGATGTGCAAGATTTAGATTGTGATTTTTTTGTCTTTTCAGGACATAAAATGTTTGGGCCTATGGGTATTGGAGTGCTATATGGCAAATTTGATTTGTTAGATGCAATGCCGCCTTACCAGGGTGGAGGCGATATGATAAAATCAGTAAGTTTTGAAAAAACTCTTTACAATGATGTCCCTTATAAATTTGAAGCAGGAACACCTCATGTAGAAGGCGTAATTGGCCTGGGAGCGGCCATTGATTATCTCAATAAATTAGATCATAAAGCAGTTGAAGTGCACGAACACAATTTATTGGTTTATGCTACTGAATCATTACAAGCTATTAAAGAAGTAAAATTGATTGGGACAGCCAAAGAGAAGACCAGCGTAATTTCGTTTGTTTTGGAGAATATAAACAGTTTTGATGCAGGAGTAATGTTAGACACTTTAGGTATTGCCGTTCGTACCGGGCAACATTGTACAGAGCCCGTAATGGACAGGTACTGTATTCCGGGGACGATCAGAGCTTCTTTTTCCTTTTACAATACGAAGGAAGAAGTTGATGTGTTGGTCGCCGGAGTAAAAAAGGCCATTGCAATATTAAAGTAAATAACAAATGGAGTCAATGGAAGATATAGAACAAGAAATTATTGGAGATTTTGAATTCATAGATGATTGGCAAGAAAAATACCAGTACATTATTGATCTTGGAAAAAAGCTTGAACTTTTTCCTGCCGAAAAAAAAACAGAAGCATATAAAATCAAAGGATGTCAATCAAGTTTGTGGATAGTTTCAAGAGAAGAGGGTGGTCGTATTTACATAAGTGGAGATAGTGATTCTCAAATAGTGAAAGGGCTTTTAGCTATGTTGATTCGAGTTTTATCTGGACAAAAAGCAGAAGAAATTATAAATGCAAAATTAGAATTTATTGATAAAATAGAACTAAGTCAATATCTTGCATTAAATAGAGCGAATGGTCTTGCTATAATGATTAGACAAATTAAATTAGATGCTTTGGCACTCAAAAATAGACAGACGTAAATAAAATGATAGAAGTAACAGATCAGGAAATCGAACACAAAGCGATAGAGGTACTTCGCACCATTTATGATCCAGAGATCCCTGTGGACATTTATGAGCTTGGATTAATTTACGAGATTAAAGTGGAGAAGAAACAGATTTTTGTAAAAATGACCTTGACCTCTCCAAATTGTCCTGTAGCAGAATCCTTACCGGTAGAAGTAGAAGGAAAGCTTAAAACCATTGCCGAAGTGGAAAATGCAACGGTAGAAATCGTATTCGAACCACCATGGGATAAAGAGATGATGAGCGAAGCGGCTAAACTCGAGCTGGGCTTTTTTTAATTTATTATAAGCCTTAATAATTTAGCGAATAATCTCTAAATATCCTGAGATCGGAGTTTTGTTTTTCCTTTTGTAGATATAATAATAAGTCCCATCTGATTCAGAACCACCATCCCATGAGTTATTATAATTTGGATTAGAATAAACCATATTTCCCCACCGGTTGTAAATTTCTACGTTGGAATTTGGAACCAGGCCCCGAATGATAAAAAGTTCATTTTTACCATCTCCGTTAGGGGTAATTACATTGTATATTGATTCATCACAACCAGAAATCTTAATAGACGCTGAAACAGGGCACCCATAGGTGTCAGTAGCTTTAACTGAATAGATACCTGAGCTTAAGACAAGTAATGTTTGACTTTTTAAGCCATTCTGCCATTGATAATTAGTAAATCCTGTCGCTGCTTTTAAGTGAATTTCAGTTCCTTCGCAAATTAACGTATCGCTTGTTAATTGGAAATCAGTCGAATTACTTACTTTAATCGTGACAATATTTGAATTGGCATTAGAGCAGGTTCCATTTGTTACGATAGCTCTATATTTAGTTGTTGTTATTAAGTTGAAATAGCTTTGAGATGCTGAAGAATTCACAATTGGCGTTATTGTATTAAAATTATCTGTTGAGCTTTCCCATCGGGTAACACTTCCTGTTTGTCCTGACAAGAAGAGCATTCCCTGGTTGTTATTAAAACAGGCAGTAGTGTCTTTTGAAATAGTGCCTCCTACAGAAAGGTCATCAGATGTAATAGTTACATCACTTGTTGAAGGAGTACAAATTGTATTAGCAATTGTCCATCTGAATACATTATCACCTATGCCTAATCCTGTTACACTACTATTTCTTAATGCGTTATTTGTTATTGTTCCACTGCCACTTATTAAGCTCCATTGCCCTGTTCCAGTGGTTGGAGCCTTTCCTCCAAGGACAGCTGTTGCAGAACAAATTTTTTGATTACTTCCTGCATCTGAAGTAGAAGGGTTTGCCGGGAATGTGATGGTAACATCATTGGTGGAAAAAGGGCAAGGAAAATTGCTGACCATCCATTGTAAATTATAGGAATTCCCTGATACTCCACTAAACGAAGACGTATTGCTTGATGCAGCACTAATTGACCCGCCGATTCCACTTAGAATAGTCCAGTTACCAGTACCAGTTGAAGGGGCCACGGCTATTAGATTGGTATTTGTAAGTCCACATAAGGCTGCTCCTGTCTGGTCAGCTCCTGCATCAGAGGGAGAAGGATTTTTAGGGAATGTAATAATAACATCATCCGTTGCTGACACACAAGGAGCATTGCTTACCGTCCATCTTAAAGTATAAGTAGTTCCGGCTGTTCCAGTAAATGCTGAAGTACTGCTTGATGCTGCAGCGATTGAACCGCCTGTTCCACTTTGAATAGTCCATACACCGGTACCAATGGTAGGAGAAACAGCTACTAAACTAGTACTTGTAAGCCCACATAAAGCAGCTCCGGTCTGATCCGCGCCAGCATTAGAAGTAGTAGGATTTTGTTGGAATTTAACACGCATAGTATCAAAAGATGCCGAACAAGGAGCATTTGTAACAGTCCATCTTAATAAATAAGAAGTTCCGGCAGTTCCACTAAATCCGGAAGTGCTGTCTGCCGGATTAGCAATCGTGCCTCCCAAACCACTGTCAATAGTCCATACTCCTGTTCCTACTGCTGGACTATTAGCTATCAATGTTGTGCTGGTTAAACCACAGATACCGGCACCGGTTTGGTCGGCACCTGCATCTGCCACAGTAGGGTTTTGCTGAAAGGTAACTATTACTGAATCAACACTTGAGCCGCAAGGAGTATTTTGAATGGTCCAATACAATTCATAGGTTGTTCCAGCTGTACCGCTGAAAATCGAGTTTGGATTATTTGGAGCAAAAATATTGCCACCTACTCCGCTTTTGATGCTCCATGTTCCTGTTCCTGCCGTAGGTTTATTTGCTCTTAAGCTGATACTGGTTAAACCACAGATACCAGCCCCGGTTTGGTCGGCACCTGCATCAGCCACAGTCGGATTTTGGTGAAAGGTAATACGGACAGTATCATAAGAGGCTGTACATGGAGAATTACTAATGGTCCAACGTAATTTATAGGTAGTACCTGCCGTACCGCTAAATCCTGAAATATTACTATTAGGATTGGTGAAGGAACCATCGATTCCACTATCAATGGTCCATACTCCGGTACCAACAGCAGGAATGTTTCCTGTTAATGTAATGCTTGTAAGGCCGCACATAGCAGCGCTGGTTTGATCAGCGCCTGCATCCGCCACAGTCGGATTTCGCTGAAAGGTAACATGTACTGTATCATAGGAAGCAGTACAAGGAGAATTGCTTACTGTCCAGCGTAAAGTATAAGCGGTGCCGGTAGTGCCACTAAACCCGGAAGTATTGCTGTTTGCATTCGTAAAAGAACCTCCCGTTCCGCTGTCTATAGTCCATAAGCCTGTGCCAACAACAAGACTATTCGCTGCTAAAGTCGTACTGGTTAAACCACACATACCAATACTGGTTTGATCAGCGCCTGCATCTGCTACAGTAGGATTTTGCTGAAAGGTAACATATACCGTATCAGAAGAAGCCGGACATGGAGAATGACTAATGGTCCAAAGTAATTTATAAGTAGTACCGGCCGTGCCGCTAAATCCAGAAGTGTTACTGGAAGGATCAGTAATTGTTCCACCTATGCCACTCACAATACTCCATGCACCTGTCCCTACAACAGGGCTATTCGCTATTAAAGTTGTACTGGTTAAATTACACATCCCTGCACCAGTTTGATCGGCACCTGCATTAGCCACAGTGGGGTTTTGGCGGAAGGTAATATATACTGTATCTGAAGATGAAGCACATGGAGAATTGCTAATGGTCCAAAGTAATTTATAAGTAGCGCCTGGGGTACCGCTGAATACTGAAGTATTGCTTGATGGATCAGTAATCGTATCACCTACACCGCTATCAATAGTCCATAATCCTGTACCTATTGTCAGGCTGTTTGCTGTTAAATTTGTGCTGGTTAAACCGCAAACTCCCGGATTTGTTTGATCAGCGCCTGCATTTGCCACAGTCGGATTTCGCTGAAAGGTAATATGTACAGTATCATAGGAAGCCGCACATGGAGAATTGCTCACTGTCCAGCGTAAAGTATAAGCTGTACCAGCCGTACCGCTGAATCCTGAAGTATTGCTATTGGCATTCGTAAAAGAACCACCTGTGCCGCTATCTATAGTCCATAAGCCTGTGCCAACAGAAAGACTACTAGCTGCTAAAGTCGTGCTTGTTAAACCGCACATTCCAATATTGGTTTGATCAACACCTGCATCTGCCACAGTTGGATTTTGCTGAAAAGTAACGTGCATTGTATCATAGGAAGCGGTACATGGAGGATTACTAATAGTCCAACGTAATTTATAGGTAGTACCAGGCGTTCCACTAAATTCTGAATTATAACTCGTCACATCTGTGAAAGCCCCGCCGGTACCACTGTCAATAGTCCATAGACCTGTCCCCACTGTAGGAGGATTTCCAGCTAAAGTAGTACTGGTTAAACCACACATAGCTGCATTCACCTGATCAGGACCTGCATCTGCTACTGTTGGGAAATCATTTATGGATATATAATTTGATTTTGTATTTACATCTGTTCCACCCGGACCGGTAACTGTTAATTTAATAGTTTTAAGGCCAGGTGTAGTATATGTTACAGTGTGCGGACCTATACCTATTGCAGTTGCAGGTATTGCAGTTGTAGGCAAAGCCCCAGCATCAAAATCCCAGGTATATCCTGTGGCGCCTGTGGAAGCATCGGTAAATGTAATGTTAGCATTGTCACTACAAAAGGAAGTGGCAGATACTGTAAAATCGGCCTCAATTAAACAAGCGTTTCTTGTGATGGTTACATCGCTAAAAGACGGAGTACAACTTCCGTTAGAAATCGTCCATCTGAATACATTTGCACCAATTCCCAGACCTGTTACTCCACTATTAAATATAGCAATATTTATTATAGTACCCGTACCACTTTGAAGTGTCCAAGTACCCGCACCTGTTGTTGGATTATTTCCTCCGAGAACAGCCGTAGCCGCACAAACACTTTGATTAGCACCTGCGCTGGATGTGGTAGGATTTTTCTGGAATGTTATAATAACATCATCTGTTGTAGATCCGCATGGAGGATTACTAACTGTCCAACGTAAGGTATAACT
>OLLH01000255.1_pt1 | contig 50978 bp, 39 predicted proteins | sample 1604451 | NCBI WGS metagenome assembly OLLH01 (sample SAMEA104055714, study PRJEB20765) | soil metagenome | isolation source: soil
GGGGACTTAGGTAATTTTTACCAAAAGTCCCCTTCTGTACCCGGGACCGGAATCGAACCGGTACGAGTGTAACCTCACAGGTTTTTGAGACCAGCGCGTCTACCAGTTCCGCCACCCGGGCATTTTGTAAAGGGCCACGAAAATAGACAATAGTTTTAATAAACTCAAGAAATATTTTTATCAATAATCATCCTAACATACCGTCTGAAAAATTCTCTCACAAGGAGAACCCCTTTGAAATCAAGCACGAACAATTAATTCAAGACAGGTTCTTCAAACAAAAGATTCACACACAATTATTTTGACTTGGTTGAATTATTTTTTACTTTTGCCTCCCCTTATTTTATAGATCCAATAAAATGCAATCGAACGTAAAATTGTTTTCAGGTACCAATAGCCATTATCTGGCTTCCAAAATAGCTGTCAGCTATGGGTTGCCATTGGGGGAGGTAACTGTTAACCGTTTTAGTGACGGTGAATTTCAGCCATCGTATGATGAGAGTGTCAGAGGAAATGATGTATTTATTATACAATCAACATTTGCTCCTACAGATAATTTATTCGAATTACTTTTATTGATTGATGCTGCTAAAAGAGCATCTGCCCATTATATAACAGCTGTAATACCTTATTTCGGTTTTGCCCGCCAAGATAGGAAAGATAAGCCAAGGGTGGCGATTGGAGCAAAGATGATAGCAAATCTTTTAACTGCAGCAGGAGCAACAAGAGTCATGACAATGGATTTACATGCTGCACAAATCCAAGGTTTCTTTGATGTGCCGGTAGATCATTTGGATGCTACATCTGTCTTTATTCCTTATATAGAGAACTTAAAATTACCCAACCTTACTATTGCATCACCTGATATGGGTGGCACTCCACGTGCCCGGGTATATGCAAAATATTTTAATGCCGAAATGGTTGTTTGTGATAAGCAAAGAAAAAGAGCAAACGAAATAGAAAGCATGACCGTAATAGGTGATGTAAAAGGACGAAACATTGTTCTTATAGATGATTTAATTGATACGGCAGGTACGTTAACCAAAGCGACCGGGTTATTAATCGAAAAAGGAGCGGCAAGCGTGCGTGCATTATGCACGCATCCGGTATTGTCAGGCAAAGCTTATGAAAGGATAGAGGAATCAAAACTTACAGAGTTAATTGTTTGTGATACATTACCTCTCAAAAAAGAAAGCTCAAAAATTAAAGTTATCTCTGTGGCTGATTTATTTTCAAAAGTGATCAGAAATGTACATACCAATGAATCTATCAGTCCTTTGTTTGTAAAAACTTAAAATTATCCAAACTCAATTAATATGAAATGAGCAAGAGAAAGGCATACCTGTTAAGTATGAAAATCTGTGAATTCCATATGACCATTAAAAAACAAATTATATACATATGAAGTCAATTGCCATTAACGGTTCTCTAAGAGAGAATGAAAAAAAACAAACCACAAAACAACTGAGAGTTCAGGACATCGTTCCTTGTGTATTATACGGAGGAAAAGAACAAGTTCATTTTGCTGTTCCTGCTGCTGATTTTAAAAAATTGGTATATACTGCTGAAGTAATGACTGCCAATTTAACGATTGATGGAAAGTCTTATGCTGCTGTAATGCAAGATATCCAGTTTCATCCTGTATCGGAAAAAATTCTACACATAGATTTTTTAGAACTGGTAAAAGATAAATTAATAACAATTGATATTCCTGTTAAAATTACCGGAAGTGCTCCGGGAGTTAAGCAAGGAGGTAAACTTGTAACTAAAGTAAGAAAGCTGAAAATAAAAGCTCTTCCTGCTCATTTACCTGATAGTATAGAAATTAAAATAGACACGCTGGAAATCGGAAAAAGCATTCGTGTAGCTGACATAAAGCTTAAGAATGTAGAAATTTTAAATTCTCCTGCAAATATTATTACATCTGTAGTTGTAGCCCGTCAAGCAGTTGCTGAAGTTGCAGGTGCAAATGCTGCTCCGGCAGGCGCTACTCCTGCTCCGGCAGGTGCTGCTCCGACTCCGGCAGGTGCTGCTCCGGCAAAAAAATAATACTTTTTAATATTCACGAAAAAATTTAAACAACAATATCGTGAGTAAATATCTAATTGTTGGATTAGGAAATCCCGGTCTTCAATACGAAGATACCCGACATAATATAGGATTTACAGTATTGGATGCTTTAGCTAAAGCATCCAATATTTCTTTTAGTCCAAACAAATCCGCCGATACTGCCGAAATTAAATACAAAGGCCGCATTCTTATTTTAATAAAACCGTCCACTTTTATGAACTTAAGTGGAAAGGCTGTAAACTATTGGTTGCAACAGGAAAAAATTCCTATAGAAAATCTCCTTGTAATTGCAGATGATATTGCCATTCCTCATGGAGAACTTCGCTTAAAAGGCAAAGGAGGAGATGGAGGTCATAACGGGTTTAAAAGCATTAATGAAACATTAGGAACAATGGAATATGCGCGCTTGCGGTTTGGTGTTGGGAGTGAATTTCCAAAAGGTATGCAATCTGAATATGTATTGGGAAAATGGGCTAAAGACGAATTTACAAATCTGGCTCCGCGCATAGAAAAAGCATGCGAAATAATAAAAAACTTTGTTACAATCGGACTTCAATTAACAATGACTCAATTCAATAATAAATAGAGTTTTTTGTACTATTTTACAGACTCGAAAGTATATTTCGCATATTTACTTTTTCATCAATAATCTTAGAAACAGCAGACGAAAGTATTCTTTCCTGTTCCATTGTATCCCTGTACCTAATCGTAACCGAATTATCTTCCAATGTTTGATGATCAATGGTTATGCAGAAAGGTGTGCCGATAGCATCTTGTCTTCGGTATCTTTTACCAATAGCATCTTTTTCATCGTATTGACAATTGCAATCGAGCTTTAAGGTATCCATGATCTCACGGGCTTTTTCCGGTAACCCATCTTTCTTCATCAATGGCAATACAGCCACTTTAACAGGTGCTAAAAAAGGAGGAATTCGTAAAACGGTACGAATGTCTTTTTTATCCCCGTTTACAACTTCTTCTTCTGAATAGGAACTGCACATTAGCAACAAGAACAACCGATCCACACCTACTGATGTTTCTACAACATATGGTACATAATTCTGATTCAGCTCGGGATCAAAATATTGCAATTTTTTTCCTGAAAATTCCTGATGTTGCTTTAAATCAAAATCTGTCCTGGAATGAATTCCTTCAACTTCTTTAAACCCGAAAGGAAATTCAAATTCTATATCTACTGCGGCATTTGCATAATGAGCTAATTTCTCATGTTTGTGAAACTTATATTTTGCAGGAGATATTCCTAATGAAAGATGCCATTTCATACGGCATTCCTTCCAATACTCATACCATTTCATTTCTTCGCCAGGACGTACAAAAAATTGCATTTCCATTTGTTCAAATTCTTTCATCCGCATAATAAATTGCCTGGCAACAATTTCATTACGGAATGCTTTTCCAATCTGCGCGATACCAAAAGGAATTTTCATGCGTCCTGTTTTCTGAACGTTTAAAAAATTTACGAAGATTCCTTGTGCTGTTTCGGGTCTTAAATATACTTCATTGGCTTCTTCAGCGAGAGAGCCCATCTGTGTGGCAAACATCAGATTAAATTGTCTTACATCTGTCCAGTTGCGCGTGCCGGATACGACACAGGCAATTTCATGTTCAACAATTAAATTTCTTAGTCCTTCCAGATCATTATTATTCAGACAGAGGTTCATGTCTGTTGATAATTTTTCTGCTTTATCTGTTTTGCCTTTTCTACTATATTGATCTATTTTATCTTCTAAAAGCTGATCTGCCCGATAGCGTTTTTTCGAATCTTTATTATCGATCAATGGATCGCTAAATCCATCCACATGCCCGGATGCTTTCCAAACTTTAGGGTGCATAAAAATAGCAGCATCGATCCCTACAATGTTTTCATTCAGCTGCACCATGGCTTTCCACCAATAGTCTTTAATATTTTTTTTCAATTCTGCCCCTAGTTGTCCATAATCATAAACAGCCGCTAATCCATCATATATTTCACTTGACGGAAATACAAACCCATATTCTTTACAATGGGATATTACTTTCTTAAAGAGTTCATCATTATTTACCATGGCACAAAACTAAATTTAAATTATTAAAGAGATGTCTTTTAAAAACTTCTCTTCAATAATTACAGATAATTCTTTTAAGATATTTCCATCTTTTTAAAGTTTTTGCTGACTTTGAACTTTAAGATACCCGTGAGTGTATCGTATTTGTAATCCAGAATTTCTTTTCCATCAGTAATAATTTTGTTAATGGCAAAAGGGATACCAATCACATTCATATTATAGAATTCATAAAGAGGCGTATAAAGACCTTCTCTTGATTGCTGAAGATTTATTGAAAAAGCTGTTCCGGTAAGAGAAAATTTCTTTTCCAGATAAATATCCTGTTCATATCCGAATGTGTCTCCATGATCTTCATAAATAAAGGAGATCACATTATAATCGGCATAATAAACATTCATTTTTAATTCTTCCAGATCGTATTCCTGCGTGTGTTGCATTACAGGATACTCAGGAATAACAGCACCTGCTTTTACGAATATTGGCATGGAATCTAAAGGAGCGTCAACATAATGTTCTGTACCACCAATGTAAGTACTATTATCCCAGTAATTATACCATAACCCTACAGGCATATAAACGTCTCTTCCTTTTCCTCCCGCTTCTAATATAGGGCACACAAGGATTTTATCACTAAACGTAAATTCATCCTCTCTGAAATGATTAGAAATAATCCCTTGTTCTACCATCACTATGGATCTTAATATTGGGAAATTATATTTATGGTGTTCCCAAAATGCAGAGTATAAATAAGGAAGTAATTTGTAACGAAGCTCTATAAATTTTTTGCTGATAGCTTCAATCTCAGGTCCGAAAGACCAAGGTTCTCTGCTTCTTGTATCACCTGCAGAATGTGTTCTCATTAAAGGAGAGAAAACACCAAACTGAATCCAGCGTGCAAATAGTTCGCCATCTGGTTCGCCTGTAAATCCACCGATGTCAGATCCAACAAAAGATATTCCTGAAGTACTTAAGCGTTGACACATGATAACCGCCAGCTTAAGATGCTCCCATGATGCTATGTTATCACCTGTCCAAACAGCAGAGTAACGTTGAATACCGGCATATCCCGAACGGGTTATGGTAAAGGGGCGTTTATTTTTTTGTAATTTTTTAAGACCCTCATAGGTGGCCCTTACCATTTGCATTCCGTAAACGTTATGTGCTTTACGGTGAGATCCTCTATGACCATCATAATTGTGCCTTACATCGTTTGGAAAAGTTCCTATTCCAAATACTGCAGGCTCATTCATATCATTCCAAACACCGGCTACGCCCATTTCCACGTACTCTTTAAATAATCTGCCCCACCATTCTCTAACTTTAGGATTGGTAAAATCAGGAAACTGGCAACGGCCCGGCCATACATGCCCTTCCATCAGATAATCATCCGCTCTGCGGCAGAAGTATTCTTTTTCAGCTCCTTCTTTATATACCCAATAATTCTCATCCACTTTAATTCCCGGATCAATAATTACAACCAGCTTGAACCCATCATCATGAAGTTCCCTGATCATTCGTTTTGGATCAGGAAAGTATTTTTTATTCCAGGTAAAACATCTGTAGCCATCCATGTAATCAATATCTAAATAGATAGCATCGCAAGGAATTTCTTTTTGTCGGAAGGTGGCCGCTATTTCTTTTACTCTTTTTTCAGGATAGTAACTCCAGCGGCACTGATGGTAACCTAATGCCCACATAGCAGGCATTGGATGTGTTCCTGTTAAAGACGCATATCTTTTAGTAACATCCATCATGTGAGGACCGTGGATGTAATAGTATTGAAGTTCTCCGCCATCAGCCCAAAAACTGGTTTTTTCTTTGTTTTCCGCACCGAAATCGAAATAAGATTTAAAGGTGTTATCGAAAAATAAACCGTAGGCAATACCATGATGAATGCCAATGTAAAAAGGAATATTACGGTAAAGAGGATCTCTGTTTTTTTCAAAACCATAAGTATCTGTGCCCCAAAGCTCAAATCGTTTGCCTCTTAAATTTAATTCAGTCGGCTTATCACCAAGTCCAAAGAAGCTTTCGTCAGTCTGTAATTTTTTTGTACCATATACATAGTACCCGCCAAAATCTGCATTTTCTTCCCAATGCATTGTTTCGATATCTTCGTTGATAATCAGTTCATCCCTGTCAGCAAATGATATACAAAAATTTTTCTTATTGATTAAACACGTTACAGTATTTGTTGATACTTTATAAAATTCCGCATCTTCAGTTAAATCAATTTTTGAAGTTCTGAATTCGGTAGTCTCTACACCATAAGAAAACTCTGCAAGAAAAGTGCCGTGTGGCGCTAATTTCACCCGAATGATTTCATCGCTCACAACTTTTATTTCTACAGTAGCAGTATCATCTGAGAAATAATAACAGTTTCCCACTACTTTAACTTCTTCAACAGCATTAAGATATTGTTTTGTTATAGGTGAAAGTTCAACGACTGCGTTTACTATAGTTTGCTCTTCTATCAGCTCATTTTCATCTTCAACGTGATTTTCAACAGAAGTATTCTTAGAGGGATTTAAATCTGCCTTCGCCACAATCTTTTCATTTTCATTAAAGTCTTTCATATGTATATAATTTGCTTTTTAAAGGTCAGATAGAATACGCATCCGCCTCAGGCGGATTCATTCTCTGTTGGCCATTACTTATACTATTTCATAAAAATATTTTAATTAAAATCTTGTGGTTGTAATATCTACGTTTAAGTTGGAATAGTAGAATATCATATTTTGTACTAAAGAATATAATACATTAGGTGCAAAAATATAAAAATATATCAATTTTTTTTGTTTTTGGCGTGGATATATAACATAAACTACGCCCCATTGAAATGATCCCAAACCATTCTACCTTTCGTATTTCCTGTAACCTCAATAATCTGTTCTAAGGAAGCCTCTTTTATTCGTTTCACAGATTTAAAATGTTGCAACAGTGTGTCTGCTGTATTAGTTCCAATTCCGGCGATCTCAGATAATTCTGTTTTTATGGTTGCTTTACTTCTTTTGTTACGATGATGCGTAATCCCAAAGCGATGAGCTTCGTCCCGCAACTGTTGAATAATTTTTAAGGTTTCGCTTTTTTTATCTAAATACATCGGTACCGAATCATTCGGATAATAAATTTCTTCCAATCTTTTAGCGATACCAATAATTCCAATCTTACCACGCAAATTGAGCTTTTCCAGACTTTTTAATGCAGCGCTTAATTGTCCTTTACCCCCATCAATTACAATCAGTTGAGGCAGCGATTTATTTTCCTCTAACAATCTTTTATATCGCCTGTAAATCACTTCCTCCATTGATGCAAAATCATCAGGCCCTTCAACCGTTTTTATATTAAAGTGGCGATACTCTTTTTTTACAGGCCGGGCATTTTTAAATACAGTCATTGCTGCTACCGGATACGCTCCCTGAATATTAGAGTTGTCGAAACATTCTATATGCACAGGAAGTTCGGTTAAACGGAGGTCTTTCTTCATTTGTTCCAACACACGATCAACTTTATGACTGGGATCCAGTTTATCATATTGGGACAGGCGTTCCTGCATATAATATTTTACATTCTTTTCGGATAAGTTTAGCAAATGCTTCTTATCGCCAATTTTCGGAACTGTATATTCTACATCCGGTAATTCTATGTCCATATCAAAAGGTACAATGATTTCTTTGGAATCGCTGTTAAAACGTGTTCTTAATTCAGTAATGGCAATACCCATTAATTCCAGAGGTGTTTCGTCCAATTTTTTCTTAAGCTCTATTGTGTGCGATTGTATGATGGCACCATTTACAATTTTAAAAAAATTTACGAATCCGTAATTTTCATCCGCAGCAATAGAAAACACGTCTACATTATGTATCAATGGATTTACTACTATAGATTTACTTTTATATTTTTCAAGAAGCTCTAATTTTTCTTTTATGATTTGAGCTTTTTCGAAGGCATAATCTGCTACGTATTTTTCCAATAATTCGTTCAGATGATGAATTACAACATGGATATTTCCTTTAAGTATTTCTTTTATATTTTGAATCATGTCGTTATAATCTTCTTCAATTTGCCGGCCTTCACAAGGTCCTTTACAGTTACCCAAGTGATATTCCAGGCAGATTTTAAATTTCTTTTTTTCAATATTGTCTTTCGTTAGTTGCAAATTGCAATTGCGGAGCGGGTATAAATGTTTAATAAGATCCAGCAACGTATGAACCATCTTTACATTAGCGTAAGGTCCGTAATACAGTGAGCCGTCTTTTATAACTTTTCTTGTTGAAAAAATTCGTGGAAACCGTTCGTTTTTCAGACAAATCCATGGATAGGTTTTATCATCTTTCAGCAGTACATTATAACGAGGCTGGTATTTTTTTATAAAATTATTCTCCAGTAATAATGCATCTAATTCAGAGTCGACAACTATATATTTTATGTCGGCAATTTTTTTAACCAACATCGTGGTCTTTCCGCTGTCGTGCTCTTTTAGAAAGTAAGATGAAACACGCTTTTTTAAGCTCTTGGCCTTTCCAACATAAATAATCTCGTTGGCATTATTGAAATATTGGTAAACACCAGGTTTGTCAGGAATATTTTTTAAAATGGATTTAATGTGCTCTTTAATGTCGTTCATCGTTGTATAATCCCCTCTCTCCTTAAATAATAGAGATGAAATCAATTATAAGTTTCTATTTTTACATAAAATTACAAAAATAATTGGGCAATCCTTAATGGTTAAAGAGAACGCAACTGTAAAAATCATAACAATCATAATAATCAGCGTTCTTTTTAATTTGGAGAATCGATACTATGGAAAATAAAATTAAAGTAATTGCTCACAGAGGGTTTTCAGGTATTGCTCCTGAGAATACATTGATAGCTATAAAAAAAGCGCTTGAGTTGGGGGTAGATTTTATAGAAATAGATATTCATCAAACCAAAGATAATGTGGTGGTGGTTATTCATGATGATGCAATAGACAGGACAACGAATGGAGCTGGTGAAGTGAAAGATTATACGTATGCCGAATTGCAACAATTTGATGCAGGAATATGGAAAGGCGCACAGTTTAAAGGAGAAAAAATCCCAACCCTTGATGAAGTTTTAACTTTAATAAAAGGTAAATCGAAATTATTAATCGAAATTAAAGATACATACAACGCATACTATGGAATTGAAGAGCGAGCGCTGGAGCTGATCGAAAGACATTCCGCTAAAAAGTGGTGCGTTTTACAATCATTTGACGACTTCTCGCTTGAGCATGTAAAACTAATTGACAGATCCAGTTCTTTTGAATTGCATAAATTGTTAGAGTTTGATATTTCTTCTTTGTTCGATGAAATCAATGATGGAGTATACCGATATGTAAAAGCAATTAATATAGATTACGAATTGTTAACTAAGGAAATAGTAGAGAAGATCCACCAGAATGGATTTAAGGTATATACCTGGACCGTCAATACCGAAGAGGCCATTAAATCGGTAATAGAAATAGGTGTTGACGGGATTATTTCAAATTTTCCTGACAGAGTGAAAAAAGTTATGAATTATAAATTATGAGTTATTAGGTTTTACAAAAATTGCCATTATAACTTATAGAAATGAGTAATACAATAAAAAAACACGATCCTTACGCTGCTTTACGTATAAAGGATTTTCGATTGTTTGTCGGTTTCCGGTTTTTTCTAACCATTGCTACCCAAATGCAAGGGGTTATTGTCGGCTGGCAAATTTACAGCATTACTAAAGATCCTTTAAACTTAGGATTAATAGGTTTAGCTGAGGCTCTTCCTTTTATTTGTGTTTGCTTATATGCCGGGCATCTTGCGGATATAGTAAGCCGAAAAAAAATAATTTTATTTTCTGTTGCTGCTTTTTTGTTGTGCTCTTTAGCTTTGTTGTTATTTACGTTGAATAGTGCGGAATATATTAATAGGTTTGGCACGTTACCAATTTATTTTATTATCGGACTAACAGGTATTGCCAGAGGTTTTGCCGGACCGGCATTATCAGCATTTTGGGCACAGCTTGTCCCAAGGGAGTTATATGCAAATTCATCGGGATGGAACAGTACCATCTGGCAAATTGGCGCAGTATTAGGCCCGGCTATTGGCGGATTAATTTTTGGTTTTTTGGGAGCGCCCAAAGCATATACCATAGACGCTGTCTTAATCGTAATTTCTATGATATGCCTCGCATTTATCGTGAAGAAGCCTATTACAAAAAAAGAGAAAAAGGAATCCTTAAAAACCAGTTTATCAGCAGGACTTAAATTTGTTTTTAATAATCAAATTATCCTAGGTGCTCTTTCACTGGATTTATTTGCTGTTTTATTTGGTGGTGCAGTAGCCTTACTGCCTATTTTTGCTGCAGAAGTGTTAAGGGTGGGACCCGAAGGTCTTGGGATTCTAAAAGCAGCACCATCTCTTGGAGCTGTATTAATGGCTCTTTATTTAACGCATCAACCGCCCATGAAAAAAGCAGGAAGAAATTTACTGTTTGCGGTAGCAGGCTTTGGTATGTGTATGATCTTTTTTGCACTATCAAAAAACTTTTATTTTTCGTTGCTTATTCTGGCTCTCAGTGGTGCTTTGGATAATGTAAGTGTTGTAGTTCGATCAACGATTTTACAATTACTTACGCCCGACGAAATGCGGGGAAGAGTGTCTTCGGTAAATAACATTTTTATTGGATCATCTAATGAGATTGGAGAATTTGAATCGGGCGTAGCAGCCAAATTGTTAGGCTTAATTCCATCCGTAATTTTTGGAGGCGTTATGACCATAAGTATTGTTGCCTATACAGCGAAGATGGCAAAAAAACTTCGGCAATTAAACCTAAGTACGATTCAATAATTTTCTATTCCCGGCTTACTTATTCGTTTTTTACTATTTTAAATATAAAAGCTTTATTCCTATAGGAAGCTCTTACAATATACATACCTGTAGCCATTTTATTTAAATAGATAGGTTCATTGGTAAAATGATCTTGTGAAGAATATACCAGGATTCCTTTCAGATCAGACACCTGTATATCTAATTTAGATATAGAAGAGCTATTTATTTGAATGGATGTAGCATCTATAAATGGATTCGGGCGAACTTCGTAAGAATCGGTTTCTGCAATACCGGAAAGAACATAACTTGCAGTAACAGTCATATCAGAAGAAGAAGAAGGGCAACTTCCACTGATTATTGACCAGCGAAATGTACTAGTACCAACCGGTATTCCGGTAACAGTAATAGTATCTGAAGAGGGATGTAAGATGTTTCCCCCTCCGTTTACCACGGTCCAGAGTCCTGTCCCTACTGGGGGCTTATTTCCTGCAAGTAAGGTGGATGATTTAGTGATGGTTTGATCTGTTCCTGCAATAGCAATAATTGACGTTTGGCCAATGTTTAATTGGATAGGATTCGAATTGGTTTTATAAATTCCATTTGTTATGGCCGCTGTATATTTTCCGGTAGCGGAAGCTGTATAACTGGAAGTTGTAGCTCCGGCAATATCTTTGCCATCTTTTTTCCATTGATACGTATATCCGTTGCCGGTATTGCATGATAATATTACACTACCACTGTCGCACAAATCAATTGAACCATTGGCTGTGATCAAAGCCTTCAATTCTTTCGAGCCGGGATTTATGGCATCCAATGCCCCGGTGAGGAACACAAAAGGAGCATTCCAGTTGATAGTGACTTCATTTAACGTATAACAGGGTTGTAGATCTGAATAGGAAGTGGCAGGATAGGCTGTTAAAGTACAACTATCTCCTGTGCTTTTGTTTTGTGGTCCTCCTGCAACCAAGCCCGGAACAGGATTTACTATTCCGTCAGCTTCTGAAACGCGATGGTGAGGGTGCATCGGTGGGTAGCTACCATTGCCGGTAACAAAAGAATACGCTGTAGCATTCCGGCCCAGTATATAATCCATATTTGAGAGCGCTGCATTCCAATAGTTAATATCGTTATTTATCTGGTAGGCAGCTATGAGTAACATCGCCTGGTTTCCTGCATTGGAGTTGCCTCCCCAGGAAAAATCGCCGGCAACTCTGCCCATTGCAATTCTGTAAGGAGAAATACCTTGATTGTCTTTATAAACAGTAGAAACAGCAATTAATTTATTTTTTATTACGGTCGTGTCAGCAATAGCCGTAAGATTTTTTCTATGATGAGCCAGAGACATTAATCCTAATGTTCTTACAGTAGCCCAGAAAGGAATTCCATAATTGGTGACAGTAGCCACTTTCCCGGCAGTATAAAAGCTATCTGCTTTTGTTGTAATATACAATTCATTAGCAGCCCATTCCATTTCATCGCCAAATTGACTGTCTGGGTATCCTCCTGTGACAACAGCCGGATAAGTGCCGCTTGCAAGAGGATTGATAAATTGAACAGCGGGATTTTTTCTGCCCCATTGCCAGGCAAATTTTGCTGCTGCGAGGCAAGAATCAGAGAAGCTCGGTAGATAGGGTTTAAATATCCTGCTTGCCTGGGCCATGACTGCTGCAAAATCTAAAGTAGCAGCAGTTCCTTTAGCCACAACATAACGTGCAGTTGTTGCTTTATCAGGCATTATAAAGGCATCAAAGTTAGCATTGGTAGTTTTATTGTAAACGCCTCCGTCGTATGGATCCTGCATAGTTAACATCCAGTGCAGATTCCACAATGTTTCATCCAAAAGATCGGGAATTGAATTACCACTTTCAGGAATGTTCAGCTTTAGCGTATCATAATAGGCAGGAAAATGTTCATAGGCTGCTAACAGCGTATATGTGCTGATGCCGGAGTTAACGATGTATTTATTGTAATCCCCGGCATCGTACCATCCTTTAGGAGTGGAAATAACAGTACCGGCGGGTCTGTTGGTGCTTGCAGCTGATGGAAGCACAATAACATTGTTGTCAGGATGTCCGGCGGCTCTTGCATAAACGCCACCACAAGCAGCTGTAATAGGAGTGGATGCCCGTTGAAAATAATAGGCCTTTATAATCGATTTGCTAACCGGCAAGTGAACCTTTGAATCAATTTTAAAGGGATACGATTTTCCAAGCCCCGGTATTACGAGAATGTAATTTCCAACATCGCAAAAAGAAGAAAAATCGGCAACTTGAACATTCTCTCCCGATAAGGCCCAATTAACTGAAGATCCTAGAGTACCTGTATATACTGTATCAGATAAATCTAATGAAGTAATGTAAAATGTTCCTGCATTTGCCCCTACAACTACTGCTAACTTTGAACATTGAGGATAAAAGCCAAGCTGGTTTATCCTTATGGCCGTTGATGTTGGAACTGTTTGTGCGAAAGAGAATACTGCTAATAATGTAAAGAGATAAACCAACAACTTTTTAGCCATGACTAGTTTAAGAAAATATAAATGCAGAGAGTACGCGTAATTATAAAAGCAAATTAGTTGCTCATTTAATAAGAAGAAGATCAAAAATAATTATTTTATTTTTAAAAAACTAATGTAATTTTTGAGTAGAACGGTCGGATAACAAAAAGAGATTACTTGTATATTGTAATTTATTTCAAATTAAAAAGGTTGAAATAAAGGTTGTATGAAGATACTATTTTAGAATTCCATTTAATAATTATTATTAATCGAAAAAATTCATGAAATATTCATTTTCAAACTGTAATTTTACATTCATAAATAACAATTAAAACCTACAAAATATGAAAAAAATCTTTCTTGCATTTATCATGGTCGGCCTAATGGTAGGCGCTTATGCACAAACAGCAGATACTGCTAAGACCAAAAAAATCAAGACTCCTGAAGAAAGGGCTACATCAGTCTCTAAACAAATGGTAAAACAACTTGCCATTACAGAAGATCAAAAAAACAAAGTGTATACGGCTGCTTTAAAGGAGGAAACCGCGATCAACGCTGCCAAAGAAAAACAACCTGAAAATAAAGCAGCAATGAAAGACGCGAGAGAAGCTTTCATCGCCGAGCTAAAAACAATTCTTACTCCGGAGCAATTCACCAAGTGGGATGAATTCAAAAAAGCGCAGAAAGCTCAAAAGAAACCGGAAACAGGCGATCACAAATAAGTTTAAAATATCAAAAGCCTTCCATTGTTAGTAAACAATGGAAGGCTTTTTTGTTAAATAGAATATCAGGAAACACGATACGTATTTTGCGAATAAGATTAGATTACGTCCTTGTGCTGTGGCAACATTCCCGTTGATTTGAATTTTCTTTTACTTTGGCCGTAGACGCCTTTACCACATGAGGAAATAGAAAATAAGACAGTGGCAATTACAATTAATGCAATACCTTTTTTTAAAGAATTCGCCATAAGTTGTTGTGTGTTTTTCATCTGTATATAATGTTTTTTAATGGTCAGATGGAATACGCCATAAATAATATTCATCGATCCGTTTGTATGCTTCTTCTTATGGCTATTTCATGATTCTTTTGGTTGATAGTGTGAATATAATGGTAAATATTTTAAGAATAAAAGGAATTTTATTAACAATTTTAAGAAGAAATCTGAGGATGAAGAACAGGTCTAATTATAATAAGGTTATATGGAATTGAAAAATAGCTGTTTTTAAGAGTTTTTATGTAATTTTGCAGGGATCATTAATGCCGATTTTCCAAGCGTAATAAAAATCAAAAAAAATGGAAGATTTAAAAGTAACAATTGTACAATGCCCTTTAATTTGGGAAGATGTAGATGCGAATTTAAAAGCATTTACAGAACGGCTGTCTTCGATACAGCCTGGCGTGACGGATTTAATAGTCCTTTCAGAAATGTTTACTACAGGATTTACTATGGGTGCCGCTCGTATAGCAGAAACGATGAATGGCAAAGCCTTTCATTGGTTAAAGAAAACATCGGAAGAAAAACAATGTGTTATAACAGGAAGTATTGCAATTAAAGACGGCGAAGGTTTTTATAATCGTTTAATCTGGATGCGTCCGGATGGTACATTTGAAACATACAACAAACGTCATACATTTAGAATGGCGAATGAGCATCATACATATTCCGGTGGTGATAAAAAGCTAATTGTGACATTAAAAGGCTGGAGGATTTGTCCTTTGATCTGTTATGATTTGCGTTTCCCTGTCTACAGCCGTAACCAAAATAACTATGATTGTTTGATATATGTTGCGAACTGGCCTGAAGTAAGGAGCTACCCATGGAAACAATTGCTGATAGGACGGGCAATAGAGAATCTGTCTTATGCGGTTGGAGTAAACCGGATCGGAAAAGATGGGACCGGATTAGAGCATTCAGGCGATTCAGTAGTATTAAATTTCAAGGGATTGCCGATCAGTAAAATGCAGGCGCATCAGGATGTTATCGAAACAGTCCATCTTTCATACAGTCAATTAGAGGAATTCAGAAAAATATTTCCGGCCTTTATGGACGCAGATAATTTTGTGATTACAGAATGACAGTTATTTTCGTAACTTTGCTAATCATAAGTAATAAAAAATAATATGCCATATCCAGAACAAATTTGCGCTCCAATGCGTGAAGACCTCACATCAGTAGGATTTGAGGAATTAAAAACCCCACAGGAAGTAGACAATGTTTTAAATAATTCTAAAGGAACTGTCTTAGTTGTATTAAACTCCGTTTGCGGCTGCGCCGCAGGAGCTGCCCGCCCCGCTGCAAAACTGGCAATTCAAAACGATAAAAGGCCTGATAAAATAACTACTGTTTTTGCAGGACAGGATGTAGAAGCCGTTGCACAAGCAAGAAAACATATGATGCCTTATCCTCCATCATCACCTTCAATGGCTTTATTTAAAGACGGGAAATTGGTTCATTTTATTGAACGGCATCAAATAGAAGGTCGCTCCGCCAATATGATAGCAGTTGATTTAGTGAAGGTATTCGAACAATATTGTTAAATAAATTTCTCGTAATAAGGCCTGCTCCATAAGGGCAGGCTTTATTATTTAAATACTTTAAGGTCCATTAGCTTTGTTTTATTAATTCAATTAATTTGACTTAATTTGGATTGAATTATACGTTTATAGGTTTAATAGAAATCTCATCAAAGTATTAAATGTATTTATCTTTTTATAAGTTGAGACTAATCCTGAAACGTTTTTATGCAATTTACATCCAATGAAATACTTGAAAAGATAAATCCCAAAAGGATTATATGGCCTATACTTATAGGCTTAAGTGTTGCTTCCTATTTGCTTTTCCGAAATTTCGACAGCCATGCATTTGATAACATTACATGGACCTGGAGCTCTACCTTTTGGATGATTATGGCTTTAGTGATGCTGTTTGTCCGCGACTTTGCATACATGGTTCGCATAAGAGTGCTCACCTATAATGAAATTAATTGGAGGAGCAGCTTTGAAGTAATAATGCTTTGGGAATTTGCTTCTGCATTGGCTCCTGCTATTTTAGGAGGAGGTTTTGCCTTCGCAATTTATATCTTAACCAGAGAAAAAGTGAAGCTGGGAAAAGGTATTTCAGTAATAATGTTTACTTCTTTTCTTGATGGTTTATTCTTTGCTCTCGTAGCGCCTTTAGTTTATTTTACAGTTGGAAAGGAAAGACTTTTTTCATCCATTCATCCTGAAGCTCTTCAAAAGGTAGCACACGGACAAGAATTATACTATACTTTCTGGATTATTTATTTTGCCATTTTAGGGTATAAATTACTTGTGGCTTATGCACTATTTATAAACGCCCGTGCTGTTAAATCATGGTTGATCAAATTATTTTCTTTAAGGATATTAAGAAGATGGAGATACAATGCGATGGAAACCGGAACAGAATTGGTCATTGCCTCAAGAGAACTTAAAAGGCAAACCTTTTTTTATTGGCTAAAGTCATTTGCGGCCACCTGTGTCTCATGGACAGCTCGTTTCATTATTATTAATTGCATTATATCTGCCTTTACAGCGGTTCCAATGGATCATTATGTATTATATGGCCGACAAGTAGTAATGGGAATTTTAATGATAGGAAGTCCTACTCCGGGAGGATCTGGTGTAGCAGAAGTTATTTTTTCCAACTTCTTAGGAGAGTTTATTGGTAATGCTTCGTTAACAGTTTCATTGGCTCTTCTTTGGCGTTTAATCAGTTACTATCCTTATCTTTTTATGGGGATTATTGTTCTTCCAAGATGGATCAGAAGAGTTTTTTCTTCAGAAGAATCAAAAAAAATTTAAATCTTTGTTTCTGCTACGACTAAGATTACTGTAACAACTAATTTATTTAAGCTCCATTATAATAGAGATATCATAACTTTTTAAGAAGATCTTTTATTTATACATTTGTTTCAATACTATTTTTATTAAATTAATTTTTTACGGATGAAATTCGGAACAAAAGTTATACACGCAGGCTTAGAACCTGATCCCACTACAGGAGCGATTATGACTCCAATTTATCAAACATCTACTTATGTTCAGGCAGCTCCCGGGAATAACAAAGGATATGAATATTCACGCACCCATAATCCCACAAGAACAGCACTGGAAAAAAATCTTGCTGCTTTGGAAAATGGTAAATTCGCTTTGTGTTTTGGAAGCGGAATGGCTTCTATCGATACATTGATAAAAATATTGAGACCGGGTGATGAAGTTGTTTCAACCAACGATTTGTATGGTGGTACGTATCGGATATTCACGAAACTTTTTGCTCCTTATGGAATTAAATTCCATTTTATCGGGATGGAAAATGCGGCCAACATAGAAAAATATATCAATGCAAATACTAAAATGATTTGGTTAGAAACACCCACCAATCCAATGTTAAATATTATTGATATAAAAGCAGCGGCGGCTATTTCAAAAAAGCATAAAATAGTATTGGTGGTAGACAATACATTCGCTTCTCCTTACCTACAAAACCCATTGAATTTGGGCGCAGATGTAGTGATGCACTCTGTTACAAAATATCTTGGAGGCCATTCTGACGTGGTGATGGGGGCTTTGATTTTAAATGATGAAACATTAGCACAGCAATTATACTTTATTCAGAACAGTACAGGCGGAGTTCCAGGTCCACAGGATTGTTTCCTTGTGCTAAGAGGAATAAAAACGTTGCATTTAAGAATGCAACGTCATTGTGAAAATGGAAAAGTAGTAGCTGAGTTTTTAAAGACACATCCTAAAGTAGATAAAGTATATTGGCCCGGTTTTTCAACACATCCGAATCATGCCATAGCAAAAGCGCAAATGTATGATTTCGGTGGCATGATGTCATTTACCTTGAAAGGAAATAAGATGGAGGATGCTCATGCCTTTTTATCTAAAACAAAATTGTTTTCATTAGCAGAATCACTGGGGGGAGTTGAATCTCTTTGTGGTCATCCTGCTTCTATGACTCACGCTTCCATACCTAAGGAAGAACGTGAGAAGACAGGCATAGTGGATTCTCTTGTCCGTTTAAGTGTAGGCATAGAAGATATAGAGGACCTTATTGCCGATCTGGATCAGGCGCTGAAATAATTTATACCTCGTAACTCATTTGCCCTTTTGGTTGCTAAGTTTTTTTAAGTATATTAGCTACCATTAATACATATTCTGAAACAATTTTCTCATTGAGAGATTAGTGCTACATATGCGAAAAGTAATTTTAGCTGGTTTTTATTTGTTATTCGGTTATGCGCTTGTTTTTGCTCAGAAACAAAAATGTCTTACTGCAGTTTTATATCAGGAAGCGATAGAGAAGGATAGTACGTTTTTAATTAATCGTGCACGGATTCAAAAACAACTATCTCAATTCGAAGTTGCCAATAGGTTTAGCAATAAAACAGCTGCTTCGGTTCGCGTAATTCCTGTGGTTTTTCACATAATACACGAAGGCGGACCCGAAAATATTTCGAAAGCACAGATTGACGATCAGATTAAAATATTAAATGCGGATTACCGTAGGTTAAATGCAGATGCATCGAATACTCCCGGTCCTTTCGCAAATGTAGCAGCCGATTGCAATATTGAATTCAGGTTGGCACAGAAGGATCCTAATGCTCAATGCACACAAGGAATTGTTCGGGTATATTCTGCTCAAACAAACAATGCCCGTGATAACATAAAATCGTTAAGTTATTGGCCGAGTTCTAATTATTTAAATATTTGGGTCGTTAAATCCATTAAGTCAAATTCTACAGGTACTATACTTGGATACGCTCAATTACCGGGTGGTAACGCCTTAACAGATGGAGTTGTTTTACGTTCGGATGTCATAGGAACTATTGAAACGGCTGCAAATTCTTTTGGAAAAAATGAGGCTGGAAGAACAGCCACGCACGAGATTGGTCACTGGTTTGATTTGCTTCATATCTGGGGAGATGATGATGGAGCTTGCACCGGCACTGATTTTGTTGATGATACTCCCAATCAGGCAAACAACAGTGATCTATGTCCAACTTTTCCTAAAACAGATGCATGTACTCCCTCAGGCAATGGCATTATGTTTATGAACTATATGGATTACAGTAATGGAATGTGTATGAATTTATTTACTCAAGGACAGAAGTTGAGGATGGATGGAACACTGAGCGTAAGTCGGGCAAACATATCATCCGATCAAAATCTAATTAATACAGGAACCGATGGAACTCCTGCCGCCCTCTGTGCTCCAATTCCTTGGTTCCAGATAAGTAATACGATGATTTGCCCGGGGAATCCTATAAATTTTATCGATCAGTCTTACAACGGTGCTGTTGCCACATGGAGCTGGTTTTTTCCCGGAGGAACACCCGGCTCTTCGAATGTGCAAAGCCCCATTGTCATTTACAATACTCCCGGGAAATACGATGTAACATTAACCATTAGCAATGCCGCAGGAAGTAATACTCTTACCAGGCAGGAAGTAATAACAATAAGCAGTCCGACTTCTAATTATACCGCTCCTTATGCAGAAGCATTTGAAATGACATCTTTTCCGGGTACCGACTGGAAAATAATTAACGAAGACGAGGGCAAGACCTGGGAGAGATCAACCTCTATAACAACAAACAGAGACGGACGAATAGGAATAGAAAACTTTGAAGCCAACATACCACAGTTAAAGGATGTTATCATTAGTCCTTCTATAGATTTAACCGGTATTGTTAACCCGACCCTAACGTTTAATGTGGCGTATGCACAAACAACAAGTGCCAGTTCCGATAAGCTGTCTGTTTATTTATCAAAGGATTGTGGACAATCGTGGGATTTTCCAATTTATAGCATTAATCCTCAAATTCCATCTTATGCTAAATCAGGCGCTAATCTAGCAACAGCCGGGATTGTTACTTCTCCTTTTTATCCAAATCCTCAACAATGGCGCAAGGAAGTTTTACCATTAAGCTACAGGCTAAATAAGGGAGCTGGCGCCAAAGACAATGTTCGTTTTAAATTCGAATTTGAAAATGGAGGAGGCAACAATATTTTTATAGACGACATAAACGTAGGAGAACCTGTAAATATAGCAGCCAAAGACGCAAATCTTAATTTGAGCTTTTTCCCGAATCCGTCTCATAAAGATGTTTTCTTGGCGTTCAACTTATTCCGGCAGGCGGTTGTGAAAATTAATATTTTTGATGCTTTAGGAAAAGAACTTCCTGCTTTTGATGCACAAAATTTATCCCCGGGAGAACAACGATACCAGATTGCAACTATTGAGCATAAGGGAGTTTACTTTGTTAAAGTAACTATCGACAAAGATGTGGAATTAAAAAAGCTGGTTATTTATTGATACCTTGAATGTTCAGAACTTTAGGCAATAAGTGGATTCTGTCTGGGCTGATAAACAATCGCGGTGCTAAACAAAAAATAACTGGATCAGCATCACAATGCTAAACCCGATGAGTAAAAATAAGGGATAAGTGATCCATGTATGTATCTGCTCTATCTTTAGTTTATTATCAGATTTGAGATGATAATACATAATTTTTTACAGGTTTATAAACCTGCCAGATAGTTAATTAGTGCCTGATCTGTAACAGCTGTTAAAGTTACATCTATTGCATTTGTAGCGCCAACAGTTAAGTTTTTGGTATAGTAAAATAGTTTCCCGGAGGCATCAGCTGCAAAGCAAACTATCTTTACACTTGCACCAACAGGTACGTCTCCGGATGCCTTTCCATATACTTGCATTACAGATTTTATTCCATCAAAATAAAGAAACGTTGCCACATTCGTTAAGTCATCTACGGTAGATGAAAAAGTGATGGTTGATTTAGACGGCGGATAAGTATAAGAATAATCGCAATTAATCCAGCCCATTTGTTGAAGCGACATTTGGTAAAATCCAGCACTGTCAACTAAGCTGGTTGAAGGAGTGTTCGTCCAATTTACAATAGCTCCAACGTTTTGGCCATAAAAAACACCCATTTGAGGATCCATAGCCGGAGCAGGAACGTGGGTAGTATATACCTTTGATGGTTTTAATATCAATTCTGCAGTGCCTTTAAAAGCACGCACACGTATTTCACCTCCTGTAACTAATAACTTTCCGCCATATACAGTGGGCATATTATATAAAATCATATCTTTTGGATTGTATAACTCAATCAATTTAATCGTAAAAGGATAGGTTACGTCTACACTATTTTGGTTCATAAACAGGGTGGAGTCCACCCAAATTTTAGTACCGTGCGAACCAATTATTGGTCCGGTCGCATTTCTATTAACAACAAGCGATTGTTCTGCAGGTCTGTATGTGGTATAAAATACGTCCAATGAACCATAGGCATTTAAGGTTTGCGCCTTTGGTTCCAAGCGATCCTTGGAACAATAAGTAAGTGTAAACACTAGTAGTATGCTAATGAATAATGCGGAAATTTTTTTAGTTTTTTTCATTGGTTTTTATTTTTGGTATTCGGGGCAGGCGTATGTTCTTTTATTGATTCCTTTTCCTTTGGTATTGCAGCCGGGGTAGTAAATAAATCCTATTCTGAAACACCCTTCTCTCCAAACAGGATTATATCTTTGTTCTACAAAAGGCTTAAGGCAATTTTTTCCAAATAAAATGCCTATTCCTCCTTCCGGCAGAATGTTATTTGTTTTTGCTTTTATCGAACCGGATGTTTCGGAGTTTATCCAGTTATTATAAAATCCACCAGCTGCAACATACGGTGTTATTCTACTCCATCTGTATACTTCATAATGCAAATTTGCCCCGATAAAATATTCATGAATTTTGTTAAATGAGGGGAAATAATATACTTGCGGCACAACAGACAAATTCTGGAACAGCTTTATTTGAGCTCTTAGCTCAGCACCTATCCCCTGTGTTTGAAGATTGTATACAATACTTCCACCTATACCCACATTTGTTTGAGCATAGGTTTTAAACGTTATCAAAATAAAGATAACAAAATAAAATCTAAAATCTAATTTAAATATCATACTTTAGCTATTATATTATGGGCAGTAAAGATATATTTTTTTATTATCTGAAGAATTGAAGGGAAGGCATTTTATAATAAGATTATTAAAGAATAAGACTTTCAACCTGTTCTTTGAATCCTTCTTTTGCCTCCACAATTCGGGAATTTTATTCCGCTGTCCTTTCCTATGGAAATCATTAATATACAGATAATCAAATAAATAATAAGGTTGAGTCTGTGGTTTCATATTTGTCCAATCAATAAATGCTCACCACGTATTAATACCTGTTCCAAAAGTCTTTTACACATAATAGAAATGATTTTACATGAACAGGCCATTTTGAATATTTGGAGAGTGAAAAAACCCTTGTACATAGTGTTTTGCAATAGAAATTGTAATATCATTCAAATATAATAAAAAAGATGAGATCATTAGCTGAGTTTGCTTCATTTGTAAGAGAAGAGCATTTGGAAGAATATGCTGTTGCAGAGTTGAAATTACTGGATACTAAAACGATTCCTTTAATGAAATTGTTTGCGCATTTAACCGCCGACCAATTAAAAGAGATGACGGTTATGAGTCTCGGTCAGTTTCTGAACGGATTTGAAAAAGGAACTGCTTTTGAAAAGGCCACAGAAAGTCTTCGCAAATGGAACGCAAATGAAATTCCGGGCGTATCAAAAGACTCTATTCATCCTTCAGATCTGGTTTTTGTATACTATGTGCAAAAGGTTTCTTTACTTAATTTTTTACCGCTTTTTTCTTCTGATCCTTACGAAATCATACACATTGTAGCAGAATTGGAAGATTATTATTCGCAGATACAGGACAATTCTATTCAGTTACTTTTTAAATTACAAAAAGAGGCAGAAGATAATTTAATAAAAAAAACAAAGGAGCTTGAGCGGTCCAATGACGATTTGCAACGTTTTGCTTCTGTTTCGTCACACGATTTAAAAGAACCTTTACGAAAGATCCAAACCTTTGCGGACTTGCTTGCTGATACCTACAAAGACAGTGCAAATGAAGAAACAAAAAGTTATACAAACAGAATCCTTATCTCCTGCGCCAGAATGGAACGTGCAATTGACGATTTATTGCTGTATTCGAAAGTGGATGCTAAAAAGGAGACGTTTGTAAAAGTCGATTTGAAGAAGTTGATTAAAGAAATTATTGATGATTATGAAGTAACAATTAAACAGAAAGACGCAAAAATAGTCGTGGAGGATTTGCCTGAAATTTTTGCAGCTCCTTCAGAAATGCGACAATTATTTCAAAACCTGATAAGCAATGCATTAAAATTTAATAAGCCCAATATACCTTCCATAATTCGTATAAGTTCAAAATTGGAAGAAAACAAAAATAAAATAAGTATAAAAGATAATGGAATTGGGTTTGATGAGAAATATACCGCCAAGATATTTGAGGTGTTCCAGCGTTTGCACAGTAAAGATCAATATGAAGGTTCAGGTATAGGACTGTCTATTTGTAAAAAAATTGTTGAGAAACACCAAGGTAAAATAACTGTCGAAAGCAAACCAAACGAAGGAGCTACTTTTAGTATATCACTACCCATTATTATTAAAGAATAGGTATTTTTCGCGTAAATAATTTAGTACATTGCAAACAATTTTCTAAGTATTAATTTCGTTCTAGCAATCAAGTATTTTTGCACTGGAATGGTAATATCAATAATTAAAGGATGAGATCATTAGCCGAGTTTGCTGCATTTGTGAGGGAAGAGCATTTGGAAGAATATGTTGTTGCAGAGTTGAAATTAATGGATACTCAAACAATTCCCTTAGCAAAATTATTCGAGCATTTAACCGCTGACCAATTAAAAGAGATGACGGTTATAGCCGTTAGTCAGTTTCAGAACGGATATGTAAGAGAAGAGCATTTAGAAGAAAATGTTATTGCTGAGTTGAAATTAGTGGATACTAAAGCAATTTCTTTAACAAAATTGTTTGAGCATTTAACCGCTGACCAGTTAAAAAAAATGACTGTTTTAGCGATTGGTCAGTTTCTTACTAGTTTCGAAAAAGGAGCTGCTTATGAAGAGGCCTCAGAGAGTCTTCGTAAATGGGATGCAGATGAAATTCCCGGTGTTCCAAAAGATTCAATTGATCCTGCCGATCTTGTTCTTGGATATTATGTGCAAAAGGTTTCATTACTTAATTTTTTACCACTTTTTACTTCTGATCCTTATGAAATCATACACATTGTAGCAGAACTGGAAGATTATTATACACAAGTACAAGCCAACTCTATTCAACTACTTTTTAGATTACAAAAAGAGGCAGAGGCAAATGCACGTTTAAGAGTGAACCAATTAAATGAAGCCCAGAAATTGGCAATGATTGGAAGTTATGATTGGGAAATTGGCACACAAAATACTACCTGTTCACCTGAAATGTATAGGATATTTGGTTTGGATGTTAAAGATAAAACCATAACATTGGCCGGTCTTTCTGTTCATTACCATGACGAAGATAGAGATAGAGTAAACGCAGCAATAAAAACTGCTATGGACACATTAACTCTTTATGATTGTGAATACCGTTTGAAAGAGCCTGATGGAAAAGTAAAATTCGTTCATTCCAAAGGGAAAATAATTATCGGTTCAGATGAAAAACCATTCAGACTTGTAGGAACCATACAAGATGTAACTGCGCAGAAAAAGTCACAGGAGAATTTAATACAAAAAACAAAGGAGCTTAAGCGGTCCAATGACGATTTGCAACGTTTTGCTTCTGTTTCGTCACACGATTTAAAAGAACCTTTACGAAAGATCCAAACCTTTGCGGATTTGCTTGCTGAAGAGTACAAAGGCAGTGCAAATGAAGAAACAAAAAGTTATACAGACAGAATCCTTACTTCCTGTGTCAGGATGGAACGCGCAATTGACGATTTGTTGTTGTATTCGAGAATGGGCATTCAGCAGGAACCGTTTGTAAAAGTCGACTTAAAAAAGTTGATTAATGAAATTAGTGATGATTATGAAGTAACAATTAAACAGAAACATGCAAAAATAGTTGTGGAGAATTTGCCTGAAATTTTTGCAGCTCCTTCAGAAATGCGACAATTATTTCAGAACCTGATCAGCAACGCATTAAAATTTAATAAGCCTAATACGCCTCCTATAATTCGTATAAGTTCAAAATTGGAAGAAAATAAAAATGAAATTAGCATAAAAGATAATGGAATGGGGTTTGATGAGAAATATACCTCTCAGATATTTGAGGTGTTCCAGCGTTTGCACAGTAAAGATCAATATGAAGGTTCAGGCATAGGATTGTCTATTTGTAAAAAAATTGTTGAGAAATATCAGGGTAAAATAACTGTTGAAAGTAAACTAAACGAAGGAACTATTTTTATTATAACTTTGCCAATTAAAGAGGCAACGGGACAACTTGATGTAATAGAACATCTTATTACATCAGTTTAAAAACAAAATAAAATGAATACAAAAATAATTATTGCTGATGACGATATTGATGATCGGGAATTAATTCAAAGCGCATTTAAAGATATAGGTCTGGAAGAGCAATTGCAATTTGCCATAGATGGATCGGATTTAATGGATCTCCTAAATAAAAAACAGAAAGATTTTTGTCCTTCTATTATTCTTCTGGATTTGAATATGCCTAAAAAAGATGGACGACAGGCCTTAAAGGAAATAAAAGACAATATAACGTTAAAAACAATACCTGTCATTATTTTCACGACTTCTAAAAGCAGGGAGGATATTGAATGCACCTACGAAATAGGTGCAAATTGTTTTATTACAAAACCAAGAACCTATTCCGATCTTGTTAAAACCATAAAAAGTGTAGTTGAGTTTTGGTTAGAAACCGTTACCTTGCCTGAGGTAATTCGTTTATCTAATTGAAAAAAAAGAAACCTCTATATTTACGCATAAATTTTTTTTAGAGCGACTCATTAAGCACTTATTATTTGCCGTGTTTTTAATAGCATTTTCGCTATTTATGGGAATGGCAGGCTATCACTATATCAATCACCTTAACTGGATTGACTCATTGTTAAATGCATCCATGATATTAACCGGCATGGGACCTATTGACCCAATGATTAATAATCCTGCTAAGGTATTTGCTTCTTTATATTCGATCTATAGTGGAGTGGCATTCCTGACAATATTTGCAGTTTTCTTTGCTCCTATTTTCCACCATCTCCTAAAAAAGTTTAAACTGATGGATGATATGTATTACCAATCCGGAGATTAATTTTTAATTTACATGGAATAGGATTCAGTGAAGATCTTAACTCTTTTAAAAAGAATGAATATGCAGAAGAAAATGAATTTTGTAATCACAAGTGTAGCCTACCTTGTTTTATGTCAAACAAGTATTTTCGCTCAAACTCCTGTTCCTACTATAGTTGAGAAATACGGGCAGCTTTCCGTAAAAGGAAATTATATTGTGAGCCAGCATGGAGACACTGTTCAGCTTAGAGGTATGTCGTTATTCTGGAGTCAGTGGATGGGGCAGTATTACAATGCAGATGCCATAAAATGGCTGCGGGATGATTGGAAGTGCACTGTTGTAAGAGCAGCCATGGGTGTAGAAAAAGGAGGATACCTGGACAATCCGCAAGAAGAAAAAGAAAATGTGATGAAAGTGGTTGATGCCGCGATTAAATACGGTATTTATGTAATTAATTCAAGTTGCTAGTTAGTGATTTTATTAATTTGTAATCCAAACACGAATAGAATCAGCTTAATCAAGAACCCATTAAGCGTTACCGCATGAATAGTTCTTGGGAACATTTTTTTAATATCACTAATGGTGGTTTCTACTCGTTTTCTCATTTTTAATTTTTTTTGAGCTGCTTCTTTTGTGTCTTTTCTTTTTGAGTTTGATTTACGTTGAATCTTCAATGAAACTAACTGTTTAGAAAAAACGTCATCTTCTATTTTATAGTCTGTATATGCGCTATCTCCATAAACACTTGCTTCTGGTGGCAATCCCTGTATTATTTTTTCTAATGATTTTACATCCCCTTGATTACCTGGAGTAAAACAAAATGCTACAGGTATTCCTGAGCCTGTTGTTAAGAGTTGTACTTTTACTCCATAAAAATATCTTCTCATACTTGCTGTGTACCCTCTCCATTTTTTGCCTTGCACAAGTTTACTATTCATAATCCTGATGTTGTCGCATACTGCAACAGGAAAGGAATCTATAATGTAATGTAGTTCAGAACAAAATGCTTTTAAGTAATCCCCAACCTGAGTAAATAAATCATCGATTAAACAGAAAATTGATATAATTTTATCGTGGGTTAGCATCGGTTTTGTTTTTTACGTTCGCAAAACAATTTTACTTAACCTTTGTCTAACCCTCTTTTTCAATGAACTTTAACTAGCAACTTGAATTAATTAAATAGTTCACATCAATTAGCAGAGAGTATTGTATGGTGTTTATAAATCGTATATGTAAAAATACAAGATATTGTAAGATTGCACGTTAGATAAAATTTTTATTTGGATAATTGAATTTAAAAATGCTATTTTTGTTTCCAACTAAAAAAAAGATTTGGTTCAACGATTAATTCTAACAGTGAAAAATTAAACAAAAATGGCATTTAGTCCTGTTAAAGCAAGCTCAGGTTCAGTATCTATCGATAGCTCCAAAAGTTACAGTACGGCACTCTCTTCGTTGACGATATTGTTTTTTATGATGGGTTTTATTACTGTACTGAATGACATCCTGATACCTTATCTGAAACTTATTTTTCAGTTGAGTTATGCAAAAGTAATGTTAATCAATATGTGCTTTTTTGGTGCTTATTTTTTCATGTCCATTCCTTCGGGCTGGATCGTTCAGAAAATTGGGTATAAAAAAGGTATGTTGTTAGGGTTTCTTATAGCAGCTGTTGGATGCCTGTTATTTTATCCGGCTGCAGCCACCCGTATTTATGCCTTTTTTCTTATCGCCTTGTTCGTATTAGCTTCCGGGATTACTTTGTTGCAAGTTTCAGGAAATCCTTATGTTGCTATTTTAGGATCACCCGAAACATCATCCAGCCGTCTTACTCTTACACAGGCTTTCAATGCTCTGGCCACTTTCGTAGGCCCGTTTATCGGAACTTATTTTATTCTTAAAAGTCTTCCGAAATTACCAGACAACTTAAAAAATCTCAATGATTTTACGACTTTAACACCTTTGCAACAGTTGGATTTTGATAAGCTGATGGCCGTTTTAAATTTATCGGCGCTTCAATATACCTATGTCATTTTAGCTTGTGTATTTATCACTATTACCCTGGTGATGACATTTATTAAATTGCCTCAAATACAACCTGAAACCGGTATTGATACAGATCTTTCCGAAAGTGTTTCAATACACAAAAGCGTATGGAGTTATAAACATCTTGTATTTGGCGCCATCGGCATTTTCGCTTATGTAGGTGGTGAGGTTGCAATAGGGAGCTTTCTTGTAAATTATTTAGGACATAAAGATGTAGCCAACTTGCCTGAACATGTTGCAGGATATTACGTTATGTTCTATTGGGGAGGAGCCATGGTTGGCCGTTTTATCAGTTCTTATGTATTGAGCAAATTAAATCCGGGGAAAGTACTATTGACGAATGCTATTATTGTTGTTGCACTTATTTCTGCTACCATTTTAATTGGTGGAAATATTTCGATGTACACTATACTTAGCGTGGGTTTATTCAACTCTCTAATGTTCCCGACTATATTTACTCTGGCAATAAAAAATTTAGGAAAATTTACAGAACAGGGATCAGGTATTCTTTGTACAGCAATTGTTGGAGGAGCTCTTGTTCCATTTTTACAAGGGCTGTTGGCAGATCAAATTGGAATCCGTTATGCATTCTTCATTCCTATTATTTGTTATTTATATGTAGCATGGTACGGATGGAAAGGACATAAAGAAGACTAGTCATCAAATTGTCTGAATTTCGATTAGTTCAAATGCTGCTTAATTTTTTAAAAAGGTCAGGTTTATTCTTGGCCTTTTTTAGTACTTTTAAGGTCATCAATTTCAGGAAGGAATTTGTTTATTTTAGCAAAGAAAAATGTTATTTGCAGAGATAGCCGGTCAGTTAGCAGTTAAAGAACGTTTGATACAATCTGTTAAAGAAAACAGGGTAAGTCACGCACAATTATTTTTAGGTCCCGAAGGTTCCGGTAATCTGGCATTGGCCATCGCTTATGCCCAGTATTTATGTTGTGAACAAAAGCAAGCGAACGACTCCTGTGGTCAGTGTTCTTCCTGCATTAAATATAGCAAACTGATTCATCCCGATTTACATTTTGTGTATCCTGTAGCCAATACAAAGGAAGTCCCAACGAAAGCGAAAAGCATTGATTTTATCAAGATCTGGAGAACGGCAATAGCGGAGAGTTCATACCTGAATCTTAACCAATGGTACGAATACATTGGAATAGAAAACAAGCAGGCGATTATTTCTGTTGAAGACGCTTCTGAAATTATACGCAAGCTAAGCTTCAAATCTTTTGAGTCGGAATATAAAGTAATGATTATCTGGATGCCGGAGAAACTGAATCAATCCGCTGCAAATTCATTGCTCAAAATATTGGAAGAGCCTCCTGTTAAAACTTTGTTTCTATTAGTGGCCGAAAATCAGGATCAACTTATTAGAACTGTATTATCCAGAACACAGATTATTAAAGTTGGAAAGCTTAGTGATGCTGATCTTTTACAAGAGATCAACACTCATTTTGAAATTCCCACCGAAGAAGCGAAAAGAATTGTGTATTTGGTAAATGGCAATTATACCGGGGCTTTGACACTTCTCCAAAAAGATCACAGTAATGATCTATTTGAACTCTTCCAGCAATGGATGCGATTGTGTTATAAAAGAGATTATAAAAGCCTTATTAATTGGGGAGACGGTGTTTCTAAGATAGGAAGAGAAAAACAAAAAAATTTCATTAGGTATTCGCTACATATTGTCAGAGAATGCTTAATGCTGAATTACGCAGATGCAGCATTGGTTCGGATGGATGGAGAAGATCTGTCATTCGCAGAAAAGTTTAAGACTTTCATCCATTATACTAATAGTTATCAGATTACCGAACGCCTTAACGAAGCCTTTTTTCATATAGAAAGAAATGCGAATCCAAAGATACTTTTCCTGGATTTGTCTATAAGGATAAGTCATTTATTGCAAGTTAAGGAGGCGTGAATTATCGGGATGTAACTCATAACTCATATCTTACAATTCATAATTATTTTTATTGTCTTATGGATGCAAAGAGTTAAATTTGCATAATTATTTTTTTAATAAACATGGAAGATCCTTCAAAAGAGTATGCTTTTTGGGTCGGAATTATAGTACAAGTTTTTTCTGGAAATGAATGAGGGGTTGAACTAAAGCTTGTGCTTCAATATAAATTAGGATAAAGATATGGGATGTAGTTCTTGTTCAACCAAAACGTCTGATGATAAGTCGACGGGTTGTAAAAATAATGGTTCTTGCGGCACCGGAGGGTGTAATAAATTGAATATATATAATTGGTTAAGTAATATGGAGCTGCCGTCAGGACAAGCTCCGTTTAACATTATAGAGGTTCGTTTCAAGGGGAGCAGGAAAGAGTTTTTTAAATTTGACAGCGGTATGGCTTTTAAGGCTGATGATATGGTCGCTGTAGAAGGCAGTCCTGGTCACGACATTGGCATGGTTTCTATTGTTGGTGAATTGGTTCGTCTGCAGTTGAAAAAAAAGGGGGTTAAAGAAGATTCTGAGGAAATAAAAAAAGTGTATCGTCCGGCACGTTTGCTTGATATAGAAAAATGGCAGGAGGCAAAAGCAGCTGAAGAAGCTACGATGTACAGAGCACGTACAATTGCCTTGCAACTGAAGCTATCCATGAAACTGAGTGATGTAGAATACCAGGGAGACATGAAAAAGGCTACTTTTTATTACACAGCAGATGAGCGGGTTGATTTCAGGGAACTCATAAAAAAATTAGCAGAAGAGTTCAAGATTCGTATTGAAATGCGACAAATTGGAATGCGGCAGGAAGCCAGTCGTTTGGGTGGTATTGGTTCGTGTGGAAGAGAACTTTGCTGCTCTACCTGGCTAACAGATTTTAAATCCGTTTCAACGGGAGCAGCCCGTTATCAAAATCTTGCTTTAAATCCATTAAAATTAGCCGGCCAATGTGGTAAATTGAAATGTTGTCTTAACTATGAACTGGATTCATACTTGGACGCGTTACGTGATTTACCTGACAGCAATACCTATTTAAAAACTTCAAAGGGAACAGCCGTTCATCGTAAAACAGATATTTTTAAACGGTTGATGTGGTATTCTTACTCAAGCCATTTAAGCAACTCCGATGAATCTGTTCAGTTCAGAGAATCTGAAGATTGGGTAGTCTTACCGGTAGACCGTGTTAAGGAAATAATTGCGATGAATAAAAAAGATACCACGCCAACAGATCTGTCGAAAGTAAGCGAGCTTCCAAAAGAAAAGGCAATTGGCTACGATGACGTAGTGGGGCAGGATAGTATTTCCCGTATGGATACTTCAAATAAATCAAAAAAGAAAAGGCATAAAAAACGTAAAAGTCCATCAGGGCAGTCACCTTCTTCTAATCCACCGACCAAAAGAAATTAACATGCCCACTAAAAAATTGAGGACGTTTCCGGATGTTAAAATCTATTTTTCTGTACTGATAACCGCCTTTTTTATTTTGTTTCTTTTTAATGGCTGTGATGACGATAGGGTATTTGATGAAAATCAGGAGATCGAAAATGGAAGCTGGGATCAAAACAATAAAAAAACATTCAATATAGATATCCAGGATTCCATATCATGGCATACTATTTATTTGAATGTTAGGAATGCAGGAGCTTATCCCTTCAGTAATTTGTTTTTATTTGTGAGCACTCAATCTCCTAAAGGACTGGTAGAGCGCGATACCGTTGAATGCACGCTTGCTGATGAAACAGGAAAATGGCTGGGAAACGGAATAGGTGATTTGTGGGATAATCAGATTGGGTTTAAAAGGATGGTTCGCTTTCCGATGAAAGGGATTTATAAAATACAATTGGAGCAGGCAATGAGAGTGAATCCTCTTCCTTATATTATGGATGTAGGAATAAGAGTTGAAAAAGTTAAGGTCTTCGCTCAAAGGAAGGCGCTTTTAAAAAAATAATTGGCAATGGATATAGATAGTAAGATATATGTTGCAGGCCACAATGGGATGGTGGGTTCTGCCATTATAAGAAAACTTAAAGCAGAAGGTTTTACAAATTTTGTGACCAGAACTTCCAAGGAGCTTGATTTAAAAAATCAACAGGCAGTCATCAATTTTTTCGAAAAAGAAAAACCGGAATATGTGTTTCTGGCTGCAGCAAAAGTGGGAGGAATCCAGGCCAATAATACGCATAGGGCGGAATTTATTTATGACAATCTTCAGATTCAAAACAATATTATCCATACCAGTTATGTGTTTGGCGTAAAAAAATTAATGTTTCTGGGCTCTTCCTGCATCTATCCCAAATTAGCTCCACAACCATTAAAGGAAGAGTATTTACTTACGGGAACACTCGAAAAAACCAATGAGCCTTATGCAATCGCAAAGATTGCCGGGATAAAAATCTGCGAAGCTTATCACGATCAGTATGGTTGTAATTTTATTTCTGTTATGCCGACTAATTTATACGGTCCGAACGATAATTATGATTTAGAAACATCCCATGTCTTACCGGCACTGATCCGAAAATTTCATACGGCAAAAGAAAGCCGGGGTTCCATTGTTGAAGTATGGGGAAGTGGCAAACCTAAAAGAGAATTTTTATATGTAGATGATCTTGCAGATGCATGCTATTTCTTGATGCAAAATTACAACGAACCTTCAATTACAAACATTGGTACAGGAGAAGACGTCACTATTTTAGAGCTGGCACATGTAATAAAAGACACCATTGGTTTTAAAGGGGAAATTAAATTCGATGCAACGAAACCAGATGGGACTCCAAGAAAATTGATGGATATATCTAAGCTGCATCAATTGGGCTTTAAGCATAAGATCAACTTAAGAGAAGGTATTCGATTGGCTTATGAAGATTTTAAATCCAAGTATGCTAAGGTTACTGCCTAAGCCTTTTCTTTCGTATTATATTTTACGAGCTAGTGTCTCACCACTTTAAGAAAACCTTTGTTTCAATTTACCTTTGTCACTTTCTCCTTGATGAGAAAGTAACCAAAGAATCAAGAAAATCTTAGTTTTTCTTACGCGCAAACCCTACGCGCGCCCCCCGAGATTTTCAGGCCCTCACGGTTTTTCATAGTTGGGTTTTTTCTAACGGCTTACTCTTCAAAACGTTTTATATCCACTTCTTTATCCAGCTCAGTTCCATCTTCTAAATGGCTGACAAAATGATGTGCAAAATAAGGAGCCAATGAAGCGCCTTTGGTTCCCATCCCGTTAAATATTCCCATGTTTCTACACGTTGGATGAACTCCGATAAATGGCCTTCTGTCTTTTACAGTCGGACGCACTCCGGCTTTGTGATCAACAACTTCATATGGACAACAAATAATCGTGTCTAATTTTTCAAGAAGATCTTTTTTTCCTTTCTCTGTGGGTATTTCATCTACTTCATTCCAGGTATAGGTGGAACCTACTTTGTAGTTGTTATTTCCTAAGGGCAGTAAAAAAATGCCCCTGCTTACTATTTTATCAAGTGCAAGATCAGGGGCATGAATGGTTAGTAATTCTCCTTTCGTAAGAACGAAGGGAAGCTGATCGAAATAGGGATTATTGATAGCCTTGTATCCTTCGCAAAATAGGATCTTATTGGCTTTAATATTTTTCCAAGATATGGTTTCATCCGTTATTTTTATGTCGCTATAATTGAATATTTCTTCAGTCAATAATCCGTTTTGAATAAGCCTTTCTTTATAGAGAATTAAGAAAAGAGCGATATCAACACATCCGGAATTTGTTATTTCAAATCCTCCAAAAACATGTCGAATATTTTTGTTTCCCAAGCTATAATTAGTTTTCGGTAAAACGTAATTTTTAAACTCAGGAAATTCGCTTTTTGAGATCCAATCGTTTTGTTCTTTAACACTGGTAAATACTTTAAAAATATTTTTTTTATGATAAAAAAGCGCATCCAGATATTCTTCCAGTTCATGATAGGTTGTTTCTGCAAAAGGCAATAGGAGATCAGCTTTCCAGGTTTTCACAATGCGCCTGCCGGTAATAGGATTAAACAATCCTGCTGCTATATTTGAAGAGGAGTTGGGGTCATACTTATTGATCACCAAAAAAGTTTTGTTTCGTTTCATTAAAAAGTAGGAAAGGAGGCTGCCTGCAATTCCCTGTCCTACGATTAAATAATCTACTTTCTTATTGCTTGTCATAAAGCCAAAGGTACTTATTAACGAATCAACGAACTTTCAAATCAACGAATTTTTTATAATATCTTTGCGGTGTCATTACAAAACAATGAATCCCTCAAGAATTAAATTTAGCAATCAGCAATCAGCTGACTTTATCACCGAGTTAAGAGAATCTGTTGCCCAATATTTCGAGCGAAACAAAATTTCTCAACACGCGAATGTTGCCATGGTGATCAAGACGATTACGATTTTTGCCATTACATTTGGCGCATACGGCCTCATTCTTTCCAATATTTTTCCCCCTTGGACCATGTTGGCTCTTGCCATTGTTATGGGTATGGGTATTGCAGGAATCGGTTTTTCCATTCAGCATGACGCCAATCACGGTGCTTATTCATCAAGTCCTGTTGTAAATCGCATTTTAGGATTTTCTCTAAACCTTATTGGTGGCAATGCTTTTACCTGGAAAATTCAACACAATATTCTTCACCATACCTACACCAATATTTATGATATGGACGAGGATCTGGATGCCGGAATTATTGTTCGGTTGTCTCCTAATGCGCCACGCAGGCCGCACCATAAGTACCAGCATTATTTTGCTTTTCTTGCTTACGGGCTTGTGACTTTAATGTGGCTTTTTGTAAAAGACTTTAAAAAAATAAAAAGATACAATGGTAGTAGCAACAGTGGTTATCAAAAAAAACATCCTTTATCCGAATACATAATTTTAGCCCTGTCGAAGATCGGTTATACGATATATATGATCATTATTCCTTTAATGGTATTGAATATAACCTGGTGGCAATTTGTAATTGGCTTTGTCGTGATGCATTTAACTACAGGCCTTATACTTTCTGTCATATTTCAGCTGGCCCATGTGGTAGAAGGTCCGGAGCAACCAATGCCGGATCAGGCAGGCACGATCGATAATACATGGGCGGTACATCAACTGGCAACCACCTCTAATTTTGCAATGAAAAATCGGCTTATTTGCTGGTATGTTGGCGGACTCAATTTCCAAATAGAACACCACTTATTTCCAAAAATTTGCAGCATTCATTATCCGGCTCTAAGTGCAATTATCCGTTCTATAACTGAAAAATATAATTACCCTTATTATTTTCATACGAGTCTTTTCGAAGCGGTGAACTCCCATTATAAATTATTAAAACGATTGGGACAACCCGATAACAATCAATCTGAAGATTTAGGATGACGGCTAAACTTTACTTGTAGAAAGTCCTCAGGTTAAATGTTATCAATAGCTTGAGGGAATTTTTAGTTAGTATTGCGGGGTAATAATTAATTTGGCGCTATAAATATCCTGGTTGGAAGTAGCAGTAATCATATAAATTCCAGATGACAGTTTATTGGATGGATCAATTGCATATACATTGTTGCCATCATTTCGAGTAATTATTACTTTTGAAAAACTTTCTTTGGCTGTTACATCATACACCACAACCAATACTTCTTTACCTTTATTTCCTGTGATCAAAAGCTGAGTGTTTTCTCCATTGCCAGGATTAGGATAAACAATAAAAATAAAATCAGTAGAATTTTTAAATTCTACTGCTACTAAATTGGAATAGGTATGCGTACCGTCATAATCGGTTTGTTTTAAACGATAGTAGGACAGCCCTTCATAAGGGGCATTATCAAATGATGTATAATTTAAAATAGAAGTGCTGTTGCCGGCGCCTTTCACAGCGCTTACAAATTCGAAATTATTTCCGTCTGTTGATTTTTCTATGGTAAAAAAATCATTATTAATTTCGGTTGCTGTGATCCATTTTAAATCAACTTTACTTTCATTGCGTTTAGCGTCAAACGAAAGTAATTCAATTGGTAAAGGAGAAGCGGAAACGTTCTTTGTACCTATTCTCCATATATTAGCAAGGTTAGCTGTGGTAAGCGCTGTGCGATTTACTTCAAGCGGAGTATTTACACTTGTTGATGCACCATAAGTACCAACCACAGATGCCGCTAATGAAGCATCAAGGTCTGTTAAAGTGAATGTGCTAAACCCTATACCGCCATAGCGAACAGCTCCATTGTTAACAGCATTGAACGCAAATCCATTCGCTGTGGAAATTACCCATGTTGAATTAGAAACTCCCTGAAGCGTAGTTCCACCTGCCCATGATCCGTCTACATGTGAAGCAACAACAGTACCTGGAGGAAAAGTTGGATTATGCACCACACTTACTGTTCCTCCTGCCGATAAATTTGTAACAGGATATGCAATCCAAAGCGGCCTGTAACTGCCTTGAACCGTGCCCATAGGGAAATGCCCAAGTTCATTGGATGCTATTGCTCCCATGGCAGCAGCGGTTGCGGAGATCCAGCGAGTAAAAGTGCCGCCATACATAAATCCATTTGCATAAGTTAATGTTCCGGGTGTTCCAACAGCTGTACCGAGTGTGAGTGTGCGGCCATTGAGATTAATTATATCATTACTTCCCATCGAAAGTGTGTTTGCAACAGTCACATCATTAGCAGCGCCAAGCGATATCTGCGGAAGGGTGGCGTATGTATTACTGAAAGTTAAATTATAAAACGTAGTGGAAGATGTACCTGTTATATTTTGGCCCGCAGCGCTGCCGGTGAATGTGACGGTCCCGCTATTATGGGTAAATGTGCCGCTGTTTGAAAAATCTCCGGATAAATTTAAAGTTCCGGAAGTAGATATTAAAGTTCCGGCACTAATAGTAAGTGCATTTAAAGTAATTGCCTGATTGACAAAAGCCAATGTCCCTGCTCCTGCTTTGGTTAGATTTTGAGCATTATTATTTATGATGCCTCTTACCGTTAGCGTATTAGCAGTGATTGTTACCTGTCTGCTGGCGCCCATGGTCACAGCGCCTGTTCCTAAGTTTAGATTCTGAGTACCTGTAAATGTAAAATCTCCGCCCCAGGTTTGAGGATAGTTTCGTGTGGTAATTAATCCACCGGTTGTATTATCTATCGTTCCTCCGTTGATGATGAATGTGCCGACTACGGTACCAAGAGCTTGTGCATTATTTATATTCAGAACTCCTGCGGTCAGTGTGGTACCACCAGTGAAAGTATTTACTCCAGTTAGTGTAAGTGTACCTGCTCCTGCTTTGGTTAAAGTTCTGGGACCAACGCTGCTAATTGTTCCACCAATGGTAAGAGTTTTACCAACAGTGGTAGTTGTAATCTGACGGTTGGCATTGCCCATTGACACAGCGCCTGTTCCTAAGTTTAGATTCTGAGTACCTGTAAATGTAAAATCTCCTCCCCAGGTCTGTGGATAATTAAGGGTGGTAATAGCTCCTCCTGTTGTATTATCAATTGTTCCGCCATTGATGATGAATGTTCCTGCTACGGTACCTAACGCTTGAGCATTATTAATGTTCAAAGTTCCGGCATTAAGTGTGGCGCCTCCTATAAATGTATTTACTCCGCTTAGTGTAAGTGTTCCTGCTCCGGCTTTGGTTAGAGCGCCCGTCGTGCTTATGACACCGCTTATTGTAAGATCAGAATTAGCAGTGCCATCATCTGCAACAGTAAAAGTACGGTTAGTCGCATTCGTCAATGCGACCAGGCTGCTTATGGTTGCGCCTGTTGTTATAGCGCCTGCTCCGGTATAATTCAATGTTACATTGCCTCCAAGCGTAAATAGTCCGGTCGTACCTGTAATGGAAGAACCGACACCTCCGCCTAAAGTCTCTATAGTAGTACTCGTTGGCGAACCTAAATTAAAGGTACTTAAAGCAAGTACTGTATTCGCCCTGACAGTTAATGCGCCATTTACGGTAGTGGCTATGCCTAATGTTTTCGTGTTTCCTCCGGCTCCGCTGATAATAAGGTTCGTATAGGTTACTGCCGGAAATGCAGCTGAACTGGTTTTGGTGATCGTCTGAGCGCCCGCAGCATTATACTCCACCGTTCCGTTCAGCGTATAGGTAGTAAAACCCAAGGGAAAGTTGCTCGTAGCAACCCCGGCAAGTTTTAAAGTGGCTCCTGCTGCAAGCGTAAAAACACTTCCGGCAACACCTCCTGCAAGTTCATCACATCTGTATACACCCAGATCAAGCACACTGGTTCCATTCACTGTAACATTTCTGACAGCAGCAAGATCATATAATCCGATACCCTGAGATGTTGCTCCTACACTTGCAGTAACTGTTACAGTTGGGTTATTTACAGAGCCGATCGTAACTGTATTGGTAAACAGAAAATCATAGGTACCGCCAAACATGACAGAATTATTTGTAAATGTTTGCGCACCATTTTTATCAAAAAGCACCGCTACATCTCCTAATCCGCAGGCAGCATTGTAGCCAACAGTAAGGTTACCATCGAATTCAAAAATTCCGGTAACATTTGCTTCAAGACCACCTGAAATACATACGCCACCGGCTGTCCAACCATTCGTACCTAAATTACAGTTGCCAAGGATTTTAAAAAGACCCGGACTATTACCTACTTGTAATTTGAGTAGAGTACTTGCATCTGCAGTAGGATCCGTATCTGCAGTAACATTACCGTTGACAGTAAGTACAAACGTTTGAGCATTTAATTTTAACCTGGCATTGATAACCGCTATTTTATTGAGCATGGTGATAGAATTCACCGTAACACTTGTAGAAACCGTTATTATAGCTCCGGTTGTTGCGGTAATTGTAAGATCATCGGTAGAGAGCAGCGCACCAGCTCCTGTCCAGTTGGCTGCTGTATTAAAATCTGTTCCTGCTCCACCGGCACCTGCACCGATCCAAGTTCTTGCAGCTAAAATCTGAACAGGAAAAAATGCAAACAGAAAAAAAATTACACATATATGTAATGCTATTCTCAAATAAATAAAAGATATAGTAACCGCTAACCTCATTTATTTTATAAAAGTTTCTAATAAAATTCAAGCCCGTCTACATTTCTAATGCAGCACTTTTAATACACTATCCCTTAAGAGAATGTTTCAATTTTATGTGGTGAATGTCTGACAACTCATGCAAATAATAATAATAATTATCCGCATTACTATTATATTATAAGCATTTCTATTCATGATTATTATTTAAAATAATCATGAAAACATAAAAATGCCATATGTAAGTTACAAGATACTAAAAATATCGATGTAATAAAATAATAGAATTTAAGTCGGTCAATAGTTTGATAATTTATAGAATGTCGTTATATTGTTTTGTTTAAAGATATCCTTTATACAGTTATTGCTCTTCACAAAACATAAAATAAATTGGAATGAAAAATGTTTTTATTTGGTTGTTTTCCTTTATTTCATGCGCTATCCATTCTCAAACCATTACTGTTACTGTAACTGCAAACCAAGGACTCACGCCTATCTCTCCCTGGATCTACGGTAAAAATAATAATGTTTCCGATGATCCTGCTAAACCAACATCTGCTGCAACTTGGGCAAAATACAATGATGCCGGACTTCGCATGTATCGTGAGAATGGCGGCAACAATGCAACCAAATATAACTGGCGAAAAAAGATTACTTCTCACCCTGACTGGTATAACAATGTTTACAGTGCCGATTGGGATTTCAGCGCTACTTCACTTTTAAATAATACCACCAACACGCAAGGGTTGTATGCTTTTCAGCTGTTAGGAAAAGCGGCATCGAATAAAAATAATAATTTTAATGACTGGGCTTATAATCAATCTGCAGGAGGGCCAACTACTGTAAATAACTGGGCAGGAGGAGGAAACCCTAATAGTGGCGATCCTAACTTATACCTGGAGGACTGGCCCGCAGATTCTACCACCGGTATTCTAAAATATTGGTTTGAAACGCTTCAATCAGATTCCACGAGATTGCGTTATTGGAATATGGATAATGAGCCGGAAATATGGAAAAATACGCATGATGATATAGCGTCAACAGCGATTACTGCAGAGGATTTCGTTCAGAAATATATTACTGTTGCCAAGTTGGCGCGCAAGAATTTTCCATGGATAAAATTAGTTGGCCCGGTTTCTCCTGATGAGTGGCAGTTTTATACCTGGAATGATGCCAAAGTAAAGGATCTTAAGGATGGAAATATGTATCCATGGATGGAATATTTTATTAAAAGAATTGGAGAAGAACAAATAGCCAGCGGTATCAAATTGCTGGATGTATTGGATGTTCACTTTTATCCGGCTACACAAAGTAATCCAGACCTTACCTTGCAAATTCACCGTTTCTGGTATGACACCCAATGGGACTATCCGGGAGCAAATGGCGTTAAAGTAACATCCCCCGCTAGTTGGGATAATACGATAACAAAAGAATATTTCTTTGAACGCTGCAATCAATGGCTTGTGAAATATCTTGGCGCCAATCACAACGTGAAATTTGGAGTTTCGGAATATGGTACCATTGCGAACAGCGGCGCAGAAGATCCTAATATTATCGCCTGTTGGTACGCCTCCCATTTAGGAACGTTTGCCAATAAAGGAGTGGAGTTATTTACGCCATGGGATTGGTATAAGGGACAATGGGAAGTATTGCATTTGTTCAGTAAGTACTATGGGACTATGGCAACCCAAGCAGTGTCTACTGCGGAAGCTACTGTTTCCGGTTATTCTTCGTTATCGAAAAATGGGGATTCGCTTATGGTGGTACTTGTAAATAAAGACCGGAACAATGCAGAAAATGTCGATGTAAATATTCAGGGTTTTGTTCCTTCTTCAACTACTGTTAATGGGTATCAACTCGCGAATTTGCCAACAACTGAAACGTTTGTTTCTTCAGCCAGCAATGCCTTACAAAGTAAGCAATATACAATTAGTGGCAATACAATAACGTTATCTGTTCCAAAATTATCGGTAACCCTGATTCAGGTTCCTACGAACCAGCCTGTAAGTACTGGTATACCTGCTACAGAGTTGAAAGAAATGGTAAAAATATTTCCAAATCCTACGTCAAATAAATTAACCATAAAATTGGAAAATAACTCAGGCGTCATAGTGATTCTTCACGACTTATTGGGGAGAGAAGCAGGTTCATGGCGATTAGATGTCAATGGACAAATTGATATCTCTCACTTGAACAGAGGTGCTTACATTTTACAAGTACTTTTAAAGGATAAGATAATAACCCGAAAAATTATGAAAGAATAAAAATATATTAATATAAATTAGATAGAACCTGTTTAAATTTTTATCAACTATTTTTATAGTTCTGTCTGAAAGTCTTCAGGTCTGCTACAACGCACTGAACGGAGTCGAGGTATTGTTGGATTAGCGACCGGACAGTGCAAAAGCAACAATACCTCGACTCCGCTCAACATGGCAATCTACCAGCTTCATCTTTTTATAACAAAAACCAAATATAATTTTTAAACAGGTTCTTTAATTTATAGAAATTTTTCCGATCCGTACTTTTAATCCGTTTTGAATTTTTATAAAATACAAGCCTGCTTTTGCAAAAGGTATTTCAATTGGAATACATTCTCCAGATTGCACACTGATCAATTCTTTTCTTAAAATAGATTCTCCTAAAGCATTGGTTATATCAATGGTTATTTTTCCCTCTTCATAGTTTATTAGTTTAAAACTTCCTTGATTAGGATTTGGATAAATTTTGATTTTCAATGCTGCTGAGTTTTCGAAAATACCCATTGGAAGGCTAAGACTACAATTATTTATTGAAAGATTCTTGCCATTATTGGAACCCTGAATTCCTAAACTGTTATTACTTACTCTTACCCTATAATTATTTCCCGAAGCAAAACCGGAAGGAACGGTAGCGTAAATTGGATTTGAATAACTATAGCCAATAACGGTTGGAAAATCAAACATACCCATTGTATCCGAAAGCTCTGCAATGTAGGCACCTGAATAGCCGCCTGTAGTTGTAAAAGGAACAATCATATCATAAGATGTGGTGGCGCAAAAAGGACTTCCATAAATAGAGTCGGTGATTATTGCACTACAGTCATTAATTTCAAGGTCTGTTCCATTGTCAGCGCTTACAGTTATTGGATTGGTATTTTTTACTCTTATTCTATATCCATTACCAGTAATTGTTCCCGAAGGAATAACAGCAGCAATAGGCGAACTGGTCCCGTATCCAATTGTTACAGCACTAGAAAAATTACCTGCCGCATCCGATAATTCTGCAGTAAAATATCCTGTAAAAGTACCGGTATAGACAAATGTAACAGGAAGATTATAAGAGGTATTAAAGCAATAAGGGCTTCCTGAAACAGGATCTATTACTATTGATGTATTAGAGGAACAGTTGCCAACAATTGTAACATTACTCGTAGTAGAGGAGCAAGAATTGGAAATAGTCCAACGAAATACATTTGTTCCGAATCCTACGTTTTTAACAGCAGTGGTTGGTGAAGAGCCATTGACAAAAGTGCCACTTCCACTAACTACTGACCAGGTTCCAGTGCCGACAACCGGGGCATTCGCACTTAGTATTGCAGAATCACAAACAGTTTGGTTTGTTCCGGCGATTGAAGTTGTTGGCGGAAGAACCCGCGTGATTATGACATCGTCTGTGGTAGGTGTGCAGGTTCCGTTGGATATGGTCCAGCGAAATGTGTTACTACCTGCTCCCAATCCTGTTACAGTTGAGGTAGGGCTTGATGCGTTAGTAATCGTTCCTGTTCCAGTTACACGACTCCATAAGCCTGTTCCGGCAGAAGGTGCATTTCCTGCTAAAGTAGCCGAGGTAGAACAAACGCTTTGATCACTTCCTGCAGCTGCAATAGTGATAGTTCCTCCCAAAGTGATAATTACATTGCTGCTGGAAGAAGAACAAGGCGAATTGGAAATGGTCCAGCTAAAGGTATTGCTGCCTGTTCCTAGTCCTGTTATTGTTGATGTAGGGTTTGAAGGAGCGGTAATCGTTCCTGCTCCACTTACCAAACTCCATAACCCGGTTCCAACTGAAGGCGTATTTCCAGCCATGGTTGCGGTAGTAGTACAAACCGTTTGAGCTGGTCCGGCAGTTGAAGTGGTGGGTTGAGCCATAGAACTTATTATCACATCATCTGTACTTGGCGTACAGGTTCCATTAGAAATCGTCCATCTGAATATATTATCTCCTATTCCTAAACCTGTAAGACCAGACGTAGGACTTGTGGGCGTTGTAATAGTTCCTGTTCCACTTACACGGCTCCATAAGCCTGTACCTGTGCTTGCCGTATTTCCTGCAAGAGTAGCTGTAGAAGCACAAACTTTTTGATCAGTACCCGCATTTGAAGTGGTAATGGTACCGGATTGTGTAATGATGACATTACTGGTAGACGAGGTACAACCTGTATTAGAAATTGTCCAGCTAAAAGTATTCGCACCGGCGCCGAGTCCTGTTATAGTAGATGTAGGACTTGTGGGCGTGGTAATCGTTCCTGCTCCACTTACCAAACTCCATAACCCGGTTCCAACTGAAGGCGTATTTCCGGCCATGGTTGCGGTAGTAGCACAAGCGGTTTGAGCCGGTCCGGCATTGGCTGTGGTTGGAGAGGCAACACTTGTTATAATAACATCACTTGTCGAAGAAGTACAACCTGCACTAGAAATCGTCCAGCGAAAAGTATTCGCACCGGCACCGAGTCCTGTTATAGTAGATGTAGGGCTTGAAGAAGTCGTAATTGTTCCTGTTCCACTTATCCTGCTCCATGACCCGGTTCCAACCGAAGGCGTATTTCCGGCCATGGTTGCGGTAGTAGCACAAACCGTTTGAGCTGGTCCGGCATTGGCTGTGGTTGGAGCAGCGTTAATTGTAAGATTTGTTCCATTGTCTGTTCCGGTAATCACCGGGTTACTGGAAATTACTCGTATGCGGTATGCCGTTCCTGCAACAGAAGGTAATGCAGTCGTACTTACAATAGTACCGGAAGTTGTTGAAGTAACGCCGATGGTAAGAGGTGTGGTAAAAGCTCCGGTTGAACTAGATAGTTGAGCCGTAAATGTATTGCCCGAATTAAAGGTTCCGACTGCGGTATAAGGAATATTGATACCTGTTTGTCCGGCACAAAACGGACCTCCACTTATTGTTCCGGTTGTAATTGTATTTGTAACTGTTGTTGAAGGAAGCCAATCGAGCGTAATACCTGTAAAATTAGCAGTATTGGCAGGTGTCTGCTTATCTTCAGTCGGGCCTTTTGTAAATGCGAAGTATGTCGTAACCGTTCCTGTTGTTCCGTGGTTCCATGTTTCTTGAATAGCTACTCTATATGCACCATCTGCAACTGTAGTTCCATTTGCTAATCCAACTACATTCTTACCATCCCATGTTATCGATTTTGCTGTAAAACTGCTTAAAGTAGCGCCTGTTGTTGCATCAGTAACATTAGGATTCGGTGCTGCTGATAAGCAATTGCCAGCAGTACCTCCAGCATTAACAGACCAAGTAGGTAAATGATCGCTGGTTCCACCTCCGGCATAACGAAGTTTTGTTTTTACAAATCCGGCTGCTCCATTTGCACTAGTCTGAATCCAGACAGCTAAAACATTTCTCGTACCCGAGTAACCCGGACTCATGGTAACAGGCGTAAATGAAAATGTTAAAGTACCTGCAGTTTGAGCAGACACGCTTACTGAAAAGGATGTTGCCAAAGCAATACAAGCAAGACTAAGAAAATGAGAGAATGAGGTTTTCATGATTTTTCGAGTTTTCATGGTGTAATGGTATTTTGAGTTTTATTAACTTCTTTTTACGCGCAATATATAAGACGAATTAATTTCTTAAATGGTTGGAAACGTTAAAAAATAATTAGTATCGAAATGCCTGTTGTTTTCTAGTTTTTTTTATACGGGACATATTCTGCCTTTACTTTCACCGGAATAAATTCGGCTATTTTTCCAAATAATAGTTTCGGAACTTCAATGTTATGATCGACCAATTTAACATCGAATTTCGAACTGATAGAAACAAGATCCCCATTCACAACAATAGTCCCTTCCATATTCCTGGTTTGCGTAACACCATGAATATTTAATGTTCCAGGAACATCTACATTATAAGTGCCATTTTTTTTGAAATCAATATGAGGAATTATTTTTCCTTTGAAAACAGCATAGGGAAATTTACCGGATTCTACATAATTTTCGTTATAATGCTCTGTCATCAGCGTATTTGGAAAGACGAACTCCGTTTGCTTTACTTTAAATAATACAGAATCATTGCTTGTATTAATAATGGATATAGCCGTTTTATTCACAGCATCTATATCTTCCATCGGAGTTTTCGAAAAAAATGATATTTCCATATTGCCATTTGACTTGTATATTTGGCAAGTTGCATTCCCATAAAGGAAAGATAAAGCGCTAATCATTACTAATAATTTTTTCATTTTTTTTTAATTTATAAAGTGAATACTCTTGAAATTGAAATATTAAATTCTAAATGCTCTTGAAATGTTAAACCCTAACTTGATTCCCATATTTTTCCAACTAGAGGTTGTTCTGGGAATAAATTGATTTTCAATTTGCCCTAAAGAATTAGTTACATACACCTGAAACACATGCCCTCCTGTTTCAATGTCCAAACCTAAACCGGCACTGTCATAATAGACCTGAGAAGTAGTAAATTGGGTTAATCGTTTTGCGTATTCAGCAGTTACAGCCATTCTTTTGGTCAGTTTACAACGTGTGGCAAAAGCAAGCGCATACATATCGTTTTTATCTCCTATATTATCTACAAGATTGAAATGAACCATTACTGGGGCAACCTGGAAAGAAAAAGATGGAGAAAATTTTCGTGCGATAATTATCTGGTAGGCATATGACATTCTGTTTGACGCATACTGATACCGGTCGAATCCATCCTGAGCTATGTTGGGATCCTTCGTTGTATTGTAAAACATGCTTGCAACAAGAGTCACGCTAATAGGTATTGGCTTACCAATGGCTTGTCTTATCAATCGATATTTAAGAAAGCCGTCATATGTTTTTTCCAGGGAACTTCTTCCAAGCCCTCCCTGTAGCCGGCCATCATAAGTATATTCTAGTGCAAAACGAATACTAGCCCCTCCATCCATTCCGAAAAATTGATAAGGCCCTCCGTTTAGGTCACCAAAGTGATGAGATATTCTAAAGTCTAGACAACGCTTGCCGAGTGTTTCAATCGTATGAAAATTGATAAGGCGAGTTCCTTTAAAAGTTGCTGTAACAAACTCTCTCTTCTTTGGTTCCAAATCGTTAAGGAGATTCGAAAGGTCATCCTGAGCCATAATCCTCGAAGAGAAAATCATAAATAAGAACACTAAATAAAGTTTTCTTTTGAAACTAAAATTTATTCCGAATAATTTTTTGCAATCCATATTTTTATTTGATTAATTGAACAATCACTAATTTGGGAATTCCCCTGAGGCATTTGATTCGCTTTTCCATTCCATGCTACAGAATTGTATAATTTTCCGGTTAAAGCGGATGCTTTTACTTTCGCATACGAATCCAATTGAAGTCCTCCCTGTGCATTGCCGGAAGAATGACAGCTGATACATTTAGTTGTCATTATATCCATAATTTTATTCGCGTAAGTTACATTCGACGTATCGCACGGTTCTTTTACCCCCGGATTTAGCATCGCTAAATTGTCCTTATAACAGGAGTTGAAGAAAATAGCAAGAAACAAAACTAACAAAATAAAAATTCTATATCTCATCATATTAATATTAAAATTAGTACTTAATTATTAGGAGCGCCGGCGGCTATCCATGCTTTTATTTGTTTTATTTTACAGTCGGATAACATCGGAGCCCCCTGTGGCATTGGTAGGCAACCAGACCTTTGTGTAACAGAACAGAGCAATTTTCCATCGTTAACCTTGGCTTTAATATCGGTATACGCTTTTAGGATAGTGATAGCGCTTGATGCGCTATGACAGCCCAGGCAGTTATTCTGAATAATCGGATTTATAGTGCCGGCAAATGTTATGTTTAATGAATCGCATGATTGAGGACAATCAATTCCATTCTTCATTCCCTGATTTACCCAATTTTTTACAATTTGTATTTGTGCACTGGTTAGAGGTGCGTAACGATCGCGAGGAGGCATTCGATTACTCCCGGTGTCTTGAATTATACTGACTAACATTTTTCCTGAAAGTGTGGAAATTGTTTTTGAATAAGAAGACACATTGACACCGGATCGACGTGTAGTATCATCATGGCATCCTGCTTGAGCGCAATTGCTGATAAGCAATGGTAGAATTTGATCAGAAAAACAAACACTGTCAGCTAAATTTCCGGGCAGCGCTACCGGTGGTGTGGATGTGGAAGCGACTTTCTTAACGGGCGTAGGTATATCATTTGGAGCATGCTTGCACTGGTATAATAAAGATGAAAGAAATAATGTTGTAATTACAAGTAATGATTTTTTCATAACTAAAATTTTTAATTAGGATTAGGGAGAGGCAACTTACATTTTCAGAGTACTAAGTTAAACATAGACGAATTAATTTCTTAATTGGTTGGAAACTTTAAAAAATAATTATTTTTCTATTGCAGATACATATATACATAAGATAAATTAATTTTTTAACTGGTTATAAATTTTAAAAAAGTAAGCAAAGAATTTTAGCAAAAAACACCTTAAAAGTTTAAAAAAAATATGATATTTGTCAATTTTTTCAAACTTTTTTATACCACTATAGAAATAATTATTTTAATTTTTCACCATTTAAAAATAGACTAGATCAGGTTGTTTTATAAAATAAAAGGATAACAAGATAAAAAACAAAATTCAATTTACCAAAAAAACAAATAAAATCTTTATTGAGTTATCTATCTATTTTTTTTGCATTGGTAATTTAATAATGAGATTAGTCTGTTATTAATATTTTTTTTGTTATGGATGTTTTCGAAGTACTTAATTGAAGGAAATACATACCATTACAGAAATTTCCTGCAGAAGAATTTAGCGCTGTTGCGAAAGTTATATTTAAGCCACGACATGAAAATGAAAAGTTTGGTTTGATAATTTCAGGTAGCGATTATGCCTATTTGTCCTTAGTAAAAAGGAAAGATGAAGTATACATTTACTTACGCAAATTGCCTTGATGCTGATAAAGGAAAACCGGAAACAGAGGAATCTTTGGAGAAAATAATTTCCAACACGGCGTATCTGAAAGTAACGGTTGCAAAAAATGCAGCTTGTACTTTCAGTTATAGTATTGATGGGAAAACATTTCAACCTGTCAATAAAACGTTTACGGCTAAACCTGGTAGATGGATAGGAGCAAAGCTTGGATTATTTTTCACAAGATTAAATACGACCAACGATGCTGGCTTTGCAGATGTGGATTGGTTTCGATTGGAGGGGAAAGAAAAATAAAATCTGACACCCGCATCCGGGTTTCTTTGACTCGTAAAATTTATTTGCGAGCATTTTGCTTTTTTTAAAATTGGAATACCATTAAAAAGATATACATTTGCTTATTAAATTCTTTATTGACAGTTACAAAATTACCCCTCGCATTTTTTAGGGGCTACAACGCACATCTTCCTTTTGGAGAGAAAAAATTCCAAAATACTTTATTTTTTAACAATTGTTTTATAATTACTTTTGCAGGGTGTTTTAATTAATGGCCATCAAATAAACATAAGGATGGAATATGCTAACAGGGATCAATCTGCCTGAGGCCAATAAATTATATACAGATGAAACCAAAACAACAACATGTTCCTCTTAACATCCTGCTTGCAGATGACGATACTGACGACCGTCTCTTTTTTGATAATGCATTGAAGAAATTACCCATCTCCACTCATCTTACAACTATTAATGACGGAGAACAACTGATGAATTACCTTTCTGAAAATTCAGAACATCTTCCTTCTATCCTTTTTTTAGACATAAACATGCCCCGTAAAAACGGTATCGAATGTTTATCTGAGATAAAACAAAATAAAAAGCTGAAAAACCTTCCCGTGGTCATGTTTTCAACATCTAACTCGGGGGATGAAATAAGTATGCTCTTCAAGACCGGAGCGCATATTTATGTTCACAAGCCCAATGATTTTGCGCAACTCATAGAGCTCATTCATCATGCGCTTTCTATAGCGACAGAAAAAACATCTTCAAAAAGTCAATTAAAATATATCCTTAACGCATGAATTTAAAAGAATTTAGCATCCTGCTTGCAGATGACGATATTGACGATTGCCTCTTTTTTAAAGAAGCATTAGAGGGATTGCCACTACCCACACACCTTACAACTGTCCATGACGGAGAACAACTCATGCAACTACTCACAAAAGAAACAAACGAACTTCCTCATGTCCTTTTTCTTGACCTCAATATGCCTCGCAAAAACGGCTTCGAATGTTTATCAGAAATAAAGCTCGACAAAAAACTGGAACAGCTTCCTGTAATCGTGTTCTCCACCTCCTTTGAACAAGAGGTTGTGAACCTGCTTTACAAAAACGGGGCGCAATATTTCATTCGCAAGCCCTCTGAATTTTTACAATTCAAAAAAATAATTCAAAAAACGGTTACACTTATGGTGCAAGAAAATATTTCACAACCGACCAGAGAAAATTTTGTGCTCACAGTGTAAAACAGTTTGGTTATTTAAAGAATGATTAAAAAAAAAGTACGCTGAAGAAATATTTACAACGTTTTTAAAACTCATTTATACCTCGAATTTTAAAACAAAACAAACTTATCGGGACAGAAAATGAATAAAATAAAAAAATCGGATGAGGATGAGTTAATCATTGCTCGCAAAGAACTTGTCTTTCAAAAAGAAGAGAAAGAAAAATTGGCAGCAGAGTTAATCATTGCTCGCAAAGAACTTGCCTTTCAAAAAGAAGAGAAAGGAAAACGGGCAGCAGAGTTAGGCGTTGCTAACATAGAACTTGCCTTTCAAGATGAAGAGAAAGGAAAACGGGCAGCAGAGTTAGGTATTGCTAACAAAGAACTTGCCTTTCAAGACGAAGAGAAAGGAAAACGGGCAGCAGAGTTAGGTATTGCTAACAAAGAACTTGCTTTTCAAGACGAAGAGAAAGGAAAACGGGCAGCAGAGTTAGGTATTGCTAACAAAGAACTTGCCTTTCAAGATGAAGAGAAAGAAAAACGGGCAGCAGAGTTAGGCATTGCTAACAAAGAACTTGCCTTTCAAGATGAAGAGAAAGAAAAACGGGCAGCAGAGTTAGGTATTGCTAACAAAGAACTTATCTTTCAAAACGAAGAGAAAGAAAAACGGGCAGCAGAGTT
>OLLH01000283.1_pt1 | contig 50946 bp, 43 predicted proteins | sample 1604451 | NCBI WGS metagenome assembly OLLH01 (sample SAMEA104055714, study PRJEB20765) | soil metagenome | isolation source: soil
AATAAAAGCGGCCAATATTTTATTGGAAGAAGAACAAAAAAGAAAAAATGATGCAGAAGAACAAAAAAGAAAACAAGAAAAAGTAGAAATTGAAGAACAACAACAAAAGGAACTAACAGCAGCTACTGCCGAAGAAAAAGAAGCTATTAAAGCTAAAGAAAAAGCACAAAAGGAAGCTAAAGAACTACAAAGAATAAAAGAAGTTAAAGAAGACAGTGCATTGGCTCTGACAAAAGAATTAAAGGATAAAGCGAAACTGGAACTGAAAATAAAGGAGCAAGAAAAAGCACGTTTAGATTCTATAGAAAACAATAAACAATACCTTGCGCGAAAAAAAGCAAAAGAAGAAGAGCTGGCAGCAAAAGCAGCATTTGAAGACGGACTGAAAGTTAAGCAAAAAGAACTGGATCAAGAAAAAAATAATGGCCTAAAAGAAAAGGACTTGGCCTTGCTAATAGAAGAATATAAGGCATATCCAAAAGGACATTGGGAGACTCTTCCAAGTTTCAAAATTTTTCGCTTTGTAAAGAAAGAAAATGAAACCACTTTTACATTGTATAGAAAATCTATCTACAGCTTTGGTGAATATTACTTCCGTAACAATGTGAGTATTACAAAAGCACGCTTCGAAAAAGACACCAAAATAATTGATTAATAATACAATTTTTAAAAATTCTTGAGTTGTATACAATGAGACACTCATACATTGTACCGCTCTAAAAGGATATAAAAATAACAATGAGTGTTCCAAGACCATTAAAAAATAATTATATACGGATGAAATACTTTTATATTTTCCCGCTTCTTTTTTCTTTATCTTCCATTTTTGCACAAACAAATGATGAAAAAAAACTTACTACAAATAAGAGTTTTTTAAATGCGAACCAGTATTTTCTGGATGAAGAATACAAGTCAGCCATTAACTTATACTTCGAAGTAGATAGTATTATTCCCGGAAATCCCTATCTCGCTTATTCTATAGGGGCCTCTTACTTAAACCTTCCTGGAGAAAAAAGTAAAAGTTTAGTGTATCTTGAGAATGCATCAAATCAATATGAGCTTTATAACTCAACTGCCAATTTGAAAATTCCTGTTGAAGTATTTTTTTATCTTGGAAAAAGCTTTCAATATGGATATAAGCTGGATGAGGCTATTCTAGCATTTGAAAAATATATTAAGCTTGCCGGATCTAAAGGTAAGTTTGGGGCTACTATAGCAGAGAATGCTATTAAAACTTGTGAACGTGCAAAAGAGCTGATCAAACAACCTGTTGATGTAAAAGTTACAAATATGGGAAAAGTTTTAAATTCAGAATATCCTGACTACAGCCCTGTTATTTCTGCAGATGAATCTGTACTTATATTTACTTCCCGACGACCGGACGGGACAAATAATGTAAATGAAAACGGAGAATTTTACGAAAATATTTATATCTCTTCCAAAGCAAATGAAGAATGGTCTGCCCCTGTAAGCATTGGTGAAAATATCAACACGCCTTTTCATGAAGCAAGCGTGAGTTTATCTGCTGATGGGCAACATTTATACATATACAAACAAGACGATATCTATGTATGTGATCTTAACGGAGACGTTTGGTCAGCACCAAAAAAACTGAATTATCCTGTCAATACAAAATACTGGGAACCGAGTGCGAGTATCTCTGCCGATAACAATTTCCTTTATTTTGTTTCAGATCGTCCCGGAGGATTGGGGAAAAGGGATATATACCGCAGCAGACGACTGCCAAATGGCTTGTGGGGGAAAGCAGAAAACCTTGGGTATACTGTAAATACTTCCTATGATGAGGACGGTCCTTTTATTCATCCGGATGGGAAAACTTTATATTTTAGTTCTGATGCCCCAACAGGCATGGGTGGTTTTGATATTTACAAAACAACTTATAATGACAGTACGAACACTTGGTCAACACCAAAAAACCTTGGTTATCCAATAAATTCAACAGATGACGATATCTTTTTTATCCTCTCTGCAAGTGGAAAGCATGCTTATTACTCATCTATACAACCCAATGGCGTTGGAGAAAAAGATCTTTATATGATTGATCTGCCACAAACAACAGAAGAAGAGCCTTCTCTTGTTTTGATGACGGGTAATATTACCATAGAACATAATATTAAAGCATCAATAGATGTAAATATTGTAGTAACAGATATAGCTACAGGAGCACTTGTGGGCATTTTTAAACCAAATACTAAAACAGGAAAATACCTGATTATCCTTGATCCCGGAAAGGAGTACAATCTCGACTTTCAGGCAGAGGATCACATGATTTTTTCTGAAAATATTTCCACCAAAAATGTAAAAAATTTCAGGGAAATCGATCGACCAATCCAACTAAAAGGCTTTGAAATTGGAGCAAATTCAATATTGCGCAACCTATTTTTCGATTTCAACAAAGCCGACCTAAGACCTGAGTCTGAAGTTGAACTTAACAAGCTCTTTCTTATACTTCAACAAAACCAAAGTATGGTAATAGAAATTGGCGGACATACAGATAACATTGGCAATCCCGCCTTCAACCAACAACTATCTGAAAGCAGAGCTAAAAAAGTCGCTGATTATCTCATTGAGAAAGGCATTTCCGCTAACAGAATGCGACCCAAAGGTTATGGAGAAATCAGACCTGTTACCACTAACGATACGAACGAGGGGCGCCAGGAAAACAGAAGAATTGATTATACAATCCTTAATTTCTGATTTCTTAATTTTTTGTAGACCAACTTTCGATGTCACACTGAGCATTCTGCGTTGAAGCAGACCTCGAAGCATGACAATCTACCAGCTTCATCTCTTTAATAACAAAAATCAAATTGTAATTTAAAACAATTTCTGAGTCTCTGACAAAATCAGAAAAATCCAATCTTTGGAAATAAAGGAGGAACGTTGTATTTTTGACTTTAAATACAAATCCCTTGGAGAATATCCCTTCAAAGCTTATAGAAGATGCCGTTAACGAATTTTCCAGGCTCCCGGGCATTGGAAAGAAAACGGCCTTGCGTTTAGTTTTGCATTTATTGAAACAAGAACCGCACGATGTAGAAAGGTTTAGTGCTTCATTTACACGAATGCGCAATGAAGTCTGCTATTGCAAACATTGTCATAATATTTCTGAAACAGAAGTATGCATGATTTGTATAGATTCGAAGCGTGACTCAACCGTTTTATGCATTATAGAAGACATTCGCGATTTAATTGCAATAGAAAATACGAATCAATTTCGGGGAAAATATCACGTACTCGGTGGTATCATTTCTCCTATGGATGGTATAGGACCTAATGATCTTAACATTCAGAGTTTGGAGGTTCGCCTTCAAAAAAAAGAAATAAAAGAAATAATTATTGCTCTTAGTACAACAATGGAGGGTGATACGACAACTTTTTATATTTTTAAAAAATTAAAAAATTACAACTTAAAATTCTCTACGATTGCCAGGGGAATAGCGATTGGAGACGAACTCGAATATGCTGATGAAATTACATTAGGACGTTCTATAATAAATCGTATTCCTTACGAAAATTCATTGATTAAGTATTAAAGAATGCCATTGGTGCAAAAAATCAGTGAGCCCTATATGAAGCTATCTATCATAATTGTTAACTATAATGTAAAGTATTTTCTCGAGCAAGCATTATTTTCTGTAAATAAAGCCTGTAAAAATATCCAGGCAGAGATATTTGTAGTTGACAACAACTCTGTAGATGGATCGGTAGAGATGCTTAAAGAACGTTTTCCCGACGTGTCGCTTATTGTCAACAAAAAAAACACTGGCTTTTCACATGCAAATAATCAGGCAATAAAACTGGCAAAAGGAGAATACATATTACTCCTTAATCCCGATACGCTTGTTGAAGAAGATACGTTCGATAAAGTAATCCTGTTTATGGAAGATCATCCTGATGCCGGGGGATTAGGAGTGAAAATGATAGATGGCTCAGGTAAATATTTACCTGAGTCGAAAAGAGGATTACCAAGTCCGAATGTGGCATTTTGTAAAGTTTTTGGATTGTCCGCACTCTTTCCAAAATCAAAAATTTTTGGCCGTTATCATTTAGGTTTTTTGGATAAAGATCAGACACATCAGGTTGATATTCTGTCCGGAGCCTTTATGCTTATCCGAAAAACTGTTATTGAAAAAATAGGAATGCTTGATGAAGCATTTTTCATGTATGGGGAAGACATTGATTTATCCTATCGTATTATATTAAGCGGGTACAAAAATTACTATTACCCGGAAGCACGTATTATTCATTATAAAGGAGAAAGCACAAAAAAAAGCAGTATCAGTTATGTGTTCGTGTTCTATAACGCAATGAATATTTTTGCAAAGAAACATTTCTCCCAAAAAAATGCAAAACTATTTTCTTTCCTGATCCACATTGCCATATATATCAGGGCAAGTTTAGCGATAATGAATCGATTTATAAAAAAGACTTTTCTTCCAGTTTTTGACTTTTCCCAACTTCTTGGAAGCATGTTTCTTTTAAAGTCATATTGGGAAAACTTTAAAGCTGCTGAAGGAATTCATTATCAAGACAAATTGGTGGGCATAATGATACCAGGCTATATTTTTATCTGGCTTGTTTCTGTATATTTCAATGGAGGGTATGATAAGCCTGTAAAATTATTAAGGATAGTAAGAGGGATATTTACAGGCACTATTTTAATTCTAATAATATATGCTTTACTGCCCGAATCTTTTCGCTTCTCTCGTGCCCTAATTTTATTAGGCGCTGCCTGGGCCAGTATTTCTATAATTTCGACACGCTTGCTTCTGCGCTTTTTTAAGATTAAAGAATTTGCCCTTTATACCAAAAGTAAAAAACGGACTGTTATTGCAGGGGGAATGGAAGATGGAAACAGGGTTTTATCTTTATTAAAATTAGCAAGCAATACTATTTATTTTATAGGTTTTGTAAAGCCAAGTGAGAAGAAAGAACAGCATTCGAACGCCAATTATTTGGGAAACTTGAATCAACTTGCCGAAATCGTGGATGTTTATAAAATTGATGAGGTAATCTTTTGCGCCAAAGACATTTCTGCTCAGCATATTATTGACAATATGTCGCGTATTTCTTCAAGAGACGTAGAATATAAAATTGCGCCACCGGAAAGTCTTTATATTATTGGCAGTAATTCTGTTGATGATACAGGGGATCTTTATATTATTGATTTAAACACCATCTCTAAATCTGCAAACCAACGTAATAAGCGAATGGTAGACATCGTAATATGTCTCCTGATGATTATTGTGTTTCCTATCGTTGCCTTTTTTATAGATAATGTTCCCAGATTGATAAAAAATATCCTTATCGTTTTATATGGAAAAAAATCATGGGTTGGATATATTAATTTTTCGAAGGGACCATTTTCAGAGAATCATTCAAAAATAAAGCTTCCTGAGATCAAACAAGGTATTCTTTTTCCTTCAGATGCTTTCAAAAACAAAGATCTTGATACCAATGATATTTTAAAGCTAAATATGCTTTATGCCAAGGACTATAAAATATACAACGATTTAAATATTATTTTTAAAGGCTTTAAATATATGGGGAGAACCCATTGAATTTAGCTATTTGGTAGCAGAATTGCAGGATCCAATAATTATTTTATTTTTGTACCAAATATTTGGTAATAATGCATTTAAACAAATATTTATGCCTCAAGTAGAAATGATTATGCCCAGAATGGGCGAGAGCATTGCTGAAGCAACTATTTTAAAGTGGCTAAAAAATGTAGGTGATGCTGTTGAGTCCGACGAATCGGTTTTGGAAATTGCAACAGATAAAATTGATTCTGAAGTGCCTTCTCCAACAAAAGGTATTCTTATTAAACGACTTTTTGAAGAAGGCCAAACCGTGCAGGTTGGATCTGTAATTGCTATTATTAATACTGAGTCAGAACCAACGGTTACCTCTCCAGCTACTCCAGCTCTAACTGCAAAAGAGGAAACCCGGGAACCAATTCAAAACGGTATTGAAGCAGCCGTTTTAAAACAAGAACACCTATCTCCTTTCTCTGATCACTCGATATCAGGCAAGTTTTACTCTCCATTGGTACGTAACATTGCCCAACATGAAGGTATAAGCGTGGATGAATTGGAATCGTTTCATGGATCAGGTGTTGATGGCAGAATAACAAAAAAAGATCTGTTAGACTATTTGTCAAAAAGAAATAACAACGCTGCTCCAAATTATTCTGTTCCTGCTTCTCCTCCTATCGAAGCTATCCAACATCCAATTGAAAAAATCCAGAGTCCACCATTGGAACAACCTGGTTTTGAAAATGTGGGAATGTCGGTTTCTTCTGATGGCAATGTAGAAATAATTGAGATGGATCGAGTGCGTAAATTTATTGCAGAACACATGATTCTGTCTAAACGTACTTCTGCACACGTTACTTCCTTTCTTGAAGCAGATGTTACGAATATAGTTTTATGGAGAGAAAAAATAAAATCAGATTTTGAAAAACGGGAACACGAAAAAATAACCTATACACCTATTTTTATTGAAGCAGTAGCTAAAGCAATTAGAGATTTTCCTTTAATAAATGTTTCAGTCGATGGAACAAAAATTATCCTAAAGAAAAATATAAATATTGGAATGGCAACAGCTCTTACAACAGGTAACCTGATTGTTCCTGTTATTAAAAATGCTGATCAAAAAAATCTTATGGCTTTAACAAAAGCAGTAAATGATTTAGCTTCCAGAGCAAGAAGTAATAAACTAACTCCTGATGAAATTCAAGATGGTACATTTACTGTAACAAATGTTGGCTCGTTTGGAAATGTTTCAGGAACACCGATAATCAATCAACCACAGGTAGCTATATTAGCTGTTGGTGTTATTAAAAAGAAACCGGCAGTTATTGAAACCCCATTTGGTGATGCTATAGCTATTCGTCATTTAATGTTTTTATCTTTATCTTACGACCATAGAGTTGTTGACGGAGCCTTAGGCGGTGGCTTTTTAAGAAAAGTAGCTGATTATTTAGAGTCTTTTGATATTAATACAACACTTTGATAAACTGATAATTAAAAATTAATTTATATTTGTTTTAAATAAGCAGAGTCTAAATAAATAACATGAAAATTAAATCATTACTTCTTATTATTTTTTTATTCCCTACGATTTCTTCTTTTGCTCAAAATACCAAGCAAAAACAAAAAGAGCAAAGTGGCGAATTACTTAATAAGGCAGAAGAATATCTTTTTTTTCAAGATTACAGCCATGCGCTTCCTTTGTTTCTAAAGTTAGATTCATTAAATCCGAACAACTCTATTGTTCAGTATAAGATTGGACTTTGTTATTTAAAATCTACCGAAAACAAAAAAAAATCCATACCTTATCTTGAATTTGCTGCCGGTAATATAGATCCTTCCGAAATCCCAAATGACGTATACTTTAATTTAGCGCATGCTTATCATTTGGATTATAAAATGGATGATGCTATAAAGATGTTTGAAAAATATAAAACATATTTTAAAAAAGAGGATGAAAAATATATTCAGGCAGATTTAGAAATTACCATGTGTAAAGTAGCCAAAGGTTTAGTTGCGCATCCCATAAAAGCTGAAATAAAGAATCTTGGTTCTATTGTAAACTCTCCTTATGCGGATTATGGTCCTGTAATCTCCGCCGATGAATCTGTTTTGATATTTACTTCGAGAAGGCAAGGTGGGACAAGCAATGAATTAACCCCAACCGGAGAATATTTCGAAGATATTTATATATCCTACAAAATTGATAACAAATGGAGTTCTCCTGTTTCTATCGGCGCAAACATTAATACAAAAGGACACGAAGCAAGTATTGGGTTATCTGCAGATGGTCAGCAATTGTATATTTATAAAGACGACAACCTTGACGGGAATATATATGTCTGCGATTTAATTGGTGATACATGGTCAGCACCTAAAAAGTTGGGCCCCAATATTAACACAAAAGCATGGGAGCCCAGCGCTAGTTTATCAGCTGATGGAAATACATTATATTTTGTTAGTAATAAAAAAGGTGGATTTGGAGGGAGAGATATTTACAAATCACAAAAACTTCCTGATGGATCCTGGAGCCTATCTCAGAATCTGGGCAGTGTTATCAATACTCAATATGACGAAGATGCTCCTTTCATTCATCCGGATGGAAAAACGCTCTATTTTAGCTCCAATGGATCTAATAGCATGGGAGGATTTGATATTTTTTCAAGCACGTTAATTGATTTTAACCTTTGGTCAGCACCGGAGAATGTAGGTTACCCTATAAACAGTACGGATGATGATGTATTTTATGTTCTTTCTGCAAGTGGCAAACATGCTTATTATTCTACCTTTAAACCGGAAGGAAGTGGAGAAAAAGACATTTATTTAATCACGCTGGAATTACCTAAAGAAACACCTCTTACTGTACTAAAAGGAATTATCACTCTTGATCCAAAAGCTTTAGCCTCTGCTCGAATCATAGTAACAGATAACGAATCAGGTGTTTTGATCGGAACCTACACCCCCAACTCCAAAACAGGTAAATACCTTCTCATCTTACCTCCCGGTAAAGATTATAACATTGCCGTTGAAGCGGAAGGTTATTTATTCCATTCAGAAAACCTGAATGTTCCTGCTAATTCTGCCTACAATGAAATTAATAAAGCTATAGAGCTTGCTCCACTTAAAGTAGGAGAAAAAATTGTTCTGAGAAATATTTTCTTTGATGTCGATAAAACCCTGTTACGCAAACAATCATCAACAGAACTTGATCGGGTATTCAGAACAATGACACAAAATCCCAGCTTGAAAATTCAAATATCTGCCCATACAGATAGTGATGCTTCGCCATCCTATAATCAAAAATTATCTGAAAAAAGAGCACAATCTGTCGTTGATTATTTAACAAAACTCGGCATAGAAAAAGACAAACTGGTATCGAAAGGATTTGGAGAAACAAAACCTATTGCTCCAAATGATACTCCGGAAAACAAACAATTAAACAGACGGATTGAATTTGAAATTTTAAAATACTAAACTATGGGTACTGAAATTACATGGAAACGTAATTTAATATTTATTAGACATATTTTTCTTGTTTTAATATTCGTATTTCTTTTTGCTAATTCAAATGCGCAAACAGAAAAACAAATTCTTAAAAAAGCGGAAGCTTATTTCGATTCTTCCAACTTTCAAACAGCTCTTCCTCTCTATCTGCAATTGCATCAACTTGATTCCAATAATTCTATTTATAATTATGCTATTGGAGTCTGTTATTTTAATTCTCCAAAAGAAAAAACCAAATCCATTCCTTATTTTGAAAAGGTAGCAAAAGATAAAAAATCACCTCTTTATAAATATGTAGGATTAAACCTTGGTCAATCTTATTCCCAGGCTTATCGTTTTGATGAAGCAAAAGCAGCTCTGGAAAAATACATAAAAGGTATTTCTAAAAAAAGTCCCGAATACCAGGAAATTACCAACCAGATAAATTTCTTTAAATCGGCACAGGAACTGGTAAATAACCCGGTTACCTATCCTATTAAAAATTTGAAATCTATAAATAGTCCATACCCGGAATATAGTCCTGTTATTTCTGCAGATGAGTCTGTTTTAATATTCACAACAAGGCGACCAACCGGAGTTAGCGGTCTTGAAACAGACAATGATGGACAATATTATGAGGACATATTTATTACAACCAAAAAAGATGACGGTACATGGTCAGAACCTGTTGGAATAAGTAATAATATAAATACGATGTACCATGATGCCAGTGTGGGTTTGTCCTCAGATGGTCAACAATTGTTTGTTTATAAAGACGACAATGGAGATGGCAATATTTATGTATGTACTTTAAATGGAAACGAATGGTCAACTCCTAAAAAGTTGGGTCCCAATATTAATTCTAATGCTTTTGAACCCAGCGCTTGCTTGTCTGCTGATGGAAATACATTGTATTTTGTAAGTGATCGGAAAGGCGGTTATGGCGCAACTGATATTTATAAATCGAACAAACAACCGGATGGCGAATGGGGGTTGCCTGTAAATTTAGGTCCTTTAATTAATAGTGATAAAGAAGAAGATTCCCCATTTATCCAGGCCGATGGAAAAGGACTCTACTATAGCTCCAAAGGAAAAGAAGGATTAGGCGGGTTTGATATATTTTACAGCGCAATGACTGAAGATGGTAAATGGGGAGCACCAAAGAATATTGGCTATCCTATAAACACAACTGATGATGATTTATTTTATGTTTTATCTGCCAATGGTAAACATGCTTATTATTCCTCTGCAAAGGAAGGAGGCTTAGGTGATAAGGACCTTTATCAAGTCACACTTCCATCTACTCTGAATATTGTCCTAATAAAAGGAAGGATACTTATTGACGACTTGGATACTTCGACCATAAGGTCATCTATTGAAGTTACCAATAGAGTTAATGATGAATTAATAGGTATTTACAAACCAAATTCCAAAACCGGAATGTATTTAATAGTTTTGAATCAGAATACTGAATATTCTTTTAGTATAAATACTAAAGGGTTTGAAGCATATACCAAAAACATTGATATTCCTGCCCGCGAAGATTATACGGAGATGAATCAAGAGTTTCATTTTTATCATAAAAAAGCGGATAAACAACAAGATGTGGTTTTCTATGATAGATTTACGAGCAAGGACAAAGCTGTTATTTCTCCTAAAGATTCTATTCCAACTGTTATCAGTCGACCTATAATAACAGCCCTGACAAAAGATCATGTAAAATCAGAAGATGATACTTTATTCAGAAATATTTTGTTTGCTGTTAATAAGACAATATTAAATACCGAATCCATGAAAACGTTGGATAAAGTCTATATATTTATGAAAGAAACACCTTCTTCTCATTTAGAAATTGAAGGTCATACCGATAATACCGGTAACGCAGCTGACAACATGAAGCTTTCTTTGGAAAGAGCGAATGCTTGCAAAAAATATCTCATAGGGAAAGGGATTGATAAAAGCAGAATCAATAGTAAAGGTTACAGTGAAAAACAACCTCAGTTTAAAAACAGCACTCCTGATGGTAGAAAAAAGAACAGAAGAGTTAAACTAATTCTATAAAATGCCCATTTCACTCATTTAGCTGCCGTAATATAGACCTATACTCCGTTTTATGATACGTTCGAGATATATTGTTTGGCTTATTGTTGTACTCTTTGCTATCAATATTAATGGTAGCAAAGCACAACACAAAATCAAAACACCAGAAGAAAGACAACTTTTAAAAGAAGCTGAAAAATCTTTTTTTAATGGTCAATTTGAAGAAGCGCTTCCTTCTTTTCTTAAGTTGCATACTATGGATTCGACCAACTCAATTTATAATTTTTCTATTGGAATTATCTATTTAAATAGTTCCTCAGATAAAACTAAAGCGATTCATTATTTGGAAAAAACCAGCAATGACAGTTCTTCTGAATTATATCACTATGTTAATTTTTATCTTGGAGAAGCTTATAAATTAGTCGGCAGATGTGATGATGCTACGAAATCCTTTGAAAAATATAAAACGTCCTTAAAAAAAACAGACCCTAAAATTAACACTATTGATTCCTTAATAGCATCCTGCAAAAACGGCGCCAAGGCTCCTTCCATAAATAATGCTATCCCTGGTCAAAAGCTTGATGCAGAATTGTCTTCTTTAGTAGACAGTGCAAGAATTTCTTCCGTGGAAACGGCTAGCCCTCCCATTTCTTCGATTATTGCAAAGAAAGATTCAACCTTAAAAGTTGAATCACCTGTCAAAGAAACAACTGCAATTGCTAAAGAAGAAGAAAAAATAAAGCCTGAAAATAAAATGCTTAAAGGACCAACAAATATTGATTCTACGCCTGATACCTCGAATAAAACTTTACACGATTCCCAAAATCTCCCCGCTGAGTTTTATTCAATACAAATTGGAAATTTTAAAAAACCTGTTACTGAAAAATTTTATATTGATTTAAAAGATCAATATAAAATGGATCAACCTGATCATATAAAATATTTTTCCGGCGTATATAAGAAAAAGGAATTGGCTAGTTCTTACCTTAAAGAAATACAAAAGAAAGGACATAAAGATGCTTTTATAGTGCATATTAATACAGGTATGAAACTTACAGCTGTTAACTCTTCGGATGCCCCTGATAAAATAAAATTAAACAGTGGCAATAATAGTGGAAATTATACCGTTCAGATAGGCACTTTTAAAAACAAAGTTCCTATAAAAATTGCGGTGCAATTTATGAGTGTTAAAAATGTTCTATTCAATAAAAGTGCAGATGGATTAACGAAATACACTGTTGGATCTTATAGTGATCGAACACAAGCCGAAGAATTCAAAAAAGCAATGTACGAAAAAGGTTTTAAAACTGCATTTGTCATTGAAGTTCCTTTGAAAAAAGATTAAATTAGTATTAGCTTTGTTGTAAAACCCGACATCAAGTTCAATTATTTATTATCCTATGCCTAACCTATACCTTAATAGAATACTTTCTTTTACCTTCATTTTTTTTTGTTTTATAACAAGTAATTCCTTGGCTCAAAAAGCAAAAAAAAAGCAAGCTGCAATAATATCGAGAGGAGCCAATACAAATTCAAAAAAAGATGCCAATTCATTTTTTGCAGAAGGAGATTTTCATTCTGCTCTTGATGCATATCTTAATATTTATAAAAACACTCCAAAAAGTACAGAGGTTAACTTCAAAATTGGAATTTGTTACATGAGTACGAATTTCGATAAAGCTCTAGCAATACCTTATTTGGAATTTGTGGAAAAACAGAAAGATGCGCCTAAAGAAATCAATTATTATTTAGGAAGAGCTTATCATTATTCAAATCGTTTTGAAGATGCCATGAAATCTTATCAAAAAGCCGTTGCTACTGCTAAATTTGATTCCAAAATCGGCATTGAACCGGAAAGGCAAATTGCAATGTGCAAAGCAGGAATTCGTTTATCCAGAAGTCCCATAAATGTTAAATTTGAAAACATGGGAAAAGATATTAACTCTCCCTATTCCGATTATAATCCATTTATAACAGCAGATGAATCTATGCTCATTTATTCATCAAGAAGAAAAGGCAATATTGGGGGAATTGTTGAAGGTGATCCTGTAATAACAGCAGACGTATATATCAGCCTAAATAAAGAGGGAAAGTGGCAAAAGCCAAAAAGTATTGCAGCGACAATCAATACTGAGTGGGATGAAGAGTGTGTGGGACTTTCAGTGGATGGACAAAAGCTCTTTTTATACCTTGACAACCTGGATTCCTACGGTGATATTTTTGTTTCGAATTTAAAAGGAAAGTCGTGGGGCGCTCCGGAATGGCTGGGAGAAAATGTCAATTCTAAAGACCTGGAAATGGGCGCAACATTATCTTCGGATGGCAACACTCTTTATTTTTCCAGTGACAAAAAAGAAGGAGGATTGGGAGGTCTGGATATATATAAATCACAAAAACTTCCCAGTGGAGAATGGGGATTGCCAATAAATTTAGGTCCCAACATTAATTCCAAATACGATGAAGATATGCCTTCTTTGTTTGCGGATGGTAAAACTTTATACTTTGCTTCTAACTGTACGGAAAGTATGGGAGGCTTCGACATATTTAGTTCTGTTCTAGATGATGATACTAAATCCTGGACAAAAGCTGTTAACCTTGGATATCCAATTAATTCAACAGACGACAATATGACCATTTCTTTTAATTCATCAGGTCAATATGCGTATGTTTCTGCTCTTCGCCCCGACGGCATGGGAGACTTAGATATTTATAAGGTTACATTTAACGATGTTAAAGCCAATAATCTTACTGTAATAAAAGGCGTTGTATTTACCGGAGACACGATAAATCCTATGACGGCTCAAGTTACTCTTTTTGAAAAAAACGGGTCTGATCCGATTGGACTTTATACTCCAAACAGCTCAACAGGGGCATTTATAATTATTGCTCCTTCCGGAGCTTACGATTTAGAAATAACCAAGGATGGTTTTGCTCCCTACAAAGAACAAATTGTTATCCCCGAAAACAAACAACCTATTTTCTTAAAAAAGAAATTTGTGCTCGTTAAATAAACAACAATAACCTGTTAATAAAATTCCTGAAACAAAAAAAATCTTCTGATATATATTTTATTTTTGTATATTCAATTTGTGCTAACAAATTTATATATGTTAAAAATAATTATAGTCGTTTTTTGTTTCCTGTTTTTATCCGGAACTGCTGTTCAAGCACAAACTACACCCAAAAGAAAACCACCCATTCCCTCCAGAGGAGTAAATGTTGATTCTAAAAAAGAAGCTAATAAATTTTTTACACTTGGAGACTACGCATCAGCTCTGGATGCCTATTTAAACATCTATAAATCCAAGCCGGACAATACCGATGTTAACTTCAAAATTGGTTATTGTTATCTTGTTACATATATTGATAAATCGAAAGCCATACCTTACCTGGAGTTTGCTGCCAGGCAAAGCGATGCTCCTGGTAACATTCATTATTACCTTGGAAGGGCTTACCTTATCAATAATCGTTTTGAAGATGCTATTAAGGCGTTCGAGAAAGCTAAAATCTCCGAAAAGTATGATCCTATATTAGGCCCTGATCCGGAAAAACAAATCGAAATTTGTCACAATGCATCTCGTTTATTTAACCACCCCATTGATGTAAAATTTGAAAACTTAGGTATCAATATCAATACGGCCTATGCAGAATATAATCCTTTTGTAACTGCGGATCAAACTCTCCTTATATACACCTCAAAAAGAAAATTATCTATGGATGATGAAGAAATAGGAGGACAATTAACATCTGATATATATGTATCTACTCCAAGGGTCGATTGGCAAAAAGCAAAAAAGATGGATAACTCCATTAATACCGATTATATGGAGGAATCTGTAGGTTTATCTGCTGACGGACAAAAACTATTTATTTATGCCGATAACTTAAGCTCTTCAGGGGATATACTATCATCCACTTTAATCGGTAAAAAATGGTCTGCTCCTACCTCATTGGGAGAATTTGTCAATTCGAAACAAACAGAAAAAGGAGCCACCATGACACCTGATGGAAACGTTCTTTATTTTTCCAGCAATCGTAAAGGTGGATTTGGTGGATTTGATATTTATAAATCGCAAAAATTGCCTACGGGCGATTGGGGCATTCCCACCAATCTGGGCCCTGTTATAAATACTAAATACGACGAAGACGCCCCTTTGATATTTCCTGATGCCAACACACTTTATTTCTCCTCTATGGGACACGAAACCATGGGAGGCTTTGATATTTTTAAAACCGTTTTGGATGATAGTACACATATCTGGTCAAAACCTGAGAATATCGGCTATCCTATTAATACCACCGATGATAATCTTTTCTTCTCATTGTCCACAAACTGTCAGTATGCCTATATATCTGCTTTCAGACCAGAAGGATTTGGTGATCTGGACATTTATAAGGTTACCTTTAACGATATAAAAAACAGCACATTAACAGTAATCAAAGGAATAATAGAAGGAACAATACTAGGCGACTCTTTAGAACCCGTAGTAGCTCAAATTAATCTTTATAACGATAAGAATTCTGAAAAAATTGGCATCTATAAACCTAACTCCTCAACAGGATCCTTTATATTGGTTCTACCTTCAGGTTCTTACAAAATGGAAATCATTAGTGAAGGTTATTCTACTTATACTGAATCAATCGTCGTTTCTGAATTACATCAACCTCCGATAATGTCAAAGAGAATTATTTTGAAAAGGCCTCCCGTTAAATAATTATTTTAATGGAATAAATACTTAATGCACCTATCTCTTCCAATAAAACCGGGATTGTTAAAAAATGAATATCGAATGAACTTACTATTAACCCGCCCTTTAGCTTTTTTTGATTTAGAAACTACCGGCATTAATGTAACCAGCGACAGAATAGTTGAGTTTTCTGTTTTAAAAGTTTTTCCTGATAAAAGCACTGAAATCTATACCAAACGAATTAACCCAACTGTTCCGATCCCACCAGAAAGCTCTAAGGTACATGGAATCTACGAGGAAGATATAAAGAATGCTCCTACATTTAAAGAAACTGCCAGGCAATTGGTCAGCTTTTTAGATAATTGCGATCTCGCGGGATACAACTCCAATAAGTTTGATATACCGCTTCTGGTAGAAGAATTTTTACGCGCAGATGTAGACTTTGAATTGAAAAACCGCCGATTCATTGATGTTCAGACCATTTTTCATAAGATGGAACAAAGAAATTTAAGCGCGGCATTGAAATTTTATTGCGGCAAAGAAATGGTAAATGCGCACAACGCTGAATCTGACATTCAGGCAACGTATGAAGTATTCGTGGCGCAATTGGAAAAATACACCGAGCTGCAAAAAGACATGAATTTTCTTCATACATTTTCATCGCATACCAATAATGTAGACTTAGGTGGCAAGATTATTTACAATGAAAAAGGTGAAGAAGCTTTTAACTTTGGAAAACACAAAGGCAAACTTGTGGATGACGTATTTAAGAATGAGCCTTCCTATTATGATTGGATGATGAAAGGCGATTTTCCTTTGCATACAAAAAAAGTAATTACATCCATACGGTTAAAAGCATTAAACAGTAAATAAGTTAAGAGGTCGGCCTGCAATAATTGGACGGGCAAATATTACACAATAAAAATAATGGAATGAAAATCATTGCTGTTGGACGAAATTACCCTGAACATGCCAAAGAACTGAACAATGAAATTCCAACAGAACCAGTAATCTTCCTCAAGCCTGACACTTCACTTCTAAGTAACAACCAACCTTTTTATCTTCCTGATTTTTCAAAAGATATCCATCATGAAGTAGAATTGGTTTTAAAAATATGTAAAGAAGGTAAACATATCTCGGAAAAATATGCCAACAATTATTATGAAGAAATAGGTATTGGCATTGACTTTACAGCTCGAAATATCCAACATAAATTAAAATTAAAAGGATTGCCGTGGGAACTCGCAAAAGGATTTGACAACGCCGCTCCTATTGGTAAATTTTTATTAAAAAGTTCATTTGCAGATTTAAAAAACATCCATTTTCATCTGGATATTAATGGAAAAACTGTTCAAACCGGTAACACCTCAGAATTGTTGTTTTCATTTGATGATATAATTTCTTTCGTCTCTCAATATATAACATTAAGAAAAGGCGATCTTATCTATACTGGAACACCTTCCGGATCAGGGCCTGTTGTAGTTGGAGATAAACTTCAAGGGTATATTGAAAACAACAAATTACTTGAGTTTGAAATAAAATAATTTGATTAAAAATATTCAATATAAGGGAAAAAATATTCGTTTCAGCGAAACGGGAAAAGGGAATGCGCTTGTTCTTCTTCATGGCTTTGCAGAATCGCTTGAAATATGGAACAACTTTAACACGCATCTGTCAGGAAAGTTTCGCGTTATATGTATTGATTTACCAGGTCATGGCAAATCTGAATGCCTTGAAGAAGGCCATTCTATGGAAGAAATGTCTGAAATTGTTTATTATACATTACAACATTGTGAAGTAAAAGAATGGGTGATAATCGGGCATTCTATGGGTGGTTATGTGGCGCTGGCCTTTGCAGAAAAACACCATCACGTTCTTAAAGGTATTGGACTTTTTCATTCCACCCCATTTGCAGATAGCGATGAAAAAAAGAAGGACAGAACAAGAACTATAGAAATCGTAAAAAAGAATCGTCTTACATACGTAACAGAACTCATTACTAAATTATTTGCACCTCAAAACCTGGCATTATTTAAAGAAGAACTGGAAGCAGTCAAACAGATTGGTCGAAAAACCAGTACCGAAGGCATTATTGCAGCGCTGGCAGGTATGAGGGATCGTATTGACAGAACAAATGTATTAAGACAAATTTCATGTCCGGTGCTTTTTATACTAGGCAAAAATGATGTTGTAATTCCTATTGATAAAATAATTTCTTTGCTATCATTACCAAAACTTAGCCAAACGCTGATACTCGAAAATACAAATCATATGGGATTTATTGAAGCGCAAAAAGAAACACTTTTTTCAGTAGAAAAATTTACCGAATTTTGTTATAGCCAAATTTAAACAGTAATAAATTAATGAATAGCCTGCTAAAAGGAACCAGCAATTAATTCGGTCGAAGCCTCCCCCCGATCCTCTCTGCCTGAGGCGGAGAGGGAGTTTAAAAATAAATTGCATGCAAAAAATTGTTGTTTTTACGGGTTCAGGCATCAGTGCAGAAAGTGGTATAAAAACCTTCAGAGACAGCGGTGGCTTGTGGGAAGAATACGACATAATGGAAGTTGCTACTCCAGAGGCATGGAAAAGAAATTCATCTTTAGTTCTTGATTTTTATAATAAAAGAAGAAAACAAATAACAGAAAGCATACCTAATCCTGCTCATTTGGCCTTGGCAAAGCTTGAGAAAAAATACGATACCTGGATCATTACTCAAAATATTGATGATCTTCATGAAAGAGCAGGTTCTAAAAAAGTGCTTCATCTTCATGGAGAAATTTGTAAATCCAGAAGCACTGCAGATTGTGAATTGATTTACGACATAAAAGGATCGGAATTAAACCTTGGTGATATTTGTGAGAAAGGATCTCAACTTCGACCACACATAGTATGGTTCGGAGAAGAGGTCCCTAAAATGGAAGAAGCTGCCAAGCTCACAGCATCGGCTGATGTTTTCATTATTATTGGAACATCACTAAATGTGTATCCCGCTGCCGGTTTAAAAGAGTATACGAAATATGGAATTCCTATTTATCTGATTGATCCCAATGCAGAAGCAATAAAAGGTATTCAGAACATGACTCTTGTCAGAGAAAAAGCAGGGACAGGAGTGCCGATGCTTGTAAAAAAACTTTTATCTTAGAACAAAAATGATTTGAAAATTAAAAACAGATGATTAGTAACAATTATTTTAATACAGATGTATTCAATTGGGTAGTACTGCCCATTCTGATCTTTATCTCCCGTTTGAGTGATGTAACACTCGGAACGCTCCGGCATATATTTATACACAAAGGATTAAAAAATATTGTTCCTGTTTTTGGATTTATTGAAATGCTAATCTGGCTCATTGCCATTAGCCAACTGATGAAAAATCTCAATAATATAGCTTGTTATATTGCTTTTGCAGGAGGATTTTCAGCCGGTACGTATGTTGGAATGTGGATAGAAGAAAAGCTTGCCATAGGTATGCAAATAATAAGGCTTATTACGAATCTTGATTACACAAACCTGGTTGCGAATTTACAAAAAACAAATATTGGCGTCACTATTATGGATGCTAAAGGAACCAAGGGAGACGTGAAGGTTATATTTATTGTGATTGAGCGAAAAAATGCCTATTCTGTTATAGAACATATTCATGAACATAATCCAAAGGCTTTTTATTCTATTGAAGATGTAATAATAGCCAGTCAGGGCGTTTTTAGAAGTAAAACAGGCAGTAGAAATTCTCTTTTCAATCTGAATTATTTACGAAATATTTTCTCTGGCAGGAAAGGGAAATAATCAGACTATGAAAAGTCTACACACATTCAGGATGCCTGTTTGTTCGTCTTTTTAACACATTTAGCGTTTGCAACGACTCTGAATACCTAAAATTCTTCACGGGCAAAGGTATTTTTCAATTTCCTCCGCTTTAAAACCATAATAAGAGCAAAATTCTGTTACCGTAATAAGCTGGCACGGCTGCTTAGAATAATGCTTTTTTATGTCCAATAAAATTTTTCTAGCACAGCTTGCGCTTTTTCCTGTTATCAACATTACATCTTTTGTATAAATGCAGAGCCTTTTAGTTTCCAAGAAGAAAGATTTAAGATTGTTTTTGTACCCAGCATTTACTCTGTCTGAGCGAATGCCGAAAAGAAGCAAGATCTTAGATTGTTACATAAGGTCTATTGTTAGAAAAAAGAGCAAATTACTTGTTTTGGTATAACGGGTATTGTCAAGAAAATATTACATCCATGAAACTGCTATTTTTAAGAACAAGGAAAAAAGTCTTCAAGTAGTTTCGTACTTCAACTATACACTATCCATACACTATCCATACAACATCCATACAACATCCAAAAGTTTGTTAAAATACTGTTTTCGGTTAAAAGTGTTCCTTTCGATCCAAAGTGTTGTTATCCGTTATATTGATCATTTAAAATGAAAAGTGATGTTTTCGATCCACAGTCATTATTTCGGTTAAATGTTACCAAACCCACACCCTTTCATTGATTTCGGCTTTTAACCATTGTAATTTTATCCCTGAAATTACGGCGCCCAAAAATTTCGGATGAGTCAGGCATTTTCCTGATGTAGTTAAAAAACCATAGTCATGGCAAGATTAAAAAGTATTTTAAAAGTGGAAGGTACGCTTGATGAGCTTACCTTTTACAAAACGCAGGACGGTCACCTTGTTAGAACCAAGGGAGGTGTTTCTGCCAGCAGAATCGCAAATGATCCTGCATTTATCCGTACCCGTGAGAACGGGACAGAATTCGGTAATTCGGCCAGCGCCGGGAAATTGCTGAGAGATTCGTTGCGTGCTTTAACCGCTAATGCTTCGGATAACAGGGTAGTTTCCAGGATTACGAAACTGATGTCGCAGGTAAAGAATCTGGATTCCACCAGTGTACGCGGGTTGCGAAACGTGGGAATCGGCATTGCAACTCCTGAGGGACAAAGCATCTTGTTAAACTTTGATTTCAACCAGAATGCACTCTTCGGGAGTATTCTTCTGAAGCATTTCACAGTAGATGCCGCAGCAGGAAGTATTTCGATACCAGATCTCACGCCGATGAATGACATTGCCTTTCCTTCGGGAGCCACGCATGTTACTATCAGCGGCGCTTTTTCTGCTATCGATTTTGTATCCGGCATCAGTGAGGTTGTTTTGACGAATGTCGCTAACCTGGCTCTGGATGGAACATTGAGTACTATTAGCTTATCAGTACCGGGGATACCTACCGGAAGCGGTACGCATCTATGCCTGATGAAAATGGAGTTTTTCCAGTTGGTGAATTCTATCCAATACTCCATCCGCAACGGAGGGTATAATGCTCTTGCAATTGTTAACGTAAGTTAACCAAAGGTCCACCAATGCAGTACATACAGTCCATCGTTTACTGCTCTGTATGTGCTGCAAAGGCAGGCCTTCTTAAAACAATTTTATTCATCTTTAAAAAACACAATCATGACAATTATCCAAAGAATCCAAGCGCCTACGCCAAAATTTTTTCGTGTACTGCGCAGTATAGGACTTGCGCTGACTATAGCCTGCGGAGCAATCCTTGCATCACCTGTTGCGCTTCCTGTTGCCCTTGTTACCGTTGCAGGGTATGTAGCAGTAGCTGGCAGTGTAATAACAGCCGTAAGCCAGACCGCTGTTGAAGAATATCCTGACAAGGTTATTAAAAAAACAAAGATCAATGTCCGCAAGTCCGCAATTTGATGCAGGCACATTTACCGGAACGGTAACCGGAACCATTTTTAGTCTTGCTGCTATTGTTAAAAGCACTGATTTAGTACAAACAATGTTGCTGGCTGTTGTTGGAGCAAGTGTTAGTTTTTTGGTCTCGCTCCTGTTGAAATGGTTGTTAAAACTTGTCAAAAAATATTTTTGAACGTTAACCGATAATGAATAGAAAAGGCTCCTCGCAGGAGCCTTTTCTATTTTGCAAACAAGAAAAAAATAATTTTGTTTATAGTAAATCAGTGTCAACTCCTTTTCCTTCCAAAGAGATAGCAGGTTAATTGCATGAGATCCTGAAATGAATTCAGGATGACAGTTATAAATGTATGACTATTTAATTAAACTCATTTTGGCATTTGCGCCACCAACCTAAATTTCAAAATGCTCAATTCTTCATTGGTGAGGTTCTTAAATTGATCGTCAAAAAGGCGTTTGATTTTTTTTAACTCAGGCAAAGGCATTCTTTCGAGGACATTAAAACTTAAGACAGATAAGTTATTTACTTCCAACTGTTTTTTATACCCATTTGCTCTTACCCTATTCGACCCTCCTCTTTTGCTAAACATCCTTTGCCAAAGTTTTTCTGAATAGTACAACAACCTCAAAGGTTCATCCTCGTGCTTATAAACGCCACCCAGGCTTTTTAAATTACATATAAAAATACAGATGCCTCCGGGCTTTAATAACCTGGCTACCGAATAAATACCTTTGGAAAGATTTGCAACATGTTCTAATGCTAAATGTGAAACAATCACATCCACTTTCAAGTTTATTCCTCCATCTTCATCTGTGAATTTAGCAAGAACATCTTCTAAAGAACAGTTACCTAAATAGTTGATTTTATCTCCGATAAAAACAGGTAAGTTATTTTCTGTTTTATATACACCAGTGATTTTTTTTCTTTGTTCTTCACTTAATTGTGCAATGATTCTTTCATATAACGCTGCTTCCTTAGAAGTTGATTGCACATCTGTAAACCTGTCCAGTGCGTAAACTTCAGCTACTCCATCTCCTATAAAGCTGAGTTCCACACCCAGATTGGCTCCCGGGCCTATTTCCAACAGCGTCTTCCCTTCGAAATAATGGTCATCCAGACCCGCCTCTTTTAAACCTAATTTGTAGTGTTCAAATATGGATAACGAGTGCTTAAATGCCTTATCTACGTCTAAAGCGCCGGTAGTCCTGCCGGAATTAATTTTGTTCCTTAACCCTTTTAAAAAACGATTACCCATAATTACGTTCTTAGCGACTTCACGGATAATTGCTTTTTTTTCTCTGAGTTTTTCTTTCATTTATAACGTAGTTTATCGAGGCTGTTCCAAACTTGAGTTCATTAGGACAAACCGCAACTTGAACGAATACTCTTTCTGTAATTTTATATTATTTTAAGATGGACTATAATTTGTTGCTAATTCCCAAATTTTTGTTGCCCAAATCAAAGGATTTATAGTGTCTGATAAACTTAAGCTTCTCTCCGACATTGTCAGATACTCTTCTTTTGTTTGATTCATCATTCGCAACAGGACTTTTTTTAATGCTGTTTTATCTTTTGCTTTAAAGGAAAGTCCATTATAGCCATTTATTAAAAAGGCTGATGCTGCACCAACTTCATTACTACATATCATGGGCATACCACATGCGGCGAACTCGTGAACGACTACACCCCATGGCTCCGAATGACTGGGCAAAACAAACACTCCGGAATCCCTTATTAGTGCATACAATTCATACGGCTGTACAAATCCAAAATTTTTTATTTTAGGGTGTTTGGGGAAATCTGTTTCCATCTTACCGACTCCGGCACACCATAGCTCCCAATCACTATGCCCCTCTGCCTGCAACTCAAGAAATGCATCCCAAAGTTCTTTTACTCCCTTTGATTCAATATAACGTCCAACATAAAGAAACCGTTTTGGAAAAGCCTGTTCCTTTCTTGTTTTAAATTCCTGATAATATGCATGAAATTTATTAACATCTGCAGAGTACATCCCTATAATAACTGAATCTCTTTTAAAACCGAGCTTTCTGGCATATTCAAACTGAAACAAGCCAGGAATCCAGATGTGCGAAAATCGTTTCAACAAAACAGCAGGACTGGCCAATGCAGCTATTTGTTGCTTCAAAGAGCCCGTCCAATGATTGTCTAAAACAATAACAGTTGGAATTTGTTTAAAAAAATGTTTACTTATTCTAAGATAACTTTTATCTATCCAGCCGGCACAAAAAATAAAATCCGGTGAAATAGATTTACACAATGCAGTCAATTCCTTATCTGAATACTCATTTCGATCGTAGAACTTCACATTGTTTTCATAGGAAAAAACAAAAGGCGCTTCTTTGTTAACAGGCAATTTAATAACATGAACTTCTGCATCGAATGTTTTAGCCAATGTATCTATACAGGCTAAAAAATATCCTGCTAACTCTGTATGAAGAAATACTATTTTTTTCTTACCCATTTAATTAATTGTGTCCTATATGTATCATTAATATACGTATGTTTATTTAATATTTGTTGCGGCATTCAAAACAATATTAATCCCATTAATTTGGGGCGATGCTTTGGTAAGAAAAAACACTGTATCGGCTACTTCTTCAGTTGTAAGCAATTTTTTGAGTGGATGATTTTCCTGCATTTGTTCAACTATTCTTTCGTCAACATCTGCAGTTAAACCTGTAGGCATAAATGAAGGTGAGACAGAATTAGAACTAATGTTAAATTTTACATTCTCCGTTGCCCAAACTTTTGTTAATTCTTCCATATAGGCTTTGTTAGCGCTATAAACTGAAGAACCAATGGGTGGAGTATTAATCAAGGCAGCAGTTAAAATCGTTATTATTTTTCCATTCTTTTTTTTTCTAAAACAACTAATGGCAGATTGAGTAATAAAGATAGTTGGTAAAATATTCGCTTTAAAGTCATTTAAAAAATCTATAGGGGCTGTTTTATGAAAATATGATTGAATGAAACCTCCATTATAGGCATTGTTTATTAAAATATCAATATTAAGCCGGTCTATCTTTTCTTTTAACTCATCCACTTCTGTCGCATTTGTATAATCGCATTTTATTGAAAATGCATTCGGAAATTCTGTTTCAATTTTCAATGCATTAATATGAGATTTACTGTATGTAAAATATACCTTGCATTCTGAATCCTGAACAAGTTTTCTTGTTATTGCTTCACCCAAACCGGATGCGCCACCTGTAATTAAAATATTCATTTCATTTGTATATAATTTGTTTTTAAATAGTCAAATGGAATGCGCTCCGCCTTAGGCGGATTCAGCCTCGGTTGGTATGCCTTTGCTTATGCTCATTTCAATAATGCTATTTGAATTTTACCTTTAGAAACAATTTTTAAATCTTTATTTTTAAAATTAAACTTGAATTCAATTGCATTTATAGATTCGAATATACCACTTACTTCCGCTGTAAATTGTAATTGATCATTTAAATATACGGCGTTTTTAAATTGAATTTCCTGAGAATGGATGATTACATTTTTTGTTGGCAAGCATTCCCCTATGAAATAAGAGATAAAACAATTCAATATATTTCCATGCATTACCTTTCCTTTAAACCCTTTCTCACAAGCAAACTGTTCATTTATATGCAAAGGATTTCTATCATCAGATAGTTGTATAAAAGTTTCATATGTCTTTTCAGACACAATGAAACTTTTTTCATACTTTTCATTTAATTTAAAAATCATTTGTTTTTCCCTAAAATACAATCAATCATTTCACCTACGTTACTCCAATTTTGAATTTCACCTGAGGTAAAACGAAGCTTAAATTTTTTTTCGACACCTACCACCAATTGTATGTGTGTTAAAGAGTCCCATTCTTCTATGTCATTTGCGCTCGTTGCCTCACTTAACAGTATTTTCTCATTGTCAAGTATGTCAATAAAAACATCATTAACCTGTTTTAAAATTTCATTTCTTTCCATAATTATTTATGTTCAATATAACATTTTTTACTTTCGTAATTATTCAAAGTTAATATCCAATAATCAGCGTCCTTTTCAAAGCCAAGATCAGAGTAATGATCCTTTACCATGTCATTTTTGGGGGTTGATAAATATTCGCCTTTTAAATGAGTAAATCCTCTTTCTTTTGCAAAATTTGAAATCGTATTTAACACAAAATGCTCCATCCCTCGTTTCAATACCCGACAACTCATAAACCAAGTATCAATAAATGCAATATTTGCATTTATCTTTTGTAAAATTACAACGCAAATCATTCCATTATCACCAAACTTATCTACCAATGTAAATGTGAATGAAAAGAAATTTTCAGATAGAGACATGGATGAAATATCAGCCTCTGTGTATCTAACAGTGCGTAAATTAAATTGGTTTGAACGTTGGGATAGTTGCGCAACCCGTGGTGTGTTATATTTTGTGAATGGCTCTACAACAGAAAACATATTTAAACTTTTCAAAAAGTCGTCTACGTTAGTAAATTGCGTTTGAATAATACTACGTTGCACTTCCACCTGGTATAATTTTGTTCTTTCAGTATCTTCATTTGAGATTGAAACGGTCTCAAATAAGTTTAAGGTATACAAAAACTCTAAATACTCTGCAGGATCTTCGGGTAATTCCGGTATAGTAATATCTGCTATTTGTTCTCTAACCAAATTTCTTTCAAAAGGATTATCATCCAAAAAAACCATTGAATCAAACCCAATATTAATGACGTTTTGTATTTGCCGAATGTTATCTGCTTTGTTTTCCCAATTGGCAACAAAAACTGCAATATCTTCCAAGTGCAAAACCATATCGGGATGCTTTTCAAATGGTTCTTTTGCAACTGATTCGGTATTCTTACTACAAACCGCAAGAATGACACCTCTGTTCTTTAATTTTTTTATCCAATATTGAAATTCGGTAAAGGCTTTACCAATTCCTAAACCACCTATTTGAATGTTTTCAATTCCATCATCTCCAATTATTCCTCCCCAAAGGATATTATCCAAATCTAAAATCAAACACTTTTTAAATTTGCCGTTTAATGCGCTAATGATATCAATTGTTTTAGCTGCAATTTCGGGCAAAATATCTATACTCAAAACCATTTCCGTATTAATATATACAGAACTTTGAAAGAACTTGGTTTTACCAACTTGATTTTGAACAGAGGAAATATCGCATAAATAGAAATTCGCAGTTTTTGAGGCGAATAGCATTAAATCATAATTGAGTTTACGTAACTGAAATAAAAACGAAGACTCATATTTATTAGCATGGTTGCCAAATACCGAATCATTTATTTCCGTGTAGTTGTAATAAATAATTTTCGTATTTAATTGAAGCGTGATCGTTGTATTTATATTTTCTATCAGCTCCAGTTCTGTGCTTGCGAGACTGCTATATTTGTCTGTACTTAACTTATTATATTTCCCAAGTAATTTATGTGAAGCTTGAAACACAACAACAATTTCAGGATTAAATTCGTAAAGTTCTGATGTTGGATCAAATACCTGGCGTTCTATCTGGTTAAAATCAGCTTCCCAAATTTGCAAATTGAATCCTGAATCGAACCCAAAACCACGTATTGCCTGCGAAAGAAACTGAGTTGCAGTATCTCCTAAAACAGCAACCTTAATGGCTTTTAAATTTGAAAAGTCATTCTTTAAATTTTTCTTTAATTGAGAAAAAAATTTCATATTGATTTTTTCATGTGGCAATGTATAATTCTATTTGATAAGAGTAAAATTATTAAATTTTCTTTTCATCTGCTTCTTTAATTCTGCTCCTTCATTAAACCCAATGCAGCTATTTGTTGTTTCAAAGAACCCTTCCAATGATTGTCTAAAATACTAACAGTTGGAATTTTTAAAAGAAATGGTTACTTATTCTCAGGTAACTTTTATCTATCCAGCCGGCACAAAAAATAAAATCCGGTGAAATAGATTTACACAATGCAGTCAATTCCTTATCTGAATACTCATTGCGATCATAGAACTTTACATTGTTTTCGTGGGAAAAAACAAAAGGCGCTTCTTTGTTAACAGGCAATTTAATAACATGAACTTCTGCATCGAATGTTTTGGCCAATATATCTATACAGGCTAAAAAATATCCTGCTAACTCTGTATGAAGAAATACTATTTTCATTCGTAATTAATTATTCATAAAGTAAACACGATCGGCTAACATAATTTACTGATTATATAAGAAATGTCTTCAGAACTTAATTCAGAATACATAGGCAACGATAGAATTCTATTCATTTGCATCTTGGCAATTGGATAAGACTCCTGTTTAAATTTGTACTTTTCATATGCCTTTAGAAAAGGGAGCGGAGTCGGATAGTGAATTGCTGTTTCAATGCCTGCATCGTTAAGTTCATTTATTTTTTGCGTCCTGTCGTCTATTTGAATCACAAATAAATGATAAACATGCCGGGAGTATACAGGTTCTTTTGGCACAACAACATTTTTTCCCTGTAATAAATTTTTATATACTTCAGCATTCTCTCGTCTTAGTTGGGTCCAATTTTCCAAATGTGGCAGCTTAACAGATAAAATAGCTGCCTGAATTCCATCCATCCTGCTATTTCTTCCTTCTATTAAATGTTTATGCTTTTGCACTTGTCCATGATTAGCAATCATTCTCGCTTTACCGGCTATATCTTCATCATTGGTAACCATCGCACCTGCATCGCCATAAGCCCCCAGATTTTTTCCGGGATAAAAACTGAAGGATGCCGCATGACCAATTGAGCCAACTTTTCTTCCTTTATAAAGCGCTCCATGAGCCTGGGCACAATCTTCAATTACAAACAAGTTATTTTTGGATGCAGTATCCATGATTTCATCCATCTCTGCAGGTAAGCCATATAGATGTACCGGAATTATTGCTTTTGTTTTAGAAGTAATTTTAGAAAATATCTGAGTAAAGTCAATCGTATACAGCCCGGGAAGACAATCAACAAAAACGGGTGTAGCTCCAACGTTTGTCACAGCTTCAGAAGTAGAAATCCATGAATTAGCGGGAACAATAACCTCATCTCCGAAAGAAACACCAAAAGCCTTTAAAAGTATTTCTATTGAATCCGTTCCATTGGCACAAGAGATACAAAATTTGACATCATTAAATTGTGCGTATTCCTCCTCAAACTTCTTTACATAACTATTATTTGCACCTCCTATAAACGCAGTATCGTTTATAACGGAATTGATTGCTGTATCAATTTCATTTTTAATAGAAGAATATTGCTTTTTTAAATCGACAAAAGGAATACGCATCAGGTAATTTCTTTAGGATAAATTCTACAAGCCGGGTTTCCTGCATAAACCCCTGATTCAGTTATGTTTTTTGTAACAACTGATCCGGCTCCTATTACAACATGATCACAAATTGTTATTGGTAAAATAGTAGCATTCGTACCAATTGAAACGTTATTGCCAATTGTAGTTAATTTCCATAATTGCTTATTACCTCTTGCCGGACCACCGTTTTGAAATAAATCATTAATAAACATGACCCCATGGGAGATAAAACAATTTTCTCCAATAGTTACCAACTCACAAATAAATGAATGCGATTGAATCTTTGAATTCGACCCAATTATTACATCTTTTTGAATTTCCACGAATGGTCCGATAAAGCAATTATCACCAATCCGACAGCCATAAAGATTGGATGGTTTAACAACCGTAACATTTTTTCCAAAAGTTACATCACGGATATCTGACTCTAAATATTGAGGAATTTCTGTCATTCTTAAATACCTAAATTATTATAAATTAACTCTACAGCCTTAATCGTCTTTAAACCTTCCCGTCCTTCCACAACATCATCGTTTTCTTTTTTTAAACTTGCTATAACATTCTTAATTACTTTATCATGATTCGAACTGGTACCCTGGTATTTCCCATAGGAATTTGGTTTATCAGTAAAATCAATGCCTTCCTGGAGGGGGTAAGATTGAACGTCCCAATATTCTATTTTATTAAGATACTGTCCTCCAATTTTAATCGTTCCATATTCTCCCATTATTGTAATACTTCCTTCGTAATTTTTATTATAAACACAGGTGGTCCAGTTAAAGGAACACATTACACCGGTGGTAAATGTTAAAACAGACATTCCACAATCTTCAATTTCAATATCGTGATTATTAGTTTTCATTATTGTTTTAGCAGATTCAACATCTCCAAACCACCATACGAGCAGGTCAATAAAATGACTGGCCTGGGTATACACCGCACCTCCCTCTAGTGTTTTCTTCCCTCTCCAGGGAGATTCACTATAATACCCATCGTATCTGTTCCACAGAACATCGCATTTAACCATGAATATTCGGCCTAGTTTTTTATTGTCCAAGGCCTCCTTGGTCAAACAGACAGGAATGTTATAACGATTTTGCTTTACCACATATAATTTTACATTATTTTCCAAAGCTGCTTGTATCATCCTTTCCCCTTCCTCGGATGTTAAAGCCATTGGCTTCTCCACTAAAATATTTATTTTAGCCTTTGCAGTCGCAATTGCCATGTTTGCATGTTGGGCATGTGGGGTTGCGATATTAATAATTTGAACTTTTACCTCTTCTAACATTTTGTTAAAATCAGTATAATAAGCCACCCCATTGTATAATTGAGAAAGTTCTTTGCATTTATTTTCATCAATATCACAAATGGCAACTAATTCTGCTCTTTCTTCCTTATCAATTACAGCAATATGTCTCCTTCCAATACTCCCACAACCGACAACAGCAAACTTCACTTTTTCCATTCTTATTATTTTAATCCCATCCAATAAGTTAATGATAATAATACACTAATTTTTCTGTTTGTCTCAAAATCTACGAAATTTAAAATTTTTATTTCTATAACACTAAACTTGTTCCTCCTTTAAAAACAAAATCTATCCACGCAACAAAATCACAAACTTACAAAAATCTATCTGTATTTTAGTTCTCTCCTATGATCCTCATTAAGTCATTATTGATATAATATACTTCTTTTCCATCCTCTTTAGCAGTAAGTATTTTCAACCTTGTCAATTCAGACATATATTTTGTTAAAGTTGTTCTACTCGTTCTGCCCAATATATTCCCTATGACTTTAGCTTTTATATATGGTTGAGAAAACAGTACTTCATTTATTTCTTTATTGTACCATTTCAATTCTGTTTTTGCATAATCCAGTGTTGCCTGCATCTGATTAATAATCTCATCGATCAGTTGATTCGTATACATAGAAGTTTGTTCCACTGCGGTAAGCATATAAATGATCCAGCTCTTCCATGAGTTTCGTTGAGTAACAATTCCAAGATTATGGTAATAGTCATCCTTGTTTTCTATAATGTATTTGCTTAAATAAAGTACCGGATGCGTTATCAATCCCTGGTTGACCAAGTACAGTAAATTCAATATTCTTCCTGTCCTTCCATTTCCATCACTGAAAGGGTGGATCGCTTCAAATTGATAATGGGCTATAGCCATTTTCAATAAAGGATCCGTTTTATCTTTTTTAGTATCATTCAGGTACTCAATAAGATTTTCCATTTTTTCTTCCACAATAACTTTTCCTCTAGGGGGAGTGTATATTATTTCTCCAGATCTGAATTCACTATTTCCTCTTTTTATAACCACTTGTGATTGTGGCGCTCTGATTCCTTCATTTGTATTTTTTACTTGTTGAAATATTTCTATGATAGATTTCATATCTATTTTTCCCTTTTGCGTAATATTGCGATAACCTGCCCATAAGGCTTCCCTGTATCTCAATACTTCTTTAATGTTAGGATTAGCAGCAGCTTCTTTTACAGAATCTGATATTGCCTTATAAAGCTCGTCTTCAGTAGTAAATATGTTTTCAATTTCTGAAGAGCTTTTTGCTTCTTGAAGTGTAACAGTATTTACAAGCATATTGGGGTTAGGTAACCTTAATATGTTTTTGTTTAATTCTGCAAGTCCTCTGCTTGCGAGTCCCCATTTTAAGAGTACTTCATTGTCTACCACATTAGCTGCAGGCGGTAATAAAGGCAACTGGTTATATGGTTTTGTTCTATCATAAGACAGGCCATTTTTAATGTTCATTTTTTTTATTTTATTGGACATATTGCAAATATATGTTCATTTTTTGACACTTCATATACATCATGTCCATTTTTTATTAAAAAAATGGACATGTAAGCAAAATATGTTCAATCAAAAAAATAGCATGCTCCCTAAAGCAACTATATTTCTAATAGAAACTGAAATTATTTTCTCTTTAAAAATTAATCTGATTTTCGCCTGCCGAACATTGTACCAAACAAATAATTATTTACAATACGTTCCATTGTAGTATACTGATGAACTAAATAATTACAATAAAGCGTTCTATTTGTTGCAAAAATGTATGAGCCTGTTTAAATTTTTATCAATTATTTTCATACGTCCTACTTAAAGTCTTTGATATTCGATCAGGCTGTCTTTCGATGTCTCACTGAGCGAAGTCGAAGTGTTGTTCGATTAGTGACAGACAGTGCAACTTGCAACAATGCTTCGACTTCGCTCAGCATGACAATCTACCGGCTTCATCTCTTTATAACAAAAATCAAATATAAAATTTTAAACACGCTCTATGAAAATTAAATTTTTGTATTCCTATAATTTTCTACAACATACTTTTTTAAATAGGGAAATAATTCCTTTGCCAAAAACTTTTGTCCCTTGTTATTGTAATGAATTTCATCTCTGTAAATATCTTCCTTCGGTAAATTATCCAACTCTAAAATACGATCAATTTTTGCACTATCCAGCATACTTATTATTTTCTGCCCGTTTGTATCGTATCTTTTCATTTTAATCTCATCCGTTGTAGGATGTAAAACTACCAGTAATTTTATTTTGTGTTTTTTAGTATATTGAAAGAAATCATTCCAACCGGGATTTATTCTTTCTTTGTTAAGAGATATAAGATTATTATCTGTTGTAATTTTTATATTTCTTTTTTTTAAATGAAAATATTCTTCAAAGGATGGATAGATATAACGGGCGAAAACTTCTGTCAATGCCGAAAAAGGTTTTCCTGAAGGATAAGATGGGTCTATATCAACAATTTTCTCATGTTCCATGTTATCGTACAAATCATGGCTGCTAAATACAAGAACCATCTGTTTAGCATTAAACGAACCATATTTTTGAATATATGCAAAAGCATTATCGGGCCCCCAGCTTCCGGCTGCAATATTTAAAACTCTTACTTTGCACTTGAAAGTAGCACTCAGTTTATTTTCTAATAAAGTGGAAGCGAGGCTGTCATTATCTGTTAAACTCCCTCCATTCACTACCGAATCGCCAATCTTTAATATCCGAATACTGTCATTTTCTGAAACAGGCAAACTGCGCATAGAATATTCATTCGTGATAATGGTATTGCCAAACCGCTTCAAATGTTGATTGGGTGCATATATATATTCGAAGTTTTTATCTTCTTTGTATAAAATTGGGTTTCCAAATCCCCAAACGAATTTTAAAATTAATTCCAGGCATAACAGAAATAGAATAATTGCACCTGAAACTAAAGGTATCCTTTTTATCATTTAGTCTTTAGTATAGGTACAACTTCGTTATCAGGTCTTTTACAATAAATTAAAATAGTCACAATTATCAAAAATTGAATCGTGTAAGGATTAAGCGAAGCAATGAGCCAGGGCTCATAATTTCCCATAAAAAGCATGGTGTACATTATTGGAAAAGCAAGAGCAGACTTTTGGTTCGCTTTATAAAAAGTGTAAATGAAAGCTGCTAAAAATAATACCAGGCCAATCAAACCTACATCCAGCCAAAACCCAAGATATACATTATGTACATCACCCTGGTGGTTTAACATGTTTAACCTATGCTGCGTTTCGGGAATAAAAAACAGGTATTGGTTGTAATCGAACCCTCTGCCGAAAAAAAAGTTCTTCTGAATCTCTTCCCAGGCATACCTCCAGGCAAAGATTCTTCCCGAACCTGCATCCAGCGTATCCAACCTGAAATATTTTCCCATGCCTAAATTTTTGACTATCTCAATCAGGTTGGATGTGATCAGTTCATAGGTTACCAAAACAACTATAAATAAGATAATTCCAAGTATGGTAGATTTTTTTTGCACCCTGGAAAACACCCAGAAAATAATCATGCACATCATACTAGTTCTTGCACCAGACCAGATAATGGAAATAAAAAGTAACGCGTATACCAATATCTTCTCTCCTCTGGTAAACAGCTCAGGATAATATTCATCCAATACAGAAAATAGCAAATACATAAGCACACAAAACATCGCTACACCATTGGGGTTACCAAAAATACCTTGGAATCGATCCCCATGGGAAATTGCTACCGCAGGATTAATGTATTTAAATAGGATTCCGACAATAAGTACGGAAATCGTAAAAAAAATTAGATTCTTAAAAAACACAGCTCCTTCATTTCTATATATTTTCATTACATAATTAGGAACTACAATATATAAAAGGATATATGAAAGTGTTTTTTGCATACTTAAACCTATGGTAACACTATTAACCAGCACAAGAATGGCATATATAAAAAAGGGAACAAATGGGCTAGTGATTGATGGAATAGGTCGAAAACTTTTTTGATTATTAAAAAAAGACAGACTTAAAATTAACAAGATATAAGGTTTAATATCTTTTGCAAATGACAGGTAAAAACTATCTGAAAATATCAGCATAGCAAAAAAGCCAATGAACAACATCTCATCCAATCCTTTTTTACTTAATAATAAAAAAGTGACTGGTACAATAAGATAAGTTAAAGGTCTTGCATACAATCCTGTTAATAACCAAATTATTGTTATTATTAAAAATTGAAGATTGGTCTTTAAATATTTTACCATTAAAAATTATTGATATAAAAAACTTTTAAAAATCAGACCAATGCCTTTTCCTTATTAATGCTTTAACACTTGCTTTAAAATTATTACAAGAGCCGATTCATCTTGCTTTTAAATTTCATTTTTTATTTATTAAAAAAAGAAATTATGGAATTGCAAACACTTTTTATTTTATCATTTGTAAGTTCATAATACATTGGTAGTCTTACAAGAGAATCGGAATAAAAATCAGTCATCGGTAAGTTTTGTCCATCGTATTTTTTTTGATAATAAGGAGAAGAATGCAAAGGCAAATAATGAAACACGGCATTAATTTCATCATTTTTCAAATGTTGGATGAGTTTTGTTCTCTCATCTAACGTTTTACAAACAATATAAAACATGTGTGAATTATTGCTGCCATAGGTCGGAATGAATGGCAATTTAATTTTATTCTCATCCGCCAAAGATGATAACTGTCTATAATACTCGTTCCATAAAGATATCCGTTTTGCCTGAATATCTTCTAAATTCTCCAGTTGCGCATACAAAAAAGCAGCAATGATTTCTGAAGGTAAAAAAGACGAGCCAATATCGACCCAACCATATTTATCCACCTCTCCTCGAAAAAAGGCAGAACGATTAGTCCCTTTTTCTCTAATAATTTCTGCACGTTTGATAAAACGGTCATCATTTATGACTAACATTCCTCCCTCTCCCGAAATAATATTTTTCGTTTCGTGAAAAGAGAATGCCGCAAGGTGACCTATAGAGCCCAAAGGTTTATCCTTATAATATCCGTCTATGGCCTGTGCGGCATCTTCGACAACAAATAAATTATATTTATGTGCAAGTGCCATAATCAAATCCATATCACAAGAAATTCCTGCATAGTGAATAGGTACAATTACTTTTGTTTTGGGTGTGATCAACTTTTCAAGTTGAGTTGCATCAATATTGGGAGAGTCTGTTTCGCTATCGGCAAAAACAATTTTGGCTCCTCTTAAAACGAAAGCATTGACGGTTGACACAAAAGTATAAGATGGTGCAATTACCTCATCTCCTTCTTTTATGTCCAACAAAATGGCGGCCATCTCCAGAGCATCAGTGCATGAAGTAGTAAGAAGCACCTTTTTAAAACCATATTTGTTTTCAAAAAAATCGTGACACTTTTTTGTAAATATGCCGTCACCTGAAACTTTTCCGGAAGATAAAGCATCCTGAATATATTCAGTTTCTTTTCCAGTAAAATATGGCTTATTAAAGTTTATAGTATTGCTCATTATAATTAACCAATTCTAATTTGAAATTATTTATTTTAATCTTTTCGTTTGTTAGCACAATCTGAATTCAAATATAAATATCTTTTAATATGCTATCGCATGAGTTAACAGTTTGCCGTAGAATTTACAATATAAATAGGCCGTTGCTTTGTTTGCTCAAATATTCTCCCAATATATAAACCTACTATACCTATTGCGATTATTATAATTCCTGATAAAAACCATATAGATACAATAAGACTGGTAAATCCAGAGATCACTATAGTTCCCTTAAAATATTTTATTATATTAGTTACCGCAAACACAAATGCAAAAAAAGAAATAATAGCACCAAATTTCACCATTAAACGTAAAGGTTTATCTGAAAATGCAAGCATTGTATTTAACGCCAATTTTAATAAGGCTGTTAAACTATAATTCGATTTCCCTATAGTCCGAGCAGCATGATCTACAGAAATAGTGCACGATTTAAAACCTACCCATTTTACCAACATAGGAAAAAACCGGATGTTTTCACGCATTGCCACAATTGATCTTATAACCTTTCGGTTATAAATACCAAAGTTTCCAATAGTGGAGTCAACTGTAGTTCCAGTAAGATAACTCAATACTTTATAAAAATATTTAGAAAATATTCTTTTAAAAAAACTATCTTGTCTATTGAATCGACCAGCCAGAACTATATCATAACCCTCTATTGCTTTTTCATATAGTTTTCTGATTTCAGAAGGTTGATCCTGAAGATCACAATCCATAACAACAACCCATTCTCCCTTTGAATGATCAAGCCCCGCCGTAATAGCATGATGTTGCCCAAAATTCCTACTAAGTAATATACCTTTAACTCTTGAATCTTTTTCGCAATGCTCCAGAATTTTATTCCAGGATGCGTCAGGGCCACAGTCTTCTACCAAAATAATTTCAAAAGAATTGGTCAATTCCCCACATTCGTCTTTCAATTGTAGCAAGAGTTCATCCATATGTGGTTCCCCTCTATACACCGGAATTACAATACTTAGTGATGAATTATCCATTTAATTCAAAATTTTGCAGGTTTTATAGCTGTCTATTAAGATCCTTTTTATCAATTTCAAGATATAATTTATTCCTGCAAATATATTAAAGAAAAGAATAAAAGCTTGAATCTCTTAGCAAAGCCTGTTAACAAAGTTAGTTAAGATAGGTTCATTTACTACACTAATTGTTAACTTTTTTAATATCAAATTCATTACTATTGATTTAGTCATTAGCAACTCACGGATTAGCCCTCTACTTACTTAAATATATTTATATTTACCCTTAAAATTAAAATACCTATTTTGCTTCACACAATACTAATTATGTTTGTTTTATAATTTCAATGTCGATTTCAAGATTAGGAGAGAATATAAAGAAATAAATCCTATGAATAAAGTTTATTTTCCAAATTTAAATGGACTACGATTCATTGCAGCCTTATTGGTAATTGTTCATCATATCGAACAATTTAAAGATTTGTTAGGTTTTAAAAATTATTGGCACAACCCTTTTGTTGCTGGAGTTGGTAAACTTGGAGTAACATTATTTTTTGTTTTAAGTGGCTTTCTTATTACCTACCTTCTTTTAACAGAAAAACATGAGACTAAAACTATATCTATAAAGGACTTTTACATTAGAAGAATTCTTAGAATTTGGCCATTGTATTATTTAGTTATCGGACTAAGCTTCTTCGTCTTTTCTAAAATACCATTTTTGGAAATCAGCGATTGGTCTACATTTCTTTTTGATCGAATTGCATTGAAACTTTTTTTGTTTGTTGTTTTTCTTCCCAATCTAGCATTAATAACTTTCCCTCCTGTTCCATTTGCATCCCAATCTTGGTCAGTAGGCGTTGAGGAACAATTTTATTTAATTTGGCCGATTCTAATGAAAAAGGCAAAAAACAAAGAATTTATTTTATATTTTGTTATTGTAAGCTACCTCATCATTTATTTAATTGGTTTTCCATTATTAAAACAATTCTATTGGAGTAATTATATGCAAGTCATTAAAGACTTTGTTCATTTTCTTAGTATAGATTGTATGGCCATTGGAGGCCTCTTCGCGTTATATTTATTTAAGAAAAATAAAATACTGAAGTTTTTATATAATAAATACATACAAATTACTACTCTAGTTTCATTAATAATTTTAATTGGCCTTGGAGTTGGAATTCCATACGTTCATTTTGAAGTTTATGCAATACTTTTTGGAATTGTAATTTTGAATCTTGCTTCCAATCCTAAATCTGTTTTAAACTTAGAATATAAACCATTGCATTATTTAGGAAAAATTTCATATGGTATATACATGTACCATCCTCTTGGAATTATAATTGCTCTCAAAGGACTGAATATACTGGGAACAAGGAGTGTTTTACTTCAATATTTTTTTTGCATACTTATAACTACTTTAATAGCTAGTCTATCCTATCATTTCCTTGAAAGTTATTTTATTAAGAAGAAAGTTCTATTTTCAAAAATTTTAAGCGGAGATACTTCCGCAAACGAAAGATTAAAAAAGATAATATAGGTAATAATTTATGGAATGGGTATAAATTCCATTGATTTTTTACTTCTTATTTTTTGTGCTGAAATAAACACGAGATATGAAGTAAAAACACAATAGAATGGAAACATCGGGCAAAAATATCGTTGCTCAACGATACCCATTGCAATGATAAAAGTAATCATGGCTAAGGGAATTAGTGCAAACCAATATTCTGATCTTTTTATTAGAAAAATAATTAACCCAATGGTTCCTAAAATATTTATCAATCCATAGGAAGTCCAAAAGCCAAGCTTTATTAAAATTTGACTAAAATTCATTTGTTGAAATGACGGAAATGGCATAGTGCCGTAGCTTTTAGGAATAATAAGTTTTATATACAATTTTATTTTATTAAATACATAAAACTGTATTGGTTTTTCTTTGATATAACTTTTCTTAAACCTTATAGCCATTTCTTCAACCACCTTATCTTCTGAATTCATACTTGAAGTTTCACCTAGTGTATTTAAATAACTTCGTCTCAGATGTATAAGGCTATCCAAGCTATAATAGGATGTAAATATCTTATCAGAAAATGGAAAATCTTCCTCTTTCATGTGATCGTTCAAAAACCACTCTGCTTCACCATCGAAATCAGAATAATATCCTCCCCAGCCTGCAACCAAATCTCTTATGGCAACTGTGCCCGCAGAATAAGAAAAAGGTGGTCTGAAAGGTTGAAATTTATGGGTTACAATATAATTGCGAATGATCCATATTGAAAAAAACAAAAAAACAGGAAGTCCAAAGAAGAGAATTTTTTTAAAAGAGATGCTAAAATCAGTATAGTTTTTGTATTCTGTATAAACTAATGTTAATCCAATAATTAAAATAGCGAAAATTCCTATTTCCCGAAAGAAAAATGACCAGATTAAAAAAAAACCAGAATACAATAACCATTTGTTTTCTTTCTTGTTTTTACACAAAAGGAAGAAATAAACTCCCAATATCAATGTACTAACACTTAAACTGTCCATCATTCCCATAATATCAAAGTTCGACACAAAGGATGAAAGCGCATACAGGAGCATTGTTGAAAAAGCAATAACTTTATTATTAAAAAGTTGCATACCGATTTTTCCCAAAACAACAATAGAAATTACCGAAACCCCGAACTGAATAATAACCAACATGTTTCTGGCAAAAAAAGTCCCGCCTAAAAAATACAATGGTCCATAAATAGGATAAATACCAGGCATTCTTGAAATTGTATTTAATGATGCTCCACCAATCCAATTTTCAATCTGACGAAAGTACGATCCTGTATCTCCCGTGCTTACGAATAGTCCACTTATATCTTCAGGAACATAAATATGATGACATATTACAAAAAATATTAAATAAATAAGCTTTACGAGTAGAATACAAATTATTATCTTATTAGATATATAATCTCCTTTTATATTATTATCAATAAAACCATAGAGTTTCTTCATGAAAACGGTTATCTTGTATTTAAAAGAAATCTATTTATTTGAGAGGAAATTCTGCTATTGCATTTTTCAATTAGAAAAATCTTTCTCCAAATATTCCTTTAAGCATACCTTCCAATTCCTCATTATGTTAAGTCCTTTTTTATTCAATCTTGCATTTATCAATCGTTCACTTTCTGGCCTTGGTGCACTATAATCAGATTTAAAATAATCGGAGCCAACCTGTATCAATTTGATGTCATTTTCTAATTTTAAAAGCTTCAGAATTTCCCGTGTTACTTCATACCGATCAGTAACACCTTCACAAACCATATTAAATAACCCACTTTCTTTTTTTTCAAACAACAACTTTACATTGTTAGCAAAGTCAACCGTGTAAGTAGGAGTTCCAGCTTTATCATTAACAACAAACAATTCTTTCCTGCCGGAACCAATTTGCTTCAATATTTTATTGATAAATTTTTTATCTTTCTTAGGTCCTCCTCCCATCATCCACCCCGCTCTGCAAACGATGTGTTTTTTGCAATTTTTTTGTACGTACAACTCACCTTCATACTTTGTTCTACCGTAAATACTAATTGGTATTGGCAAATCATTTTCAGTATAGGTGTCTTTTTTTCCATCATATATTCCAGCTGTACTGATATATAAAAGAGGAATATTTAACTCATTAGCAATACTACAAGCATTTTCAACAGATTTACTGTTTGTTTCAATAGCCTCTTTTTCATTCTTCTCACAATACTCTAAATCTGTAAATGCACCTAAATGAAATAAATAATCTGGTTTAAAAGAAATAACATCTTTCCTATAGACTTCAAAATCTCTGAAATCAAGGTATTCTAACCAAGATTCATTTACGTCAATATCAGTGCACTTAAGATCATATTGAGGTAAAAAAACTTCGTAAAATGCTTTGCCTAGCATTCCACCGCTACCCGCCATGTATATTTTCTTTTTTATCATAATTTACTTAGTTCCTTTAATTCCTTCACTTAATGTATCATGTTTAATTCTGTTTTAGCCAATTCTTTATGTCCGAAATTAATTTGTTAACCCCATGTTCCCAAACAAAATTATTCTTGACTTTACTAATCGCATTACTCTTTTTACTATCTATTACATCAAAAGGCGTTCTGATTATTTCCTCCAGCTTTTGCCCATATAGTTCAAAATTTACTGGCACCAGCCATCCAACATCATTGGAAACTGCGGAAGAAACTGCACCAACGTCTGTAGCCAGCACAGAAAGCCCTTGTGACATGGCTTCAATAATTACCGTTGGAAAACCATCTGAAATACTTGAAAACAATAAGATGTCTTTATCTTTAAAGGTTTCATAATACTGGTCTTCATTACTTATTAAACCAATATAATAAGCATTTGGATGAATAATTTTAATAGATTCGTCTATTTTACCTATTACATAAAATTCAAAGTTATAGACTTTTATCAATTTTCGCACTACATCATGAAGCTCCGGAATACCTTTCCTTCTTTCATTACGTGCAATATATAGAAATTTCAATGGTTGTGAAGTTTTTTGAATTTCGGTTTTTAATCTGTCTGCAGGCACACAGCCATATTGAATTATTATTTTATTCGGATCAACCCCAAGTTCAATATGTTTCTTTTTAATATAACCGTCATAAGAAAAAACGACATCTGCCTCTACTAAACATCTTTTTGCAATAGATTGCAAAATTAACATCTGTAATTTGGATTTGAAATCGAAAGCTTTTTGAAACATTTCCAAGCCGTGCAGCTGAACTGCAACAGGAGGTATTCTCTTATTCCTTTTACGTTCTTTTATAAATGTTATTCCTGTAAAACCTTTCGTATAAATAATATCAAATTCTTCAATATCCTTTTTTAAAGCCTTATAGGCTATAGTTGAATATTTAATTGATTCTCTAATATAATGACCAGGATATTTTGATGCTTTTGGAAATTCTAAACAAATGCTTTTTACATTTGCCTCATTATTTGGGAACAAATGCAAATTTAACTCTTTTTCAGAAATTTTCTTTTGTCCGTAAGGAACGCAATGGATAACCGTTAAATCTATTCCCAGTAAAGAAAAATGCCTGGATAAATAATACGCTAATTTAGGCATGCCTCCAACAACATAAGGGTAAATACCATCGGTAATCAGTGCAATTTTCATTCTTTGATGATCTTATTGAAACTTATCAACCTACTTCTAGATGATTTAATTCCTAGATTTATAGTAATAGACATCACGAGGATAGAATTAATATACTTATCGCTTAATTAGTATAATTTATCAATAACAATTCCCTTTGAATCGTAGTCATTATTATTTATACAATTTACAATTGACGTGTCGTTTTTTGCAATACTAATGACCTCTTCGATAGACTCATTATTAATAACAACAGTATCGGCCCAGTTCACTAAATCAGGAAGATCATTTTCTATGTATTTTACAATTTCAGGAAACTCAATACGTAAGGACATTATGCTTAAGTTCATATCGAATACCTTCACCCATTTTCCATTTTTTATCAAATCTTTAAGCAACAGCAACAGCGGACTTTCCCTTATATCATCGGTATTTTGTTTAAAGGTAAGACCGCAAATCAATACCTTACTACCTTTATATCCTAGAACCTTCTTTAGAATTCTTTTCTGATGTGCCTTATTACTTTCCAAAACACCCTTAAAAAAAGGAACTTCTATATTGGCAGTATTGCCTAAATTTACAATGGCTCGGCAATCTTTAGGAAGACAAGAGCCACCAAAAGGCATTCCCGGTTTCAAATATCTTTTGGATATATTAAGAATATCATCTAACAGGAATATTTCATTCGCTTTTTTAACATCAACGCCTAAACGAGATCCAATTGAGTAAATTTCATTTGCAAAAGTTACTTTCGTTGCATGGTAAGCATTGTCAACATACTTTACGAATTCTGCAGTTCTAAAATTAGTTGTGATAATAGGAATCTCATTACTAAATCCGAAAACTTCACGAAGCTTGTTTTCGGCGCTATTTGTTTCACCAACTCCAACCACTATTCGGGCACATTCGAAAAAATCTTTTACCGCACTTCCTTCACGTAAAAACTCGGGAAGAAAAGCAATTCTAATGTTATTTATCGTATCATTTAATAAAGCAATAAACGCCGGAATAACTTTGTCATCAATGGTTCCCGGAGGAATAGTACTTCTGAAAACAAGTGTATAGTGTTTATTGGTTTTTTTCACAATGCCTGCTATTTCTAAAGCAGTATTCATGATATAATTTAAATTAACACGTCCGTCTTCATCACTTGGTGTTCCTACGCAAACCAAAGCCATTTCTGTATTTTCCACACAAAAACTGGCATCTGTAGAAGCAAAAATCAATTGATCGGAAACTCCCTGCATTATCAAGTCGTCCACCTGAGGTTCAAGTACTGTACTTTTCCCTTTACTAATTAAATCTACTTTATGAGGTTTAACATCGCACCCATATATGGTGTGTCCTAATTTTGCAAGGCAGGCAATGTTAACTGTTCCCACATATCCTAAACCAAATACAGCTATTTTCAAATGATTTTTTTTTAAATTTGTTCCAAATATAGAAATAATTTGAATTTTTTTTGGCAAGATTGGTACAAAGCAATTTTATTTATAAAGTAAATTAACCAGTCGAAAAAATTGAAATAGTGTTTAGATCGGTGTCCCGTCTTTCATGCTTCTCACAACTTATTGGAAATGAAAAAATATTTTATAAACGGAACAATTTTCTCATTTAAATGTAGTCCATCATTGGTATATTCAGGAAGAATAAAACCATCTTTATCTGAATATTTGTAAAAAATTTCCAGATACTTTATCCCTGTCTTTTGACAACGTTCTTTCAGTTTCTCATTAAAGGTTTTCTTAATAAATGAGTGAACTTTTGGCTCAGCATAATAGTCATACTTGTAGATGTTTTTCTGATAGCTCGCCGGTGGTATGCCGTAAACAACAAGGTTAATTCCCATACTTTTCAGCTTATTAATACCAGTAAAATAATTATCGATGACCTGATCAATAATTTGTTCCATTTTTAGGGTTTCTCCAGATTTTTTAAACTGTCTGAATATATGAATCCGGCAGTCTATCTCACCAAAAACGAGCATCAAAATATCTTTTTTTTTATTTATTTTTTTTGCAAGAGAAAACAGCTTTTCTTTTGTACCTATCGTGCTATTTTCCTTCATTATATTATAGGCAGTTGAACCGCCAAAATGATAAACGATAAAAGGTAATTGAAAACTGAGTGAAAGTGAATGACTATCTCCTGCTACGAAAACTAAGGGCATATTCCTTTGCCTACATCTAAACCAGGTTTTAAAAAAGAAAATCCTTTTTGAACCATACTGCCGCAGTCTTGTATAAACATTCATTTTATTGGAAAAATTGAAACTTTAAAATATGATAATCTCAGTCTTTAATTGAATTTCCTAATAATTCTTTATACAAATTCAGTGTTCTATTGGCAACCTCTTCCCAAGAAAACTGGTAAGTATAGAGATGTGATTTCAATTTTAATTCATTTAGATCATTTTCTTTTAGATTAACGATGGAGGATATTTTATTTATACAATCCTGAACGTTCCCTGACTCGTAGAGTAATAGGGCCTCTTCGTTCTTATACTCATCAGCATCTATATCTGTCAGTACTAAAGGGCAACCTAAGGCAAGGCCTTGAATTAATGAATTACTTGCTGCCATTCCTGTTACTGAAATGAACTGGGCATCTGCCATAAGGAACAAATCATACAGCTCATCATCAGAGATCTTTGAATAATAAACTAAATTATCATACTGTTTCGCCTTTGCAATATTCTGATCATCTAACTTTTGATTCACCAGAATGAATTTCCATTCTTTACATTTTTCGACTACCTTAAAATAGAACTCCCAATCCCTTAGCCAATTTCCTACACTTATTATTATTCGTGGATTATTAGGCACTTTCGCTAAGAAAGTGTGTTCCTGAAATTTTTTCTTCATTTCATCCAAATGAATTCCTAATGGAATGACATGGATCCTGCTTTCCGGCATCACTTCCTTTAAAACCTCTTTCTGAGTGGGATTTGTAACAATTGCCGCACTTAATTTATTAAATCTTTTTTTACTCAACAAATGTGTATAATGTCCTACTCTCCCCCTTAAATTTCCAGAAAGCACTTCTCTCCTTAGTAGTTCTGCTGGTTGGTGAAAAGTAGCAACAACAGGAGTCCCTTTGAATAGTCTAGTGCTCCATCTAAAATAATCCTCTCCATAAAGAATATGTATAATATTAGCATCTCCTCTATTTTTAGAAGCTTCGAATTCAAACAGCCATTGATACTTAATTTTTAATCCTGGAACTTTAACAGAACTATCGCGTTCGTTGATTCCAAATATTTTATATGGATTCAGATATCTAAGTATTTGCTTGTACCCGGAAAGCTCCCCGTGATGCTTAAAATCTGTTCTTATTACTAATACTTTTATATTCATTTAAACAAAAAATAGACAGATAATGGATTTGCTTTCCCGTAAATATAAAAATACATTAACTATTTTAATAATTGAATGAACTTCCCTGTTAAACTTTCACAAGAAAACTGTTTTATATCAAAATTGGAGGGAAATAAATGATTATCGCTCTTGTATTCTGATAAAATTTTCTTCAACGACCCTTTAATAGAATCGGGATAAACACCATAGCCTATTTCATTCTTCTCAATATATTTCGTTAAAGTACCCGGACGGGAAAATGCAACAATTTTTTTTCTTTGAGCAATATACTCATAGTACTTAGTACTAAATGAAAATTCAAAAGCATCAGCAAGAAAAAGGAGGCATAAATCTGCTTTAGCGATGCTCTTTAAAGCTATTGGAAGAGGAACTTTTCCATGACAAGTAATAATGTCGATTCCCTTTTCCTTTATATAATTTATAAATTTATCCTGAACAAACCCATAAAAATCAAAAGATAACTTATAATAATCTGTTGAATTTTCATTTTTTAATTCCGCTAATGCATCGATGAATGGAAAAAAAATTGAATCTATTTTATTGTACAAAGTGCCAGTATATACAAACTTTAATTTTTCGTCTTTTAATTCCTTACGCCCTTCTATAGTGGGAATATCATCAACATCGTAACCATTTAAAAGAGTCGTAAAACAGGTATCCGAATTTGTTGAAATACCTTTAAAATAATTCGTCATTTCATCCGCTACCGTAACCAGAACATCCGTGTGATTCACTACTTCCCTTTCATGTTTTATTTCAACTTCTTGTCGGGCTTTCTCTAAAGAAGAAAAACCGGATATAGTCAAATCTTGTGACCATGGGTCTCTAATGTCTGTGATCAAATTTATGCTTTTATATGTATTTTTTAGCTTTGTGGCAATGTAACAGGAATGAAAAGGAGCTCCAGTTACAATGATGTTTTTAACTTGATGTTTGTCAATTATTTCTTCCGATTTTTTTAATAGCTGTTTTCCCCATAAAGCAGATTTATCATAATAGTTACCCTTTATGATCATCTTATAAATTAGTAAATTAAATCGGTAAAGAAGTTTTTCAATAATGTTTTTGGGGTTTATCAATAACCATTTAGAATAAGAAGAAGGAATTTTATGAATAGTAATACCTGATAAGAGGATATCTTTGGTCCATTGCGATTCTTCCTTAAATGGATTTTCGGCACAAATAACATACACCTCATATCCTTCCTTTACCAAATATTTAGCAAATTTTGCCCAGCGCCTTCCACCTATTCCTGGATAAGGAGGAAAAACGTACGCAATAATTAGAATAGTTTTAGGAGGAATCATTAATTAAAAACAAATTATTTGCGAGTACTCTTACCAAATACTATTTTAATTAATTTGGTTATCGGTTTTATTGCTTTAAAGAAAGCTTCATGATCTCTATACATTCCTGTTTCATAAGAGTCGAAGTCGAGATGACTCCGAACGGGAAGATTCATGTAATTTTCAAACTCGATCTCTGTAATATCAAATTTTTTAATTACATATTCCTTATCTATTTTTAACTGCTGTGGATCATACGGAGGTTCCTTTAATTCCTCAAGAGCTTCTTCTCGTGTAATCTGCCCTGAATTTATTAAAGTAGCCAAATGTGCTTTCCTTTTATCTACTTTAAATTTTTCAGGTAAAACATATCCCTGGTAAAATCGAGTAAAAATAGACTCGTAATGTTTACCACCATAATCTCTCCAACCCAATTCTTTTTGAATAAATTCCTTTACTTGTTTTTTGTTATACTCCATATAATTCAGAGGTGAAACCATCTTAATTTTTTTCACCTTTAAATAATATAAATATTTAAAAAAACCGAGCAGCGGAAATGTTTTTAATTTAACATTACCATATTTTTTATGTATCGCTTTAATATTCGCAACATCCAATTTGCTCCATCGCATCGATTTAGGAAGGATGGCTTCAGTTACAATATTATGCCCACTTAAAATATATTCTATATTATGCTTACTCGCCTGATCAAACAACATTGCCATAAAACCATGATCTGTAGGGATTTCCCAATCAATAACAGATGCTTTAATGTAAGACAATTGTAAATCTTTAAATTCTTCCCAGTCCACTACATAGGTAAATAAATCGAATTCTAATTTATTTAGAATATTTTCTATGTTTTTTACTGCCATTTCAGAGTTCCAACCATTATCAAAATGAACAATTAATGGGCGCAATCCAAATTGCTTTACTTTATATGCAAGATACGTACTGTCAACCCCGCCACTTACTCCAAGAATACAATCGTATTGTTTGCCTTTACCAGACTCCTTCATTTTATGAACAAGTTCAGATAACTTTTGCTCTCTTTCTTCTTCAGTAAAAGCATATTGTTTTTCTACTACTTTATAATTTCTGCAATGATTACATATTCCTTCCTGATCAAAAGATATCTTAGGATCATCTTCTGTATTTAAAACACATCTTGTACACGTCACTATTCCCTCCATTAAGATTATTAAGTTGAATGGCTTATCTAATAATTTAAAAATATTCTTATCAAAGCAAAGCTAATTAAAAATCAATGGATTAAAATCCTTTGATTTTACGTTTGCTTATAATATTTCCTGCACTAATTCTTTATATTGATGTTTGCTCACAACCTCTCCATCATTCATTCTCAGTATATAATCACAGTTTTTAAGTGTGCTAATTCTATGAGCTACAATAATCATTGTTTTATTTTCTAAAGATAATGCACGGAATAGGGCCAACGATATTTAAATTATCAAAGAATATCTTTTTTAAATGCGGTTTCTTCCATATTTGATAATACTTGAACTCTTTTATAAAAAGCACAAAATCCTTACTTCTAAGATGGTGCATAATTTTAATAAAAAGTTTATCCCGGGCAAAATTAAAAATTATACACTTAAGAACCAAACTGTGGAAGTCCTTCATTATAAGTAGGGACGATAAAACTTTTATCCAACATGATTTAAAACATGCCATTAATTTATTCTTGCCTTCCTTAACATATCCAGTATAAGAGTTTTACAAATTTTATTTTTATCTATTTAATTCGATAAAAGCTATTGTTGCACCTTTAATCCAACGAATATTTTTAAATCTTGGGTCTGTTTGAGATAACTCATTCAAAAATTTTGTAACACCATCCCATGAGTCATAGTCATGCCATACAATGAGGCCGCCCCCCTTATTACTCAATAATTTCAGCGCCACTTCTGTGTCGTTTACAACATAATCGTATGCATGAGAACCGTCAACAAAAACCATATCTATGGTTCCATTATAAGGTGAATAATCAAAGCTTGCTGAATCACCAAATAATTGAGTAATCTTTTTTCCTGCCTCTTTATTTTTAAACCTCATTCCGGATTCAGTTTTGTCTATATATTTAATATCGTTTTGATCAACCTCTAATTGTGTTGCACCAATTTTTTCTTGTGGCAGATCTAACGTATAAATCAAAGTATCTTCATCAGAATTTAAGGACATATTCAAAGTTGTCCTGCCATCAAAAGTTCCTATTTCAAAAATTTTCTTTGGATGATAAATCTTAGCAAATAAGGATAGAATGTTTAATTCGAAAAAACTTACATTTCCCATAGCAAAATTTTCTTCTACAATCTGCAAGTTTTTGTTAAATATGTATTCGTCAAACCCTATTTGTGTGAGAGTAGGAACAACTTGTTTTACTTTATTCCCATTATCATATTCCTTGACAAACAAAGCGATTAATTCCCTGTTTTTCTTTTTAGAAATTCCAATTGTATAAACATATAAGGTATACAATAGACCTTTTAAATACGTTTTTATTCTTTCCATAATTAAATTTTAAAATTTATAAAATTCGATGAATTAATTCAGAGTAATTTTTCTTGCTAATAATTTCCCCATCTTTCATTTCGTAAATACAATCACAATTTTTTAACGTGCTTATTCTATGTGCAATAATTATCATCGTTTTATTTTCTAATGATACAGAATTAATGGCTTCGGTTATTTCTCTTTCTGTTTCATTATCAAGAGCACTTGTTGCTTCATCAAATATTAAAATTTGTGCATCTTTATATAATGCCCTTGCTATAGCAATCCTCTGTCTTTGTCCACCGGAAAGACGCGTTCCGTTTTCTCCGATATTTGCATTTAAGCCTTGAGGTAATTTATTAACTACAGCATCGAGCTGGGCAGATTTTACGGCTTTTTCCATCTTTTCCTGATCAACGTCTTTCCTGTCAATACCGAAAGCTATATTTTCATAAAAGTCACCGTCAACAATAAATACATTCTGTTTTACATAACCAATAAGGTCTCTCCATACATTAATATTTTCCTGAGTCAAAGGTATTTTACCATCAATCAGAATAGTCCCACTCTCTTCCTGCAAAAATCTCAAAAGAATATTTATTAAGGTAGTTTTACCAGAACCTGATTGCCCGATGATTCCGACCTTTTCGCCCTTATTAATACTAAAATCAATATCTTTCAACGTATAAGAGGCACTTGAGGGATACTTGAAATGAAGGCCTTGGATTTGAATACTTTTTTCAAATGATATAGCTTGTTTTTCCTGTTTCACCTCGTAATTACTTTCTACTTTTACATCTTTTATTATATCGAATAAAAACTGGTATCCTTTTATACTAACAAGGGATATTAACATCCTGTTCATGGAAGGCATTAACCTGTACGCTGCAATTACATATAACGATAAAAGGGCCAACAAACCTTTATCTGTTTGCTGGATCATAATTGAATAAATTATAATTAATATTACACCGCTAACTGCCGTAAGTTCAATAACCTTGGTCGGGAAATTTTGTAAAGTTAATATCTTCGACTGTGCGTTGTTGATCTTCTCCTGGTAATGAATATACTGATTTATAAAGTAATTATCTTTATTGGATAGCTTTACATCAATGTATCCAACTATACCTTGCTGGAGATTTTTAATAGCCTCTACCTCATCGTAAGATCTGTTCGTCTCTATAAGTTGCACCTTATTTTTTATAAGTCGGTAAATCAATAAAAAAACCGGAACAAGAGAAACGGATATAAGGAGAAAAATTTTAAAATCATACATTGCCATTCCTGTAATAATCATTACAACAACAATAAGTTCAGAGATAAATCCAATAATAGGAAGTAAAATAAAAGCAGATACCCAACCACTTACAGCCCTTATATTCCTCATAAGCAGGTTGGAATTATGGTCATTAAAAAATTGCAGATCTTTAAAATAATATCGTTTGAATTGCATTTGTGCTACATCAGTAGAAATTTTCAAAGAAAATTTTGACTGCCAGAAAGTAATAATTAAAGCAAGTCCATTTTTTATTAAAAAAACAAGAAATAATCCTAGTAGCAAAAATAGAGCAAATTGATTTTCACTGGTAAATCCTAATGCATCATAAAAAGAATTCAAATATTTATTGGTATGAATAACACTTCTGTTCAAAACAATAGTAATCACGGGCAATACTACAGCCAAACCTAGAACTTCCAAAACGCTGGAAAACATCACCATAAAAAAAATCTTTATTGAATCTTTTTTATGAGATGGTAAAAGAATTTTGTTGACGTTCTGAAGTGTAGAAAAAAATATATTGTTTTTAATTATTTTCATTTGAATATAATTTTTCTTTTAAATCAAATGGAATGCGCCATCCGCCTGAGGCGGATTCATTGCCGGTTTGGTGGTTTGAATAATCATGGCTATTTCATTAAAAGAATTTACTTCTTGATTGTTTGTCGTATTCTGGAGCTGGAAATACCATGGTCTCTATTTATAAAATAAATAG
>OLLH01000272.1_pt1 | contig 48715 bp, 38 predicted proteins | sample 1604451 | NCBI WGS metagenome assembly OLLH01 (sample SAMEA104055714, study PRJEB20765) | soil metagenome | isolation source: soil
TAGATATAAATTACGCTAATGTTTCTTGTCATTTAATTTAGAGAACTTGTATTTCAATTTACCTTTGTTACTTTTTCCTTGATGAAAAAGCAACCAAAAAATCAAGAAAATCTTAGTTTTACCACGCACAAGCCTTACGCGCACCCCCCGAGATTTTCGGGCCCTCACGGTGTTTCAATTTGATTTTTGCACACCAAAATTCAACTGGAATGAGCATCTCAATAGGTTTCGAACACTAGTGATTTTAATACCGCCGATAGCAAGTCGTTTGGAAATGGCTTTGCTGCCGGAGTTTACCATGTGATATTTTATGAAAAACATAAAATAATTAGTAAATGTGATTAAAAACAATTTTTATTTCGGCGCATAATTTGAAACGGTAAAATAAATTTGACTAACATCAAATTTATCGCCATCTTTGCTATTAACTTTCATAGATTTCTAATCGTAGGAAAGGCCAATTCAGCGCTGGAACTACCTCTATAGACAAGAGTATAATAGCAACCAAGTTGTACATAGGTTGGGAATTAATTAGGGTCCGGATAATAGCTCTGGCTTACCGAAAGAAAATGGGTATGTAACAAAAAAGACAAAGCCCATTAACCCAATAAAGTAACTGTTTCAAAATAAAAAAAAATCGAAGGTGACCTTTTTGACTTTTTATCCATTTAACTGTTGGTGTTATTTATCCTATTTTAGTAATTTTTTAATTTAAATGACTATGAAAAAACTCTTTACATATTTAGTAAATGCACGAATCAAGTTGTCTATATTTATCAACAGATTAGTAGCAGGACAAATTATTTTTCGTTTTCTCGCAATTATATTTCTGCTTTTAAGTTTCTTGCCTAACCTTTCTTTTGGACAGTGTACCAATGCTGATTTTGAAAACTGCAATTTTACCGGATGGACGGGATCAACCTCCAAAGGTCCATCAGGGAACGCTCCTACTTATCCTTATCCTTATAGATTTCCAGGCCTGATCATAGGTCCGGCCAATCAGTCATCCACCACCGGTAATCCGGAAGCGAGTCAGTTTATCATGAACTCTGGCAACGATGGTCTTGTGGGAGCGGCTATTCCTGTTCTTTTTCCGGGAGTGGGGGGAGGAACTTGTTCCGCCAGGCTGGGAAACCAACAGGCAAATGGTGGCGGAGAAGTGCTCTCTTATAAAATGGCTGTTACTGCAGCCAATAACGCCTTCACGTATAATTATGCTGTAGTGCTGGATAACAGTAGTACCCATAATCAATGGGAAGTACCTTATTTCAAAATAAGGTTATGGGTGTTCAGCGCTAATGGTTTGGACAGCACGCTCATTGATTGCGCCACGTATGACGTAAATTCTTTGACTGCAGCAACCATTGGAGGTTTTATTCAAGTGGGTACAGTGGGGCAAAATAATGCCTATGAATACAAGCCCTGGACTACTGTTGTTATTCCGCTACAGGCACAAATTGGGAAAACAATAAAAATTGAATTTATTACACGGGATTGTTCTCCAGGTGCCAAATTTGCTGATGACCCCAATGGCAGTGCTGGAAAACATTTTGCTTACGCTTACATTGAGGCCAGTTGTGGACCTCTTTTAGGAATTACTTCCTCACCTGTTTGCCAGGGGCAGAATGTTACGCTAACCGCTCCATCAGGTGCCGTAGCCTATGCCTGGACAGGGCCTGGCATAGTTTCAGGTGCAAATACTCAGATCGCAACCGTTAACGTGGCCGGAATGTACACCGCAAAAATGACCAGCCTCGTGGGAGGGAGTTGCACGTATACGGATACTGTTAATGTAGTTATTAACCCTGTACCTACTTCTCCCTTCACCACCACACCTGTATGTGTGAACGTAGGCTCTATTATCACCTACACCGGAAATGCTCCGGCAAACGCGACGTATGCCTGGAACTTTGGTGGAGGTACTGTTATTTCCGGTTCTGGACAAGGGCCTTACTCGGTAAGCTGGCCTACAGCCGGAACAAAAAATGTTAGCCTTACCGTTACCATTGGAAACTGCGTTTCTCCACTAACAACAGTGCCTGTAACGGTTAATGTAATAACTGCCAGTGCCACCAGCACCAATGTAAGCTGCTTTGGAGGTAATGATGGAACAGCAACAGTTACCATCAACGGAGGATCTCCGGCATATACTTATAGCTGGAATACAACCCCTGTCCAAAAGACTGCTACTGCAACGACACTTAAAAAAGGAAGTTATACGGTTGCTGTAGCCGATGCAGGTGGCTGTACAGCTACGGCAAGCACAACAATTACCGAGCCGCCTGGGGTTACTTTAACAACCACTACAGTTAATGTAAAATGTTATGGAGGTAATGATGGATCAGCTACTGTAACTGCTACCGGTGGTACACCCGGTTATACTTATAGCTGGAATACTACTCCTGTTCAAACAACCACTACAGCTGCTACTCTTAAGAAAGGAAGCTATACCGTTACTGTTACAGATGCAAAAGGTTGTCCTTTACCAACAACTGTAACCATTAATGAACCGACTCCTATTGTTTTGACCACAACATTCACTAATCCGACTTGTGTTGTAGGGGGAACGGCAACAGTATCAATTACAGGGGGCACTTCACCGTTTACTTACAGCTGGAATTCTGCTCCTGTACAAACTACTCCCAAAGCAACAGGTCTTCCGGCGGGAAATTATGTTGTTACTGTGACGGATGCAAATGGTTGTCAATTCAGAACACCGGTTACATTACTTCCTCCTCCATTGCCTGTAGCCGACTTCATCTTTACTACCGGATGCTTTGGCATCACAACAAGTACTTTTACGGATAAGTCTACCGTTCCATCAGGACCTATTGCCTCATCGATTACTTCATGGGCATGGGATTTTGGTAATCCTTCCTCAGGAGCCGGCAATATATCTGCAAGCGCAAACCCTACACATGTATTTGATGCTGCAGGAACCTTTACAACTACACTTATTGTAACGACCGATAAAGGCTGTAAAGGCACTATCACTAAACCTGTTGAAGTATATCCTGTTCCTATTGTTCACTTCGGTCCGTTTGCCGATGGTTGTGGACCATTATGTGTTAATTTCAAGGATTCTTCCATTGTTACCAAAGGATCAATCCAAACCTGGTCATGGAATTTTGGAGATGCTACAAGTTCAGATAATTTATCCACCAAACAAAATCCTACACATTGCTATAAAAAAGCAGGGACATTTGATGTAACGCTTAATGTTCTTACAGATCACGGCTGCACAGCTACATTAGTCATTAAAAACATGATCAAGGTATATGCATATCCTGTAGCGAATTTTACCTTGGATCCCAGGGAAACAGATATGTGGAAGGGAAGTACCATAAAATTCTCCGATAAATCTTCAGGTGCGCCTGTTTCCTGGAAATGGACTTTTGGTGATGGTAATACATCCAACCAGGCTAACCCCAGTCATACATATCAAGTGGACGGAACATTTCCCATCTGTCTGGATATCCTGAACCAAAGTGGTTGCCCAAGCAATTTTTGCGATGAGGTACTTATTAAACCTATCTGGACCTTCTACATTCCAAATGCTTTTACTCCGAATTATAGTTCCATCAGTGAATATGTTGATAATAATAATCCTAATAATGGTTTTATAGGAAAAGGAATAAACATTATAGAACATCAGATGTGGATATTTAACCGTTGGGGAGAGAATATATATACAACCGGCAAGACTCCTCTTGACTCGGCAATTCCATGGAACGGGAAGGTAGATAATACAGGCATTACGGCTCAGGAAGACGTTTATGTATGGGTAGTTGAGTTTAAAGATATATATAACAAAACACACCGTGAAGTAGGCTCTGTTACATTAATTAAGTAAAGATTTCTTAACAAGAAGGAGATAAATTTCTATCCAAAATTGGATGGAAATTTGTTTTTTATCAATAGACTTTATATGAATTTGTTATTATAATTTAAAAAATAAAATTCTCGCATGTGAAAATGCAAAATTTGCGATTACTTATGGATATAAAAATGCAAATTTAGATTCGCTGAAAAAAATAATATGCAAACCTTAAAATCTGTTGAAATGAGCATGATTCTAAATCATCAACGGAGGATGTGAATTCCATCTGACATTAAAAACAAATTATATACAAATGAAAAACACCCTTTTATTTTTTTTATTAATAACTTTTTTCTCCTGTTCATCTGAGAAACTAGAAATTTCAGAGGCAAAAAAAACTGTGGAAAATTTAATTGTTGAAATTGACAAGGAAAATTATCAAAAAATAGAAGATTTTTATACTGCAAATTTTAATGCAAGTGAGCCTTTAAATACAAGAATAGAAAAACTTAAAAAGTTAAAAAAAGCCAAGGGGAATATTTCATCTATTTTTATTATTGATAGTATTAGTGAAGCCAATTTTGGGGAAGAAGCAAAAGTTATTTTAACTTATAAAATAAAAAATACGAAATTAAATTTACTTGAAAAGTTTACTGTAGTTAAAGAAGAAGGTAAATATAAGGTAGCAGAACATAGCGTTAATTCTGATAATTAAATCCTTAACTTAATGACATGTCCAGCGGAGCAGGACGACATATTTCGAACACCAGGGGGTATGTTATCCAATGAGTTTAAGAAATAAAAAGCATTAAGCCAACTGATAAACCTTTCCGGGCAAAGCTTTCACAACACCCTCAAATTCTAAGTTTAATAAGATTCCCGCTACCTTTCCTGAGCTAAAATTGGATTTGAAACAAATAGTATCTATCGTTAGATTTTCGTTTTCATTAAACAAATCTACAATCACTTTCTCTTCAGGATTGTATTCAATAAATAATTTTTTCTGATGAAGAACAGGCTTATTTTGTTCTTCATCCCATCCCATAATATATGAGATATCTTTGGCCGACTCTATCAATGCAGCTCTATTCGTTTTGATCAGCGTATTGCATCCTTGTGAATACGTATCAGTAACTCTTCCCGGAAAGGCGAACACGTCCCTGTGATAGGAATTGGCAAGGTTGGCTGTTATAAGTGCACCTCCTTTGCGACTGGCCTCTATAACAATTGTGGCATCGGCAAGTCCGGCTACTATGCGATTCCGCATGGGAAAATTAGTTCTATCAGGACTCGTCCCGCTTATATATTCCGAAAGTAAGCCTCCTTGTGCAAGCATTTTTTCGGCTGTTGAAGTATGCAAAGAAGGATACACGCGATCCAGGCCATGACCAAATACGCCTACTGTTGGGATTTCATTTTTTAATGCTGCTTTATGTGCACAGATATCAATGCCATAGGCCATCCCGCTTATTATTAAAACATTTAATCCAACCAGGTCATCAATTAATTTTTCCGTTACGTGTTTTCCATAATCAGAAGCATTTCTTGTTCCTACAATACTGATAATTCTGGAAGTATTTAAATCAGCCTGACCTTTATAATACAGCATAAGCGGACTGTCATTGCAGCGTTTTAATCTTTCAGGATATTGTTTATCATAATAGAACAAAACGGTGATTCCATTTTTCTTTATAAAATCCAATTCCTGTTCGGCTCTTTCAAAGACAGTATGATTTACGATTGCTTTAGCGGCAGACGGCCCAATACCGGGGATCCGAAGCAGTTTCGATGCCTTGGATTTAAATACAGCCTCCACGCCACCACAATAGCTTATCAACGTTTTTGCCAATACAGAACCAATGCCGGGAATCAAACTAATTGCAATTTCTTGCTTCAAAAGCTCATTTTTCATACAATGAGAATAGAAAAGTAGATTTTATTTATATTGCGTAAATTTATAACTAATAAATGAAGAGTTAAGAATTTTATTTTATTATAAATTGCGAGTCATGCTGAACTTGTTTCAGCATCCGGCTCTAGTGTTACCATAGTCAAAAGATTCCGAAATAAATTCGGAATGACAGCTTGGTGAGAGAATGTAAACAGATAAACAAGTTACCAACAAAATGAAAATCATAGGAATCATACCAGCCCGTTACGCTTCTACCCGTTTTCCAGGAAAACCATTAGTGGATATAGCAGGAAAAAGTATGATACAAAGAGTGTATGAACAGGCAACGAAATCTAAAGTTCTTTCGAAAGTGGTAGTTGCTACTGATGATGCCCGTATTTATGATCACGTAAAAAATTTCGGAGGTGCTGTAGTAATGACAGATTCAGCGCACCAAAGCGGAACAGACCGTTGTGCTGAGGTGATAGCAAAAGAAGATGAATTATGGGATGTAGCAATTAATATCCAGGGCGATGAGCCTTTTATTTATCCGGAGCAGATTGATTCTGTTGCCGACTGTTTTACAGATGATACTATTCAGATTGCTACGCTTGTGAAAGAAATAAAAAATCAGCATGAGTTGCTGAATGTAAATATGCCGAAAGTAATTTTTAACAATCGTAAGCAAGCAATTTATTTTAGCCGAAGTCCCATTCCGTATAACAGAAATTTACCAGTTGAAGAATGGCTTAAAAATTATACCTATTACAAACATATTGGGATATATGCTTATCGAACGGCTGTTCTGAAACAATTAACGAAGCTTCCTATCTCGGGGTTAGAAAAAACGGAAGCGCTGGAGCAATTGCGCTGGATAGAGAATGGCTACAGTATTAATGTGGAGGTTACGAATTACGAAAGTACAGCCGTAGATACCCCTGAAGATCTTTTAAAGTTACCGGTATAGAATCTTCGTTGTTTTTTACCACAACGGTCACAAAGAAAAATTCACTAAGGGCACAAAGTATGAACGATGCTCTATTTGTGATCTTTGTGTAAATCTTCGTGATCCTTGTGGTTAACCATTTATTTTATTGACAGACTCCATGATACAACAATCTTTTTTGGTGAATAATTTTAGGCATCGGGGTTGCGCTCATCCCTTTTTTTTTTACATTTGTTCAACAAAGAAAATGATCCTTGAATATAGATAAATACATAAGTGAATTATTGTTTCTGCATGATTGTGCGATTATACCGGAGTTTGGCGGCTTTGTTACCAATTATTCTCCGGCAAAAATTCATCCTATACAACATACGCTTTCTCCTCCTTCAAAGAAAATTGCATTTAACATAAAGCTTCAAAATAACGATGGCTTGTTGGCTTCCTATATTTCTAAGGAAGAAAATATATCGTATGCTGATGCCAATAAAAGAATACAATCGCACCTTGAAATGTTTAACACCATTTTAAAAGAGGGGAAACAGGTAACTATAAAAAATGTCGGTGTTTTATTTTACGATGTAGAGAAGAACCTCCAGTTTGAGGCGGATGACACGATGAATTACTTACTGGATTCATTTGGTCTGGTTTCCTTACAATCGCCTGCCATTAAACGTGAAAACATACAAAAACGCATAGAGAAACAGTTTCAGGATCGCCCGACTATCCAGTCTTCTGTACCCGTTAAACGTTTTCCATGGAAAATTATCATTCCGGTACCTTTTGTTGCATTGGCAATTTGGGGTTCGTTATCGCTTACGTCATTAAACATTAATTACAATAGTCTTAATCCATTTGCCAATAATAAAACGGAAGCACCAATTGTTAAGATTCAACCTCCTGTAGAAGAAACGAAAATCTCTGCTGCTGTCTCTGTAACTCCGGAACCCATGGTAGCCGTATCAGCGCCGATAGCTGCAGAAGCACCGGTAACAATAGTAACTCCCAAAGAGCAAATTACTCCTGCTACTGCAACAAATACTTCCGGTGATTATTTATACTTTGTTGTAGCAGGCTGTTTCAGAGAAACGGCGAATGCCGAAAATATGCTTCTTGCCTTAAAATCTAAGGGATTTAATGCTTTAATAAAAGGTAATAATATAGGCGGACTTACAGTAGTTTGTTACGGTGGTTTCACTACTAAACAAGAAGCAATTGGAGAACTTGTCAAGGTACAATCAGAAAACGACAAAAATGCCTGGTTGTCTGGTAATTAAATTGTTTTCAAAGAATAATCCAAGCCCTTTACGATTTCGTAAGGGGCTTTTGTTTTATATGCTATTTTGTTATGATAATAGAAAAAACTTGTTTAATTTTTAGTAAATTTACTTTAGAACAGAAGTATAAACCTGACTTTAAATAAGAATGCTGATCAGAGAAAAAATAGTACTTTTTTTTAAAACAGGATATATAAAAAGTATTTTTCCAAAGGGAATACTTACAGTAGTATTAATGCTTTTTTTTAATGTAGCAGCAGCCCAATTAACTGCTGATTTTACAATAGATAAACCTTCAGGATGCAGTCCGCTTGCAGTTCAGTTTACAGATGCCTCTACTGGTGGCCCAACTTCCTGGCAATGGAATTTAGGCAATGGGAATACGCCTACCATTAGCAATCCTGCAACTATTTATATTACGCCTGGCACATATAACGTTACTTTAACTATTACAAAGGGCGTACAAACCAGTACAAAGACAAAAACGATTACTGTGTTTCAAAATCCTACATCAGATTTTGCCGCATCTATAAGCAAAGGATGTTTACCTCTGAACGTTTTTTTTTCTGATCAATCTGTGCCAGGATCAGCTGCTATTAAAACCTGGTTTTGGGATTTTGGAGATGGTTCTAATGACAATAAACAAAATCCTGTACATAAATACCAGCAAGCAGGGCAATACACGGTAGCTCTTATTGTAACAGATAATAATGGCTGTACAAATACCAGATCACGCGCAAATTTTATTACTATTGATCCTTCCAGTACAACCATATTGGCTTTCACCGGAGACAATCTTTCAGGATGCGCTCTCCCTTTCACCGTGAATTTTGCCAATACATCTCAACCTGTCGGTACAACATTTCTTTGGAATTTCGGAGATGGACAAACATCATCTGCCGTTAATCCATCCCATACATACGCCGCTTCAGGTTCTTATAAAGTTTATTTAGTGGGAACCAGTGCGGCAGGATGTAGCGACACATTAAAAAAGAATAATTATGTGAATATATTAAATGCACCCGTTGCCAATTTTACTTCAAACAAAGCGCAGGCATGTGCTTTTGAAAACGTTGCTTTTACCAATACTTCTACGCCCGGTTCCACTAAATGGCATTGGTCATTTGGAGATGGAGATACATCTGATCTTCAAAATCCTTTTCATCAATTTGCTTCATCCGGAACGTATACTGTTTCTTTAACAGAAGATTTCGGAATGAACTGCACCCGATCCGTATCAAAAAATGCTTTTATAAGTGTATTGCCTTCCGGGACCACTTTTACTGCTGATAAAACCACCGGGTGCAGTATTCCATTAGCAGTAAATTTTACAGATAATACGCCCTCTTCTAATTCATGGAGCTGGGATTTCGGTGATGGGATTTCTTCAGCCCTTAAGTCTCCCTCCCATTCGTATTCAAATTATGGAAAATATACTGTATCCTTAGTTACTACCAATAGTGTGAATAGCTGCGTTGATACCTCAAAAAAAATCAATTACATCCTTCTCGAAAAACCGATTGCAGCCTTCAAGGCTTTCCCCCGTAAAGGCTGTGTCCCTTTATTGGTAAGCTTCACGGATACGAGCTTCAGCAATGAAGCTATTGTTTCATGGAACTGGGATTTTGGTGATGGGAGTACATCTACTTTACAAAATCCTTCACACACTTTTACTTCAGAGCAAACCTATGATATAACTCTGGTCATTACAAATTCAGCAGGTTGCGTAGATACTGTTAAGCGACCGGGTTATATTAAAGCCGGGTTTAAACCTACTTTTGTTGGATTTTCCGCGAATAAAAAAATAGCCTGTGCTTCAGATTACGTTCAATTCACGGATGCATCTGTACACGCCAATGGTTGGTTTTGGGATTATGGTGCGGGAACAGATTCATTACAAAATCCGAATGTTCAGTTTAAAGACACAGGAACATTTACTGTAAAGTTAACTGCCGATTTCAATGGATGCCAGGATAGTCTTATCAAACAGGATTATATTAAGATTCTTCCTCCAGTCGCCAGATTTACACCACATCAATCTTGCGCTAATGCGAATACTGTAACACTTACTGACTTTTCGATTAGTCCACAAACGTGGAAGTGGGATTATGGCGATGGCAGTCCTGTTTCTACTTCCCGTTATGATACCATGCATACATACGCAACGCGTGGTTTCTATAATATTAAGCTGATAACAACCAATGCGGGATGTATTGACTCCAGTATCACCAACGTAAATATTATTGCTCCCAAGGCCATTTTTTCTGTTCCAAAATTTGGATGCGCACCACTTAACGTTGCTTTTACAGATCAATCCTTAGATGCAGTATCCTGGATCTGGTATTTTGGCGATGGGTTTAGTTCCACACTTAAAAATCCAACACACGTATATGCAGATACAGGAAGTTACAATGTAGCGCTATCCGTTTTAGATACACTTGGTTGTAAGGATTCTCTCCTTATAAATAAGTATGTAAAGCTTGGGGAAATAAAGGCAGACTTCGTTATTGACACTACATACGGATGCATTCCTTTAACGGTAGGATTTTCAGATGCTTCAACACCTTCCATCGGTATTTCTACTTATAAATGGGATTTTGGTGACGGAAAAACGTTCACGGGGAAAACGCCTCCACCTCATGTGTATACGGTAGCTGCAAATTATGATGTATCCTTAATAATAAGCACTGCAAATTGTATAGACACGGTAACAAAAAGCAAGATAGTTCAATTTCCACCAAGCCCTTCAGCTGATTTCGCTATTAGTGACACGCTAACCTGCAAAGGAACACCGGTTTCGTTTGCTATTACCGCTCCTGCTCCCAACCTTACCTATTTATGGAACTTTAAAGACGGAGGATCTTCAACATTTTCTACTCCATCCCATACATTTGCAACTGATGGGACATTTGCTGTTTCATTAAAAGTAACGGACGGCAATGGTTGCATCAATACAATTACAAAAACTGTTGTTATTAAAGATCCTGTTGCTGATTTTTCTGCAACGCCACGTTTTGCTTCCTGTCCCAACCTTCTGGCTAATTTTACAGATAAATCCAGTGTGAATACTGTTCTTTGGAAATGGGACTTTGGTGATGGGACAGGCTCTACACTTAAAAATCCATCACATCTTTATACGAGAACAGACTCTAACGACGTACGATTAATTATTACTACTCGCTTAGGATGTGTTGATACTTTATTTTTGCCCAATTATATTATTATAGCCGGACCCAAAGGCGACTTCTTTTTTGATCCATTTAAAGGATGTCCCCCATTAACCGTTTCATTTTTATCGAATACCGTTAACATAACAAAATATCAATGGGATTTTGGCGATGGGTCGCAATTTGGCAATGGTGGCAGTGTACAGCATGATTACCAGAATCCGGGAGTATATCATCCTCGTTTAATTATTACGGATACAAGCGGATGTACTTTAGCCTTCCAATCGCCCGATTCGATTGTCGTTAAATTACTTACTATCACAGCCGGAAACAATAAATACATATGTCTTAAAGATAGCACAACACTGGATGGAACAGGAGAAGGAAATATATTTTCATGGACTCCGATAACCGGGTTAAGCAATCCGGTTATCGCTGCACCTAAGGCTAGTCCGGCAATTACGACCACTTATTTTATGAAAACAAAGCAAGGAAAATGTACGAGCACGGATAGTGTTACCGTTTTTGTTAACCCGAGTTTTCCAACGGTCAATTTTAGTTCGGGTAATGTGTGTTTAAACGATACCACTGTATTTAAAGACTTAAGCACGATAAGCGGGCCGGATAAAATAAAAAGTTGGCGATGGACATTTGGCGATGGAGCCGGCTCTGTTGTTCAGGATACTTCTCACAGGTATGTTTCACCTGCCATTTATAATGTAAGTTTAACGGTTGTTACAGATAGTGGCTGTGTCGCTTCTGCAACAAAACCTACACAGGTATATCCTTTGCCAAAGGCAGATTTTAAATCATCAGGATCCTGTTTAAAAGACGTTGCACAGCTAACAAATCTGTCAACTGATGTAAGTGGAATTAAAAGCCAGTTATGGAACATGGGCGATGGCGCAGGCGCCTCAACAAGTACTAATTTTTATTATACGTATGCTGACACAGGAAGCTATTCAATACGCTTGTATGTCACCTCCAACAATAACTGTAAGGATACTGTCATAAAACTTTTTTATGTCAATCCCCTTCCAATAGCTGCTTTTTCTTCCAATAGAGGCGCTTGTATGCAAATACCAATACAGTTTAATAATTTATCTACTATTTCGAGAGGAACTATTGTTCAATGGAATTGGGATTTTGGCGATGGCAAAACCGCTACCACCAAGGATCCACAAAACGCATATAATACGGCTGGTACATTTGATGTTTCTCTCACCGCTACTTCTGATAGTGGATGCAAGAACACAAAGTCTGCGTTAAGTTGGATAACAACAATCCCTATTCCCAAAGCTGATTTTATTATAAAGCCCTCTGTTGCTCAAAAACTTTTACAAAATAAATTTAATTTTTACGATCGCTCAAGCGGCGCCGTGGCAAGTATGTGGGATTTTGGCGATGGAGATACTTCAATGCTTCTTAACCCGGAGCATTTTTTTGGTGACACAGGTGTTTTTTATGTGACACTTACTGCAATAGGTAAGAATGGCTGTCCTGATACATCTGTACTAAAAATTCATATCCTGCCGGACTTTGCTTTTTATATTTCGAACGCCTTTACTCCAAATGGAGATGGCTATAATGATACGTTTATTGGTTACGGAATAGGTATTGAAAAGTTTAACATGGTGATCTTTGATCGGTGGGGAAATCAACTATATGAAACCAATAGTTTAAAAGAACCATGGGATGGAAGAGCAAATGGTGGCAAAGATATAGCCCAGATTGACCTATACGTGTATCATATTGTATTGCGAGACGTATTTCTGGAAACTCATACCTATACTGGTCATTTTTCTTTGATCAGGTAGGCGGTAAAGAACAGAAATTAAAGAGCCTCGGAAAGCACTTCGGTAACTTCAGGAACCATCCGCTTTAATAGATTTTCAATACCTGCCTTAAGTGTTAATGTAGAAGAAGGGCAACCGCTGCATGAACCTTGCAAAATAACTGTGACGACACCTTTATCAAATGATTTAAAACTAATTGCTCCGCCATCTTCTTCAACAGCAGGACGGATATATTCATCTAATAATTGTTTTATTTTCTCATCAATTTCAGAGGCAGAATTTTCTTTTTCATCTGTTTGCCTGGCATATACAATCGGTTCTCCGGAAGAAACATAGCCTTTTACAAATTCTCTTAAAATAGGAATAAGCTCACTCCATTCCAGCTCAGCGGTTTTGGTAACAGTAACGAAATTAGAAGCAATGAATATGCCGGCAACACCTGAAAATTGAAACAATTGAGCCGCCAATGGCGAATCTCCTGTTGTTTCTTTACCCGGAAAATCAAAGCTCAACCCATCAGGTAAAAGCATTTTGTTGACAACAAATTTCATAGTGGCCGGATTCGGCGTAGATTCTGCATAAACAGTTAAGAGAGTATTCGGTTCCATTTTCTTTATTTTCAAAAATATCTGTAAAGATACAAAACAGTTTAGTTTGGAACTATTCTGTCAAAACCAAGCTTGAAAAATAATTTTTTATTTTCTTTTATAAATGAGTTCACTGCAACGTACTATTTTTATCTCGGTCCCATAAATTTATCACCATTAAAGTGAATCATATGATCGGGCATTTCAGCAACCCAGACATGGGTTTTCCATGGAATTGCATCACAATGTTTTTGAAAATCTACCATTGTTTTAAAAGCAGAAATAAATACAATTTTATGCTGTGTGATTTTTTTGCATTGTGTTTTTATTTCCCTTTCTGTAACCGGCTTGTCTTTTTTGATAATCACTACCCAATTATTTTTTTCGCTAAAGAAAACTTCTATTTTTTCTTTTGCGTGACTTATTTTTTTATCAATAGGTTTAGCATCAGGAATGAAATGGGAAATAAGTTTTTTAGCCGTATAAGTTTTTGTTTGTTTCATGGACATTATTTTAAAAATTTCCAAATATCTTCAATCAATAAATGGTCGAAAGTTTTAATATGATCTTTTAAAATACTTTCGGTTCTCATATTCGGACGAATATCACAGTAATAAACGCCATCAAGCGGGTTTAGCTTTACTGTATATCCTTTGAAGTGTCCTGGCAGAAATGTTGAGTTAATACCGTACTCATTTTCTTTCCGGGCATTTTTTCTCTGAACGTCATTTAAGAAGATGGCAATGTGTGGTGTTTGCTTCTCGGTTAATTTGTTATAAAGAAATTTGTCGATAAAAATTTTATCAATCCGGTCTTTACTAGATGTTTTGATAGAGCCGATAACTTTAATATCATTGTCTTTTTCAATTATTAAATCATGTTGATAGTTCATATTAAACTGTGGCTCTCCCTCAAGTACAACAGGGACTTGAATTACCCCCGCCTTACAGTCAATTCCAATTTCTCGAATGATTAAACGAATAAAATTTTCAAACAAGTCTCCATTTAGTTTTCTTGCTGTGTTTGATTTTCCTGCCGGTAAACCGTCAAGTGCTGCACCGATAGACTGCTGGATGGTGTAAGTCGAATTATTGATAAGATGCCTTGTATCAGCATCTTTTTTGTTTAGCGTTTTTATGCTCTTTAAAATTTTGATATACTCTTTTGATGCTTTAGAAAAATCCTTTGCATTATACATCAAACTTGAGTTTATAGGGCGGGTAATTTGAAAATTTCCTGTTTTATCATATTGATAAAAACAATAATGGTTTTCGTTTTGTGAAATGATTGTCGCTTGCAAATGGTCGGCAACGTATTTTAAATACTCATCGCAAAACGTGAGATAACCTTTTAAATCTTTGAAATGGGCTTTATTAGTAGCCTTTTTAACAAGTTGTTTTAACATTATCTGATAGCGTTTCTTCTTTTAAGATTTACAAAATCGTATTTAATCCATTTTTCTATTGACCAGTCTTCCACCGTTTCAATTCGATTTACAGCCCAATCTAAATATTCCGATGAAAGGTCACAAGTCAGCCATTTTCGGTTTAGTTGTTCAGAGCACACGGGCGTTGTTCCCGAACCGCAGAATGGATCTAAAACAATGTCGCCTTGATTTGAAGAAGCTAAAATTATTTTTCTTAAAAGTTCTTCCGGCTTTTGTGTCGGATGTGGTGTTTTTTCGTGCATTCCATTACAAGTTGTTGGAATTTCTATAACATCCTTTGGTTTTGCCCCAAGCGGATTTGGTTCCCAAATGTGGTTTTCACTTTTACCATTTCCGTATTGGCTTGTTTCTGCCTGCGGGTGGCTCGGATACTTTAAGGTGTGTTCACCGTATGGAATGCGGATAGCATCTACATTTAAAGTAAAGTTTTTACTTTTTCTAAATACTAAAATACTTTCGTGGCTTCTTCCCCAATCATTACCAAGGTTTGCTTTGTTTTTATAATGCCAGATAATCCAACGGCAAGATTTAAAAAGCCGGCTTGCGGGGTGTTTTAAATCAGCAAGTATTTCAGAAAAACCACAGATATAAAGTGTTCCGGTTGGTTTCAAAACTCTTGCTGCCTGTTCAATCCACAACATTGACCATTGAATATATTTCTCTTGGCTTTCAAATGTATCCCAATCTGCTTTTTTAATATTATACGGCGGGTCAGCAAAAATTAAATCTACACTTTCGGGTTCACGACTTTTAAGCCATTCAATACTGTTCCCATTCCAAAGCTCTCCATTAGGATGTTTGTAAAATAAAATAGGCTCATCATCAGTTCCTTTTTTTAAGTCGAACTTTTGTTTAGCTCCTTTGAGATTTAATTCTCCAAAGAAAGTTGGAAGTTCCTTGTTTCTTGTTAATGTTTTACCCATTTTATTTTTTCCTTTTTATGTAAGCAATTTTCTTTTCAGCGACCTGCATAGCTTTTAAAGCCACTTCTTCGTCTCGAACTTCATAAACTAATTTATCGCTTAAAAATGCAATAAGTAATTCGTTCTCGTCTTTGCCGAAAAATTTTGCAAAGCGTTTTACCTGGTCTTTTGTGGGCATTCGTTCGTTTCGTTCAATCTTACTAAGCAAGGCTTGGTCAATCTCTATTTCCGCTGCAACCTGTCTGAGTAGAAGAGATTTCTGTTCTCTCAATTCCCTAATTATTTCGCCTATGCTTTTCAATTTGTATGTATTTGACTTGACATATAATGTCCAAAAATATTAAAAGAGTTTGAATTGTCAAAGAATAATTATTAACAATTAGAGAAGCGTGGGCTCAAAAACTATTGGGTAAAAGAGGCTTCAATCATAAAAATTAAAAATTGTAGCTTTACATCTTCATAAAAACAAAGAATGAGCAGACAAGTCGATTTTCTGGTAATTGGTTCCGGCATTGCAGGTCTGACGTATGCTTTAAAAGTAGCGGACCACGGACAGGTGCTGATTATCACCAAGGCAAACGAAGACGAATCAAATACTAAATATGCACAGGGAGGAATAGCGGCCGTTACCCATAACAAGGATTCTTTTGAGAAACACATAAAAGACACTTTGATCTGTGGAGATGGAATATGTGATGAGCAGATCGTAAGAATGGTGATCACAGAAGGTTATGATCGGGTGCAGGAAATGATCCAATGGGGGGCAGAGTTTGATAAAAAACCTACGGGCGAATTTGATCTGGCCAAAGAAGGCGGTCACTCGGAGTACAGGGTGTTGCATCACAAAGACAATACAGGTGTAGAGATTGAAAGAACGTTACTTCAACAAATTCACAACCATCCCAACATTTCTATTTTTACACACTACTACGCCATAGATATTATTACCCAACATCATTTGGGGCTTGAAGTGAAAAGAGGAAATCCGGATATTGAGTGTTATGGTGTGTATGCATTAAATTTAAAGTCGAATAAAATTGAAACGATACTTTCTAAAGTAACGATGATGGCTACGGGTGGCGCCGGTCATATTTACAAAACTACTACGAATCCGAGGATTGCTACCGGTGACGGAGTGGCTATGGTATATCGCGCTAAAGGAGCGGTAGAGAATATGGAGTTTATACAATTTCATCCTACCGCTTTATACAATCCCGTCGAACATCCTTCTTTTTTAATATCGGAAGCGGTACGTGGCTTTGGTGCAGTTTTACGGACCCAAAACGGAAAGGAATTTATGGACAATTATGATACCCGGAAATCTTTAGCTTCCCGTGATATTGTAGCACGGGCAATCGACAATGAAATGAAGATGAGTGGAGACGAGTTTATTTACCTTGACTGCACACATCTGAATAGAGGAAAACTAATTGAACATTTTCCCAATATCAATGCTAAATGTTTGAGCTTAGGGATCAATATAACCCATCAATATATTCCCGTTGTACCGGCTGCTCATTATATGTGTGGAGGCATTAAAGCGGATGAATTCGGGCGAAGCACCATAAAAAATTTATATGCAGTTGGCGAATGTGCTTCAACAGGATTGCATGGCGCGAACCGATTGGCTTCTAATTCCTTGTTAGAGGCAGTTGTGTTCTCCCATAGAGCAGCGCTGGATAGTATAAAGAAAGCTTCGGAAGTTAAATTTCGAAAAGACATTCCTGTGTGGAATGCCGAAGGGACATCGGAGCCGAAAGAATTGGTTTTAATTACCCACAGCCTTAGAGAGGTACAAGATATAATGAGCGACTATGTTGGCATTGTGCGCTCTGACATTCGTTTAAAGCGCGCCCTTAACAGGTTACACATTATATACCAGGAAACGGAAAGTTTATATGAACAAACTATACTATCTCCCAAGTTATGCGAGTTAAGAAATGTTATCAATGTGGCCTATCTTGTTATTAAATCCGCTATGCTGCGAAAAGAGAGCATAGGATTGCATTTCAATACAGATTATCCTGCGGATAAAGTACAGGAATAATTAATTTTTTTAGAGATACAGGATGACTCAAAAGGAATTAACGGATAAAATTTTTTCCATACAAAGTGACTCTGATTTTGAGGCGTTAGCCATGGATATTTTTCATTTTCAAGCAGCTGAAAATAGTGTTTACCGGGAGTATTTGGATCATTTAAAAATAGCGCCTTCATCTGTCAAAACAATATATCAAATTCCATTTTTACCGATAGAATTTTTTAAATCACACAAAATAATTTCAACGGAAAGCGCTTCACCAATTATATTTTCAAGCAGTGGTACTACCGGGACAACAACCGGTTTGCATTACATAGCAGATCTCGGGATGTATGAGAAAAGCTTTCGCAAAGGGTTCGACTATTTTTATGGCGCTATAAGTGATTACTGTATCCTGGCGTTGTTGCCTTCCTACCTTGAAAGAGAAGGTTCTTCATTGGTATATATGGTGAATGATCTTATTACCGGAAGCAAAAATGCGGATAGTGGATTCTACTTGTATAATCTGGATGAATTGGTAATAAAGATAAAGAAGGTTACCTCTGAAAATAAAAAAATACTATTGATAGGCGTAACCTATGCTTTGCTCGATCTCGCTGAAATTTTCGTTGGAAAGATTCCCGGAGCTATTGTAATGGAAACGGGAGGTATGAAGGGAAAGAGGAAAGAAATGATCCGGGAAGAATTGCACGAAATGTTGTGCAAAGCATTTGGCGTACAAAAAATTCATTCCGAATTTGGAATGACAGAACTCTTATCACAAGCTTATTCTAATGGTGATGGTATTTTTAAATGCCCGCCCTGGATGCGAATTTTAATTCGGGATGCGAATGATCCTTTTTCAATAATGAATCCTCGCCGAACCGGAGGAATAAATGTAATTGATCTCGCCAATATTCATTCTTGTTCTTTTATTGCCACACAAGATTTAGGCAGGCAGTTTGAAGATACTTCTTTTGAGATTTTAGGTCGCTTCGACAGCAGTGATTTGAGAGGTTGTAATTTACTTATGGGGTAAGCCATTGCTAATCATCCCCCTGACCCCCTTCAAAGGGGGAATGCCTTGTAGCTCTGATTTAGACAAAGGAATACTTCCCCCTTGTGCGATGTTTTGTGTGATTGCGAAGGGGGCAGCGGATGACAACAGGCACTTTTTTTATCACAATAAACCGAACAGTAATGACAAACAATCACTACAACAAAAAACTAAAATCTTACGCAAGAGAGCATAGGAATAGTAGTACTAAAGCAGAAATCAGGCTATGGAAAAAACTATTGCGGAACAAACAATTACTCAATTATCCTTTTTTAAGACAGAGACCTATTGGCAATTATATTGCGGACTTCTTTTGTAAAGATTTGAAATTAGTGATTGAAGTAGATGGGTTGAGTCATAGTTTTGAAGAAGTGATAGAACAAGACAAAATGAAGACACAATTTTTAATCTCAGCAGGTTATTCTGTTTTGCGATTTACAGATAATCAAGTAATAGATGATATTGACAATGTGCAAAGAGCTATTGAAGGATGGGTTCGTGCTAATCATCCCCCTGACCCTTCAAAAAGGGGGAATTCCTTGTAGTCCTGATAAAGCTTAACCGGGGATGAGGCTTTTGCAGATTTAGAAAACAGGAGTAAAAACTACAATTCAAAAAAGAAAACTACTTGAACAAATATTTTATTCCGAAGTTTATTCCAATAGATGCAGTGTGGGTATTCTTCAAGTTCATGTTCTCTGAGGAGGAGCCGTTATAAATATTTTTCAATCCAAAATTTCCAATCAAAGCAGATGAAATCAAAATTCTTTTGAATGCAAGAATCTCGTATTCATATCCGACTTTAAGGCCGTAATTCGCATTGGTAAAAGAACTATTTATATCTTCAGACTTTGAGCGTAACTCTGACACTGAAGTGTTTTTCCCTCCTGTTAAAATTCCAAAGGTTATTCCGACCAAAAGGTTTTGTGATCTTGAGGTTTTGAATAAATTATCATATCCGGGATTTCTTCTTTTTAAGGAGATATTAAAAGCCGTAAAATCCATTTTAATCTGTTTGGTAATATATTCAGCATTATCATATACATGATAGGTTTGTCCCTGCTGTGAATTTATGTACCAATTCAACTCTGCTCCCCATTTGGGGCCAAAATTGTATCCTGCCGAAACCCCATAATCATTCCCAAAGCTTAGCACTGTTTCATTTAAAGTGTGGCTTTTAAACCCATCTACCGTTAAACTGTTAAGCAAAGCAACATTATTGAGAGAGTAATTAACGCCGGCATAAAACCCCTTAAAAGCAGTATTAAAAGAAAACTTCTGAGACAAGTCAGCAAGCGTTCTCAAGTTAGTATGAGGCGATTGTAAATAAGTTGAATCTTTCATTCCCATTGAAATGTAGGAGGTTTGTGGGATAAGAATACTATTCTGTCCTGCACTTGCTTCCAAATAATTCTTTTCCGGAGATGATTTAGCATCACTTTCTATGACAACATTATCGCCTGATTCCTCAGCATGTTTTCTTACTTTTTGAAGGGCGATAGTTTCTGTAGTTCTTGACTTTTTAGTTCGTCTGTTTGAAAATGCAGCAATACTTATGTGCGCTGTAACCGTGTTTGATGTTGCTATATTGATTTTATTCGAAACTAAATTCTCATTACTTGTTACTCTATGAAAAGTAACATCATTTTGTAATTCCTTATTGGGTTTATTGGAAATAATACTTTCACCGTTTAATTTTGCAGGAGTGTTGGTTTCATCACTATTGTCATTCTTTTTTAGGATACCGGTTTTATTTTCAGAACTTAAATAGGAGTTGACGATAACGCCACCTGAAATCACTAATAATAAAAGGAATGAGGAGATATACGCAAGCCTTCGCACCAGTGTTTTTTTCCTTTCTGCAACATTCAATGCAGCATTCACTTCACTCCATACGTCATTAATATCCAACTCGTTGGATATAGCATCCCATGCTGCCTTTGGCGGTTGTTCATTCAATGCGTTGAACCGCTTTTTATACCATTCCGTAAATTGATCTCTTCCTTCCATTTTTTATCAATAATTCTCTGAAACAGTTTTATAATTGAATGATTCGCCAATCCATTTCTGCAGCAATGAACGGGCTCTTGAATATTGCGATTTTGAAGTGCCCTGACTGATGTTTAACATTTCGGCTATTTCAATATGTTTATATCCTTCCACTACAAATAAATTAAAAACAATTCTTGAACCTTCAGGTAATTTGGCAATAAGGTTCAGCAATTCTTTTTCCTGAATTTTATCCAACACAGAGATGTCAATTTGAATATCTCCTGCGTCTTCCACATCTACGTTTCTCAGGTCTTTTAATTTACCCCTGTAACAATCAATTGCTTTGTTGACTATAGTTCTTCTAATCCATCCTCCCAGTGATCCTTCTCCCTTATAGTTTTTCAAAGATGCAAATACTTTAATAAAACCTTCTTGTAATACGTCCTTTGCATCATCTTTATCTTTGGCATAGCCAAGGCAGACCCCAAACATTTTTGCGGCATATTTACGGTATAGCATTTCCTGGTATTTCCTTTCTCCATCAATGCACCGCTTCACCAATTCCGATTCTGTTAAAACCTCCTTATCTTCCATAAGGTTTTAATATAATAATTCAATTAAAAAACAGCTTGATAGCCATCTCCAATGCCAATTTTCATCAAGTTGTAAATTGCAGTGTTTTTCTTCTCACTAATCTCCACGGTTTTGTCATGATCATCATCCCCCTCCCCATCAGCACCTTCCAACATATCTTTTGTCACAGGAGCAACCCAATATCCGGGGTTAATGATAATATTCGCATTTAATGGATGCCCTTCTACCAAAGAGATTTCACTGTTTCCATTGGATAGTTTCGCAAGAATCTTTACTACATTATTGCCAGAAAATTTTAATTTAATATGGGCAGTATCCTTGCTATCTTCTTTAAGATAATATCCACATATGAGCAGGGAATCAACAACCTGAATACTGCTGAGGTCCAATTCTATTTTTGTGTACGTGCCCTGTGGAACATTAAATTTAATTCCTAAAGCCTGTGCTGCCGGATAGAAATTAAGTGTGTAACTATTTGCAAACGCTTGTTGCAGCGCAACTGACGTTTGACCCTCTTTTCGTTCACCGTTAAACGATAAAGTATTAATAGTCAAATGTGCTGAAGTAAATTTGATCAAGCTATTTCCAGTATCGTTCAGCTGGCCGCTAAAAGTCACATCTGTTGGTTTCTTCCACTCCTTTTCACAAGAGGATAAAATAAACACTCCAATGACAAGTAGAATATTATTTATTATTTTCACTATTTTTTTTATTTTAGTAATCTTTTTTATTAACTATAAAGCTTAGACGAATAAAAATACGAAAAGGTTGGAAGATGTGTTTAAAAAATTCCAAGCAAAGAAAAATAAAGCGCAGAATATTCAATTATTTTTTCCGTTCTTCACATTGTAATAAATTAGATAATGCAAGAAGAAACTGTTACTCCTCCTGATTTCAAAGAAAAACGTTCAGTTTCCATTCGATTATGGCATTGGAGTATTTTTATAGTTATAGCCGCATCGCTCATTACGGTATTAATAGCCTCCACCCTTTTAAAGTCTAAATACAATATTTCAACCTTTCAGAATGTATTGCTGAAAAGCGGTATTCATATTAATGATGATCAGGCGAAAGCATTGTCCAGATCAGTAAGTCATAAACTATGGGCCTGGCATACTTATTTCGGATACATACTTTCTGCTTTATTCATTTTTCGGATCGTATTGGAATTTTTCCAACCTTCAGGCCAAAAGTTTTATACACGTATTAAAAAAGCCTACAAGTTTTTGAAGATACCGGTTGCAGATCCAAAAGGTATGAAGCATTATTTACTGGTAAAAGGAATTTATGGATTGTTCTATGTATCACTTGTCGTTATGGTTGTTTCCGGTATTCTCCTTGCCTTTGCCGATGAGCTTGGTATTTTAAAACCTACTGAAGAACTAATTAAAGACATCCATAATTTTAATATGTATGTGATCCTTGTTTTTATTGGAACGCATCTTTCAGGCGTTTTAATTGCGGAGTTAACCAAGCATAAAGGAATAACGTCAGACATGATCAATGGGGGGAAATAATTCAGCAGCTATTTTAACCCTTAACAATCCAAGCGCTTTTCCTGTTAATAAAAAATCCATAATTAAATAAACATTTTTCCATTTCTGTTTTTTTAAAGTTTAATTTCGTATCCGACAATTTTATTTAATGCAGGATAAAAACAACGTGTCTTTATTCGATATTAAATTAATAGTCTACATCTTTTCTTCTTTTTTAGGAAAGCCATAACGCATTTGAATGAAACAACAAAACTCTTCCTTCAATGAGCATGATGTACTTCATGAGTTGAAGCATTATTTGCCTGCTCAGGCGCCCCTCAAAGACTTTATTCATCACAATACCCTACATGCATTTCAGCATTTAAAATTTGAAAAAGCCATTCGTAAAGCATCCGAGATGTTTGGTTATAAAGTTTCTCTTTCAATAAACGAATATAGATCGCTTTATAATTCTCAACGAATCAATCCGGCTATTCTTGATAAAATTATTACAGAAAGAAAAGGGAAGGAACTTACTGCGGAATGGAGAAAAAATGTTGTTTTTAAAGAGTATGAAGATGTCTCTTCACCAAGAATCGGATTGCTGAGATCAAATTGGAAAAAGCACTATCGCATGGACTTAGATTCCCTTGTCCACCCCACTCTTTTTAGGATCCTTTGCAGTTTTCTAGATCAGGGAATCTCCATGTGGAATTTCCCGGTTGGAAATAAAAGCTTTCTGGACTCACTAAGAGAAATGGAACGACATAGTTTTACGAGTTTTTTTAAAACTGAAAGGGCCAAAAACTTTTTAAAAAAGGGATGTGAAATGGATAGTCTGCTGAATATTCTGGTGGGAGACGAATCACTTTACAAGCGCTATCTTTTTGATCAGCAATTTGCACATCAGGGATGGTCAGGCATGGTATCGTCTATTGAGGATCAGCCTGAAGGCTTGTGTGATTATAAAAATATATCCCTTCACGACTTGATCGTTTTTGAACTCTTAATGGAGATTGATGCCCTCGACTTCAAATTTTCTTCGAAATGGCGCCCTCTTAATTCCGTATTAAAAAGTAAGCCGGTTGATCTTTTTACTGAGGTTATAGAAACAGAACTGAATGAAGTTCTTTCAATATGGCAGGACGCTTTCGAATGGAGCTACTACGACCAGGTTCTTGCCGGTATTAAAATGATAAAGGAAGAGAAAAAAGAGATTGTAAATAAAAGTTTCCAGGCGATGTTTTGCATTGATGACAGGGAATGTTCTTTACGACGTTACCTTGAGAAATTTGATCCGGCTTGTGAAACATTCACTACGCCAGGTTTTTTTAGCGTTGAATTCTTTTTTCAACCGGAACATGGAAAGTTCTATACAAAACTTTGCCCTGCACCCGTAACGCCGAAATACTTAATAAAGGAGTTTGAGACGAAAGAAAAAAGGCAAAAAGATATTCATTTTACGAAACATACACATGCTCTTTTTCGTGGCTGGATCCTTTCTCAGACACTTGGATTTTGGTCTGCTATCCGACTGTTCCTAACTATTTTCAGACCTGCAATGGGCCCTGCCACTGCCACCTCGTTTAATCATATGGACCAGTTTTCCCGTCTTACAATCGAAAATAAAAGTACGGATGACCAGGAGAACGGCTTGCAGATAGGGTTTACAATTGAAGAGATGGCTCAAAGAGTGGAATCGCTTTTAATGAGTATTGGACTTGTAACCGATTTCGCACCTCTTATTTATGTTGTCGGACACGGTTCCAGCAGCATGAATAATCCGCACTATGCCGCTTATAATTGCGGCGCCTGTTATGGCAGGCCGGGATCCGTAAATGCCAGAGTATTTTCTTCCATGGCGAATCATCCGAAAGTTAGAGCCATTTTGAATTCCAAAGGAATAACAATTCCGGCTGAAACACAGTTCCTGGGAGCTCTTCATGATACTACCCGCGATGAAATGATCTTTTATGATGAGCATCTGCTTTCTGCTGAAAACAGAAAAAAGCATATTAAAAATGAAGTAATTTTAAATGAAGCATTAGATTTTAATGCAAAAGAAAGATCGAGAAGGTTTGAATCGATAAATACAAAGTTGACTCCACAAAAAATTCACGAGAAAGTTCGAAGGAGATCCGTGGCATTGTTTGAACCCCGACCGGAACTGAACCATGCAACAAACGCACTTTGTATTGTAGGTAAAAGAAATTTAACCAAAGACTTATTTTTAGACAGGCGTGCATTTACCAATTCCTACGATTATAAAATTGATCCGGAAGGAAAATACCTTTTTAATATTCTGAAAGCCGCAGCTCCTGTTTGTGGAGGTATTAATCTCGAATATCTTTTCTCAAGAGTAGACAACCAAAAGCTGGGCGCCGGAACGAAACTTCCTCATAATGTTATGGGTTTATTTGGTGTTGCAAATGGTATTGATGGCGATTTGAGACCCGGTCTTCCAAGCCAGATGATTGAAGTTCATGATCCCATTCGTCTCCTTATTATTATTGAACACTTTCCTGCAGTAATATTGGACACCATTCAGCGATCTGCTGAAACCTATGAATGGTTTATCAATGAATGGGTTCTCTTAGTGGCCGTAAATCCTGAAACTAAAGAGTTTTCTTTGTTTAAAAATGGCAGCTTCTCTATTTACCAGCCATTAAAACAAACTATTGATACTGTATCAGACATTACGTCTTTGTTAGAATCTCATCAGGAAAATTTTCCTGTTTATGTAATTAAATAAAATGCATCTGACACCACTACTTCAACTTTTCATACTTATACCTTTCATTGGGTTTATTAGTAGTTTATTTATACCACGTAAAGAGGAAACGTTCATTTCGAGAATGGTCTTTTTTACTGTTGGCTTGCATTTTATTGGTTCAATACTATTCACCGGATTTTGGTTATTGGATAATCACCCCACGCTTGATCTCAAATACATGGTGCTTTTTAAAACAAATGAATATGCATTTTTTATCGATTTTTGTTTTGACAAGATTACAGCGGTCTATCTTTTAGTGGGTTCCTTCCTGACATTCCTTGTAACCATCTATAGCAGGTATTATCTCCACCGTGAAAACGGGTATAAACGCTTTTTCAATACGATTCTTTTATTTTATTTAGGGTATGCCATCACCATCTTTTCCGGTAATCTTGAAACGCTTTTTATCGGTTGGGAAATTCTTGGTATTTCTTCCTTCTTGCTGATTGCATTTTACAGGGAAAGATATCTCCCGGTAAAAAATGCGGTGAAGGTATTTACTGTTTATCGTATAGCTGATCTGGGGCTGATTCTTGCCATGTGGATGAGCCACCACTTATGGCATGAAAATATTACATTTTTAAAACTAAGCAATTATGAACTAGTGAACACGCAACTTCAAACGCATAGTCTGATTGGTGTATTTATATCTCTTATGATTTTGTTTACAGCTGCAGCAAAATCAGCTCAACTCCCGTTTTCTTCCTGGTTGCCAAGAGCCATGGAGGGTCCGACCCCATCAAGTGCCATTTTTTATGGCTCACTGGCTGTTCATTTGGGTGTTTTTCTTTTGTTAAGAACATTTCCATTTTGGGAACATCAAATTTCTGTAAGAATTCTTATTGGTGTCCTTGGAATCGTTACCAGTATTATTACCTCGGGTATTGCAAGGGTTCAATCTTCTGTAAAAAGTCAGATTGCTTATGCTTCCATTTCGCAAATAGGGTTGATTTTTATTGAGGTTGCTGCCGGTTTTGAAAACCTCGCCTTGTTTCATTTTGCAGGGAATGCTTGTTTAAGAACCTACCAACTCCTGATATCTCCGTCAATAGTAAGTTATCTTATTCGCGAACAATTTTATAATTTTGTCCCCAGGCAACATTCGATAGAGGAGTCTTTTCCAAAAAAAATTAAACATACTTTTTACATGCTGTGCCTGAGAGAATGGAATCTGGATTCATTCATGTATCGCTACTTTTGGAATCCAATAAAATGGGCAGGAAGAAAATTGGATTTTTTTACGGTGAACCGGGTACTCCTTTTCTTTATTCCGACTTATATTATTGGATTATTTAGTGTATATCATAAAGAATTAATCCCAAATGAAATCCAACATTATCTGCCTTTTGTATGTTCATTCATAGGTTTAATTATGGTGATCAAATCCTTTGCGGAAAGAAAAAATGTTCAACTGAGCTGGATATTAATATTGATGACTCACTTTTGGGTGGCATTAGCTGTTTCATTTAATGAAAATTTTAAATTCGACCAGGTGCATCTTTATTTAAGTGGGATTATTATTTCAGGAATCATTGGTTTCATCTGCCTGCGTAAACTAAAATCCATTGAAACAGCCATTGACCTGGACCAGTTTCATGGCCATTCCTACAAACATCCCAAACGGGCTCTTGTCTTTTTAATATGTTGTTTAGGAGTAATAGGTTTTCCTATTACTCCAACATTCATTGGTGAAGATTTAATTTTTAGCCACATTCACCAGGGACAGGGTATTTTGACATTTTTTATTTCCTTAAGCTTTATAATTGGCGGACTTTCAATTATTAGAATTTATGCCCGGGTTTTCCTCGGCCCTCATGTAAAATCTCAATACGAAATGGCATATAGGTATTCTTAAAAGAAAGTGATCTTAATTAAAACAGGAATTAGTGAGTCATACAAGTAAAAGTAAATGCGGATAAAAATCTACATTCAATAGAGGTTGGGATTATCAATGAGCCGGAGTAACTTCGGATGATTTTCTTGCAACTGCGGGAAAAGAAAAAAGAGGCTGGCCTTGCGGCAGCCTCTTTAGAGATTTTGATTTCTTTAATTTATTATGGTTGTGTAACAGTATTCTGTTCAAGAGTTACTGCAGTTTGTGCCAACATCCTTCCGTTTATTGATGCGCCTGTCTGCAAATTTATACCAGTCTGCCCTAAAATGGTTCCTTCAAAATGACTGGTTGTTCCCAAGGTAACGGCACCGGCTGTCTGCCAGAAAATATTCTTTGCTTGTGCACCTCCTTTTAAGGTAATTTTCACCCCGGAACTCATCGTAAGGGTCCCGGCAACCTGAAATATCCAGATATCGTTCGCACCGCCCGAAATTGTAACATTCGTTGGAATGGTAACCGCACTCGTCCATTTATACAGGCCAGACGTAAGCGTTTTGCCTCCAATATTTCCGGCGCCTAAATTCAGGAAATTCGGGTTAGAACGTCCTGCCGCATCAGTGTACGCAGTTTGCATGTTACCTACGGCCGTGGTTAACCTGCTGGCGTTAGTCACCCTGCATGGAAGAGGACCGGCAGCATCGACTGTGTATATTGTCCCTGCCACTTCTGCACAAGTTACCCCAATAGCTGCACCGGTGATTGGACTTGTTCCAATATCCCCGGTAATAGCAGATTTAGGGACATCGGTAATGCCTGATTTTGACAGAATCGTAAAATTGCCCGCAAGCCCAAGATTTACCTTTGCCAATGCCGCTCCAGATGATTTTGCTGCTGAAGACATTTCGGTAGATACAGAAGAACCATTGGTATCCTGATCTTTTTTACAACTTCCCATTAATACAACCAATAGCATTGCTGTGGCTGGGAAAACTTTTTTTAGTTTCATAAATTTTATTTTAATTGTGACTTTATTATCACGATTATCATGGAGGCAAGTTTAGTGCCAAATAAATAAGCCACAGTCAGGGGATTTGTAGCCCCGTGTTAACAATTTCTCAGAGCAAAAATTTTAACTATTTGTTTTTAAATGGAAAGCATTTAACTTTGACAACTTAAACAAACTTTTTTATTATGAAATACTTTGTATGTATTCTTTCTTTTCTATTCGTAAGTGTTTTTTCAACAGCCGCCATTATTGTACCTACCTGTACGATCTCGGGTCCGGCTGATGTTTGCGAAAATCAAACAGCCATTTATTCTGTCACCGCTTACGCAAATCACACTTACACCTGGAATGCTACAGGAGGAGGAACAGTAATAGGCAGCGGCGCCACTGTAACGGTTGCGTGGACAACTGCGGGATCCGGTACTGTAACCATTGTTATTAAAGACTCTTTAAACAATGTAGTTTGTACCAACATCAAAAATGTTGTCATCCATGGCAAACCGAATCCTGTCATCACGCCTTCCTTCATTGCAGGTTGCGGGGCAACTCAAGGTCATTCAGCGGGCAACCCCAAAGGTGATGGCGGATGTCTGGTTGCCTGTGATTCCTCTTTCATAAAATATACAACACCATTACATTCGGGAAGTACCTACGTCTGGACAATTACAGGGCCGGGTACATCTACAAGCACGGGAAATATTGCTACAGTATTCTGGACAAACGTAGGTGTCGGGATAGTAAAAGTAAAAGAAATTAACCAGTGGGGATGTGAAAAAGAAGTACAGGTTTGTATAGAAATCGTTGGTAAACCGAAGGCGAAGTTTACCACGCTTCCCAATCTGAATGCCTGTAAAAATCAAATCATACAATTTATCAATCAATCTGTTCCCGGAGCGGGAAGCAGCATCGCTTCTTACAGCTGGTATTTCGGTGATGGTGGAACTGATTTCATCAATGCGCCGAGCTTGGGAAATAGTTCTTATGCCTATTCAACCCCTGGAACATATACAGTAATGTTGGTAGTAGAAAATGAATGTCATTGCAAAGATACTGCTTATGCAACCATGACCATTGCAAGCGATCCGGGACCGGAAATTTTTTGTGTGAGTACCGTTTGCCCGGGTACTACAGTTACTTACCACAGCAATACAAATGGTTGTGGTAACTATCTCTGGAGCGTTGTGAATGGAACACCACTGGGATCACTCACTGATTCAACGATCAGCATACAATGGGGAAGTACAGGCCCTGGCCAACTTACTTTAAGTGTGAACTGTCCCGGATTTTGTAATTCTCCTACCACTGTCTTTGTTCCGATCATCACGCCAACAGCAACGATACAGGGACCCGCGAATGTTTGTATCGGAGAATGCTACACGTATGAAATCAGCTGCGACATTCCGATAGATAATATCAAATGGAGTTTTCCTATAGGGGTAGTGGTGACCACTGATTCCATCAACGTGCATCAGGTACAGGTCTGTTTTTACTCTGCGGTAACAGGAAATATTTCTGCTACATATTTCCACAATACTCCGGGAAGCACGCCTTCTTTGAGCTGTGGCGGAAGTACGAAGCTTACGGTAAGTGTAAAACCTAAGATGTTTGTTTCTGGAGGCACTGCTATTTGCGATAAAAAGAATTATTCCTTCGGTGTTTCTCCTTCAACAGGCGGAAATATTTTGTGGACAATCCAGAATATGTCCGGTACCACTTTAGCGTCTGCTACTCTTCTTAGTTCGGCTCCCTTCACAGGTATCTGGACGTATGGGCCGGGAAATTTTGTGATCACAGCCAACGACCCGGGCGGTTTTTATTGCAACGGTCCCCAAAAGTTCAACTTTACAGTAAATCCAATACCTCCAAAGGCCGACACGATCATGGGCCCTTTGTTCATTTGTCCAAATAATTCTTATTCCTATATTGGCGTTCCGACTTCTGCCAGTTATTCATTGGTATGGCAAGTCACCAACGGAACCCCAACTATAGGTGTAGGAAATTCTATCAGTATTACCTGGGGACCTACAGGCCCCTATTCTCTTGTGGCTGCACAGATAAATCCTGTGTCAGGTTGTAGATCCGACACTATAAAACTGAATATAAACAGCCTGTTGCCACTTACAGCTTCTCCGATCGTAGGATCACTGGCGGTATGTGCGAACAGCAATGTCAATTATTCTACTCCTGCTATCGGAGATAATTATGAATGGAGCATCAATACTCCTTTGGCAGGAAGCATTAGCACCGGACAAGGAACACAGAATGTTTCAGTGCAATGGAACAACTATACAGGATCTGCTTATCTGATTTTGAAACGCACGGTTTGCGGAAGTTCCCAAAAAGATTCCGTTATTATCACTGTGTCTCCTTTGGTTCCCCTGGTGGTCACTGCACCACCAATCGTCTGTCAGGGTGTGGCAGCGCCTGTGTCGAGCAGCGGAGCGGCTGCTTATTCCTGGAATTTTGGTGACGGCTCTCCAACTGCTTCAGGAAGTTCTGCCAACCATGTATACAATGCCCCCGGAAATTATGTGATCACTTTAACGGCGACTTATGGTGGATCATGCCCAGGGTCAGCGATTACAACGACTTCGATCTCTGTGAAACCAAAACCAAACATCAACATTTCTACTCCTGATCCAAATGTATATTGTAACCCTCCGACGATCGCTACCAACATGTATGTAGCAGCGCCGGTATTCGGTACCACCTACCAATGGTACAATCCATCTTTAATTGTTAGTGCAACGAGTGCGAGCTACCTCGCTATTGCTACAGGAAGTTATTCTGTAGTGGCGACCAATTCATACGGATGTACGAACACCAGTAATGTGATTCCGGTTACTACAAGCAACTGTACACCGGTAAACTGTACACCGGCTGCTTACTCCCTTGATTTCAATCGCTACCGTTTAGGCTGTAACACCGATAGTTTTCGAGTTGTTGCCTCGACCGGAGTGATCAACTTTACCTGGAACTTTGATGATATTTACAACCCGGGTATCGGATCAGGCACACCGATCAATCACACATTTACAGAGCCCGGTTATTACAGAGTGACATTGTGTGCGGATGTTCCAAATGCGAGCGGAACCGGGTATTGCCAGATATGTATTATGAAAGTAGATACGATCCTTTACGTACCGGATTTCTATGCGGCTACCTTTTGTCAGAATTTATCCAACTCGGTGCAAGTGCAATTGATGAATACTACAAAAGTATTAACCGGTCACCCAACACCAAGCTGGGGCTGGCTGATCAATCCGGGAGCATATACATCGAATCTGCAAAATCCTATTACAAATCTGACACCGGGTACTTATAGTGTGAGTCTTACTGTAGGCGGTGTTTGCACTTTTACAAAAAACATTATTATCAATGCTTTGCCGAATGCTTCATTCACCTTGCTGGATTCTGTCTGCATCGGACAGCCGATCGTGTTCCAGAATACGAGTACGGGAATATTTAATTCATCCAACTGGAACTTTGGCGACGGCGCTTCGTCCTTAATTACAAGTCCGGTGAGAAACTATAGCACAGCAGGTCTATACACTGTGGTGCTCACCATCATGAATGCATTGGGATGTTCTGATACGGCCAATCAAAAAGTGTTGGTACGTCCGAATACCTTGTCAGGAAGTATTTCCGCATCAGGTCCTATAAAATTCTGCGAAGGTGACAGTGTAAAATTGACTGTCAGCGCAAGTGGAGGTTATCCTGCATATAATTATTTGTGGTCTACCACGCAAACAACCACCTCGATTCAGGCTTTGCAAACAGGAACCTACAACGTTGAGATAAAAGATACTTTAGGTTGCTTTTATAAAACATCGAATATCAATGTGCTTGTTGATCCTAAACCCAAACCTGTCATCACAGGCAGCAAAATACTTTGCATCAACAATCAATATGATTATTATGTAAACTATCCGAATGTAACGGGTACCACTTTCACATGGACACTGGATGGTGTTCCTTACAGCAATGCAGCAAGTATGACTTATTTCCCCTCATTTTCTAACATCGGAACGCATACCATACAAGTAACTATTGTGAGTGCGGAGTCCTGCGTTGGAACGGACAGTATAAAAATCACCGTCTTCCCGAATCCAAATCTGAATGTTGCAACGACAGGTTCCATGTGCGCCGGGTCTGTCAATATTTTGGTAGCAACGAGCACGTCTCCAAATCTGGTTGGATTTTTCTGGAGCAATGGCGTGAACAATGATTCACTCGTTACCGGGCTTGCCAATACCTATACTGTAACCGCGATAGATTCCAATGGATGTAAGGAACAACAAACGGTAGTGGTCAACCCAATCCCGGATCTCTGCGGATTGATGACCGGATGTTATGACATTTGTGATACTGTGAAAAAGTTAGTTTGGGTTGCACCTTCGGGATATGCCAGCTATCAATGGTATCTCAATGGAAACGTTTTACCATGGGCGATCAATGATACGATCCATATTCCGCTTTACACATCAGGCATTTATACGGTGATGGTCAAAAGTGCAGCAGGGTGTTCTGTTCTCTCCGATCCGATTGATATTAAATTCATCAAATGCCGCGGCTGTGAATTTAATCTCACCGCCAAAGCAACCTGCGGTCCGATTTCTCAATGGGGATATCAAACCTACAACATGACCTTCACCCTGAACAATACGTTGGGTGCAGGTACCTTGCTGAATATAGTTTCTCCAAATGGTTCTGTATACAATGTCAGTCCTGCCGCACTGGCCGCGGGGCTGAATATAGTTACCGCTATCTTTGAAGACCTTCCGGCACCTGATGCTGTTGCTTGCTTTAACCTGATACTCGTGAATGAAGAAAAGCCGGCTAAGCGATGCGATTCAACCATCTGTGTGCAGCTACCTAAGTGTGACGAATCACCGTGTAGAATCATAAGCAAAACACTCAACTCTATTAAATGTAACGGAACAGATGGAAGCGGTAATCCGCAGTTCCAGTTGTGTCTTGATGTAAACTGGGGCGGAAGCAATGGTTCTACACTGACATTGGGAACAACCTCCGGATCTTTCACTCCAAATCCAGTGACGATAAACAACGGTTTGCAAACGCTATGCTACACCTATACAGATTTTGCTCCATACAGCAATGGCATGCTGATGTATACTTATGTATATGATCCGGTAACAGGCAAAACATGTAAAGATAGTATGAAGGTAGATACTCAAGCCTGCACCGATACTTGCGTATTGAAGATCAACGAAGCAAAAGTAGTGTGTGCAAAACAGGTTGGTGGTAACTGGACCTACATCATTACCATGAGTGTGTTCAATCCATTTGTGATGTATGCTACTGTGAGCATTTCACCAATTGCTGCAGGAACATTCGGATCAATCACACCAGGTGCGGTTGTTCCTGGAACAAGTTCAATCAGTTTTGTATTTACCGATGTGGCACCTGCTAACGCAAGTATTTGCTTCAAGGTGATGTTGATGGATTCTGAAACGGATATGGGATGTTGGAAAACTATTTGCCTGGATCTGCCAAAATGTGGTGTTGTAACAGCCGTATTAAAAAATACAGCCGCGTCTTTCAGTATGAGTGTGAGTCCAAATCCTGCTTCCAACGAAGTAACCATTAATTACGATATTCCGAACTATGAAGGAACACTAAACTTTGATGTCTTCGATATGTATGGTAAAATGGTACATAGTGTCTCGAAAAAATCCGGCGAATCGCAGGAGTCCTTCAACACAAGTGAATTTGCGGGCGGTGTTTATTTCATCCGGGTAAGTAAACAAAACGTACATTTAGGAACGACGAAGTTGATAATAATTAAATAGCATTTAGATTTAAAAATTTAAAATTACGAGTAAAAGAAAAACCGGCGTTGGAAACATCTGCCGGTTTTTTTTGATCTTCGGTTTGTTTTACTTTACACGAATATTCGTATTATTTCTTATCACTTCTCAGTGGAAATTTATGCTGAGATGCCATGTTGATAAGATTTTCATTATGATTCATTTAAGAACCCTGCAAGAGTGACATCGTTATTTCACAATTCACTCACTGCTTATTCTTATACAAAGGCACAGTAGAACAAGGCTCCCCATACATAATGCTTTTAACATACGGCCTTAATTTTCGCGCTATTTCCACATACGCAGAAACCGGTATCGGCAAATCGCCACAACCTTTTATAACAACACGTTGATCTTTGAAATCGAGAGGATTGATGGTGTTGATTATGGCATCAAACAAGACAGTTTCCAGCAATATTAAATCTCCAAATACTGATTTTTTAGAAAAAGGTTCTAAGTGAAGAGCAATGAGCATATAGGCCCATGTAGGAACAATGGCATCCGTAGAACAAGTAATCGCAACATATTTATCCTTGTATTGCGACCAGTCCTGTTCTTTTATAGAAGCTCTGAAATCTTTTTCGCGTAATAGAAGTCCCTCGTATAACCAATCTTTTATATCAAATACAACTCTTTCCCCCGGCAAATAATAATCCTCTAGGTTAAGAGATATTAATTCACTACCGGCAACTTTATTTATAATATTATCTTCCATTTCTTTACTATTCTTTTGTAAAATGGATCAATTATTTACACATTACTTATTTTAATCATGTTCGCTTTACCACGTTCAATCATCGGTAAACTAGCAATGTTAATAACCATGTCTCCTTCTGTAAGCAACTTTTCCTTCAGAAGAATTTCATTGAAATCCTTCATACATTCCGTCATGCTGGTTTTATTACCTTGTTCATAATAAAAGCCGCGCACGCCCCATACCAATGTTAAAATATAAAGCAAAGGCTTGTTCTCAGTAAAGATAAAGATGCCTGCCTTAGGTCGGTGGCTGGATACTTTAAAGGCAGTATATCCTGAACTTGTCATTGCTATAATAGCCTTAGCTCCTATTTGAGTGGCCATAAAACAGGCATTGTAACAAATATAATCGGATATAAATGTTTTATTAGACTCAATCGCAGGTTGGTTTTCTCTTCGGTATATCTTCGATTCATGTTCAACAGTAGAAATAATTTTGCTCATGTATTCAACGACCTTCACAGGATATTTTCCAACGGATGTTTCCCCGCTAAGCATCACTGCATCGGCTCCATCCAATACTGAATTGGCAACATCACTTACCTCGGCACGTGTCGGACTAAAGTTGGTAATCATGCTTTCCATCATTTGAGTAGCAATGATAACTGGCTTAGAAGCTTTAATACTTTTAGTTACCAACATTTTTTGAAGAACAGGCAATTGTTCCATTGGCATTTCTACACCAAGATCTCCCCGAGCAACCATGATAGCATCTGTTACAGCAATAATTTCATCTATATCTCTGATGGCTTCCGGCTTTTCAATTTTTGCGATGATCCGGGCAGTTTTGCCTTGCTTTGTAATAATTTCCCTTAATTCAAGGATATCATTGGCACAACGTACAAAAGACAAACCGATCCAGTTAACATTGTTTTTTAAAGCAAAATCCAAATCAGCAAGATCTTTGGGAGTAAGACATGGAAGAGAGATGGCAGTATTCGGTAAATTAAACCCTTTCTTAGATGAAAGAATACCACCATATACAATTCTTGCTTTCACTAAATCTTTCCCATTACTTTCAGTAACAACTAATTTAATTTTGCCATCATCAATAAGGACTGCATCGCCTATAGCTACATCTCTGGGGAAATCAGGATATGTAAGATAAATCTTTTCCGCATTACCGATGCATTCTTCGGTAGTGATCATGATATCATTTCCATCAATCAATTCTACACCGTTGTTTTCTACAACACCGATACGCATTTTTGGGCCTTGTAAATCAACTAAAATAGCGGTGTGTAAATTATTTTCTTTATTTATTTCAAGAATATAATCTATAACTTTCTGATGATGTTCGTACGATCCATGAGATGCGTTAATTCTGCAAACATTGACACCTGCATGTATCATTTCCAGAAGCACTTCTTTTGTAGAAGAAGCTGGTCCTAGCGTGGCAACAATTTTAGTTTTATTAAATTCGGGTGTCATTTCGTATATGTTTTTTAATGAAAACAGCAATACTTTTCCCTTAATCTATAAGGCAATATGTTGTTTCAAATTAGAATAAAATTTTCTTTTGATTTTAGTTTTTTTACATCCAGCTCATACACTCCTAGTATCAGCTTAATTTCTTTTAATTTCGATAGTAACTCTTTCTTTTGCTCCATGCGGAACGGGCCTTTTACAACAATAAAATAATCTATTTTATTTTGCTCGGGAATCAGATAGTTTTTTGTACCGCGGTTAAAGATAATATAAAATGATATTTCATCTTCATTTTCGTATAAATATGTTGAAAAGTAGGAGGCATCATTTTGTTTATTGAGAAATATCTCAGTATTATCAATTTTATTAAACTCTACTCCTAATTTTTTATTGACTTCGAAGCATAAACGATAATCTTTTGCCTGGCATACCAATCCTAACAAAAGAAAATCATAGTCATATTCAATATTTAACTGTTGCTTAGACATTTTGTTTTTAGAGTATTGGCTGTCCAAATTAAGCCCATATATTACTTATGATATTAAACAATGCAGATGACAAAATTACGATAATTTTTTAGCAGATAGCAGTTTTATAAGTTAAGTGCTTTGCAAGCAGCTTCAGCAGCTATTTGCTCGGCTCTCTTCTTTGAAAAATCGATGCCAACACCTTTTTCTTCATGATCAATAATTACCCGGACTTTTAATTGCCTGTTATTTCCAAGTTGATCGTCATTGACCATTTCATAAGAAACAATTTTTCTTTCTTTCTGTGCCCATTCCAACAGCTTGCTTTTGAAATTTTTTTCCGTTGCCTCCAGCAATTCAATATCAACATGGTTTTTAATAATTCGGTTTTCGATAAACCTTTGGGCTTCTTCGTAACTTTTATCCAGATAAATGGCTCCTATAAGTGCTTCGAAAGCATCCCCACACATGGAGCGGCTTTTGTTATTCTTGTCTAAATTTGTTTTGATTAATTGGTCAAGACCGATTTTTAAAGATAATCGATTTAAATTTTCACGACTTACGATTTTGGATCGCATTTCAGTTAAAAAGCCTTCATCTTTAAATGGAAATTTTTTAAATAATAAGTTGGCTACAACGGCACCTAAAATAGCATCACCCAAAAATTCCAATCGTTCATTGCTATTTTTTACTCCGCTTTTTACTTCCTGTGCAATTGACTTATGCCTGAAGGCCAATTTATATAAAGAAATATTTTTGGGTGTAAAACCTAACAGTGTGTGAAGTAATTGAGACAAAGCCCTGTCAGGGGAAGAAAATTTGAAAAAATATGTGGAAAGAAAACTCAAATTAATTAATCCTGAAACTTTTTAAAGATAACAGAGGCATTATGTCCACCAAAACCAAATGTATTGCTTAATGCTGCACGCACAATTCGTTTCTGAGCTTTATTAAATGTAAAGTTCAAACGGTTATCGATTTCAGGATCGTTTGTAAAATGGTTTATTGTTGGAGGTATGATATCGTTTTTAACAGCTAAAATTGAAGCGATCGCTTCAATAGCTCCGGCAGCACCAAGTAAATGACCTGTCATGGATTTTGTAGAGCTAATATTTAGTTTGTAAGAATGTTCTCCAAATACTTTTATAATTGATTTTGATTCCGCAAGATCACCCAAAGGAGTGGATGTTCCATGTACGTTTATATAATCAATATCTTCAGGCTTCAGAGAAGCATCTTCCAAAGCATTTTTCATTACGTTGATAGCGCCTAGTCCTTCAGGGTGTGGCGCTGTAATGTGATGTGCATCACCTGACATTCCTCCGCCTACTAATTCACAATAAATTTTTACACCTCTTGCTTTGGCATGCGACAATTCTTCCAGAACAATTGCTCCGGCACCTTCGCCTAATACAAAACCTTCCCTGTCCAAATCAAATGGGCGGGATGCTGTTTGAGGTGAATCGTTGCGTTCTGAAAGTGCGTGTAGTGCATTAAATCCTCCTATTCCAGCTTCGTTTACTGCTGCTTCCGAACCACCTGTCACAAATATATCAGCTTTTCCTAAGCGGATATAATTAAAGGCATCAATCATTGAATTGGTAGAAGAAGCACAAGCTGAAACAGTTGTAAAGTTCGGACCTCGAAAACCGTACTTGATAGAAATATGTCCCGAGGCAATATCGGCTATCATTTTAGGAATAAAAAAAGGATTGAATCTTGGGGTTCCATCACCATTGCCAAAGGCAACGCATTCATCCAGAAATGTACGTAAGCCTCCTACGCCTGATCCCCATATAACACCTACCCTGTCCGGATTGATATTTTTATCATTTGCGCCGGCGTCAATAATAGCTTCATCAGCAGCGACTACTGCGTATTGTGCAAAAAGGTCTAATTTGCGTCCTTCCTTGCGATCGAAAAAGTTATTAGAATCAAATTCTTTAACCTCGCAGGCAAAACGTGTTTTAAACTTAGATGCATCAAAACGAGTAATAGGCAATGCCCCACTCACTCCATTAAGTAATGAATTCCAGTAATCTGAAATATTATTACCCAATGGGGTGAGTGCGCCCAACCCGGTTACTACGACTCTTTTTAATTCCATAAAATGGTAAAAGAAATTATTTAGCGTTTTTTTCGAGATAGCTTACTGCTTGGCCAACAGTAGCGATCTTTTCTGCCTGATCATCAGGAATTGCAATATTGAATTCTTTTTCAAATTCCATTATCAATTCAACAGTGTCGAGCGAATCGGCACCTAAATCGTTCGTGAAACTTGCTTCTGGTGTTACCTCTTTTTCGTCAACACCTAGTTTGTCAACGATAATTGCTTTTACTCTTGATGCGATATCTGACATGATATTTTTTTTTAAATGGTTTTAAATTTGGAGTGCAAATAAACAAATTTATATGGTCATTATCAAACCTTTTTGAAAACTTTTAAATTAGAACCAAGAATAAGGATAATGTTTTACTTTTACAGCAGACATAACCAGAATCCTGTCTATCATGAAAAATATCGCCATTTTTGCTTCTGGAACGGGAACAAACGCTCAACAGATAATAAACTATTTCGCCAATAAAAGCGGGGTTAAAGTTGCATTGGTTGTTTCCAATAAACCGGAAGCAAAGGTGATTGATCGGGCCATTAATGCGAAGATCCCTGTTGCTGTTTTTACGAAAAAGGATTTTTTGGAGACAGATAAAGTACTAAACAGCCTTCTTGAAAATAAAATAAATTGGATTATTCTGGCTGGATTTTTATTATTGGTTCCTGATAATTTAATAAAAGCTTTTCCTGAAAGGATTATTAATATTCACCCGGCATTATTACCGAAATACGGAGGGGCAGGAATGTATGGAATGAAAGTTCATGAAGCGATTGTTGCCGCAAAAGAAGTAGAAACCGGTATCACGATACATTATGTTAATGAACAGTATGACAAAGGGGAAATTATTTTTCAAACGAAGTGTGCTGTGGATTTGAATGATACAGCAGAGGTTATTGCGCAAAAAGTTCATTTACTGGAGCACAAACATTATCCTGAAGTTATCGAAAAATTGGTGAGTAAGTTAACTATAGGATAACCCAATTTTCCAGACCATTATCAGCTTATCATCGCCACAAGAGATAAGTTGATCGTTAAAGGTCGTCCATAAAAGTTTATTTACTGAATGCGAATGACCCGCATTTCTGGCTTTATCAATCACCTTTATTAATTTAAAATCTTCTGCATCCCATATTTTAATGGTCTTATCCCGGCTGGCTGTTGCAAAATATTTTCCTGATGAGTGATAGACTATACTATTAATAGTAAACAGATGAGCAACGATATCTTTAAATAAAGAATACTTGTTTTTGGGAAGCCAGGCTTTGAGATGGGCATCACGGCTGCCACTTATAAGACAGTTGCCATCCGGTGAATATTGTAAACAAAAAATGGAAGAGGTATGTCCCGTTAAAGTATGCTTTAATTCAAATGTTTCGAGGTCAATTATTTTTATAGTATTGTCACTATATCCAACAGCGAATTCATTTTGATCAGGATGGATCGCAATTGTTCTTGCTGCGACTTCGCTATATTTAAGAGTTTTTACTAGGGAAAAGTCTATTGAGTTCCAAACTGAAACGATCCCGTCACCAGCACATACGAGTATGCAATTGTGCTTTGTGCTATGTTTAATTTCAAATATTGCCTGAGTATGAAATTGTAAATGTTTAAGTGGTTTATTATTTATTAAATCAACCACATGAAGTCCGCCTTCTCTATTTCCAATTATAAGAAGAGAGGTCTCGGAAATGAAATTTATGGCATAGACAGAGGCAGTTGCTTTAGCTGCCACTTTTACAGAGTTAAGCGTTAAAAGATCCCACTCCACAATTAATTGGTCGCTCCCGGCAGAGTAAAAGCGGGAAGCAACTGAGGACGACATCAAGCAATACAAAGTATCCCTGTGTCCTTCCATCTGACCTATTTTATTTACTTCAATTGCTTCCATAGCTAAAGTGCAAAGGTAGGATAAACCTTTAAAAAAGAAATATCAAAATCAGCACATTTTCAAACTAAAATTAATATCAAAAATTTTAGTTTTTTGGCCTCGGTAATTTTTTATAATTGATCAAATAATACTACTTTTACAACTATTATGAGCGAAGCAATAAAACATGAATGCGGGATTGCTTTAATCCGACTATTAAAGCCACTTTCTTATTATCAAAAAAAATATGGTACTTCATTTTACGGCATAAACAAGCTGTACCTTTTAATGGAGAAACAAAACAATCGCGGGCAGGATGGCGCAGGAGTTGTAAATATAAAGCTGGATGTAGAACCGGGCAATCGTTACATAAGCCGCTATCGATCCAATTCCAGCCAGCCTCTGGTTGAAATTATAGAATATATAAACGGGAAGTTTGAAGCTATTAATAAACAAAACCCCGCGCTTTTAAATGATGTTGAATGGCTTAAAAAAAATGTTGCATTCACAGGGGAGCTTTTTTTAGGACATTTACGTTACGGCACATTTGGTAAAAATAATATTGAGAGTTGTCATCCTTTTTTACGTCAGAATAATTGGATGACGAAAAATCTTGTTGTGGCCGGTAATTTTAATCTTACCAATGTGGATGAATTATTTGATATCCTGGTAGAGCTGGGTCAACACCCTAAGGAAAGAGTCGATACGGTAACTATTATGGAGAAAATCGGACATTTTTTGGATGAAGAAAATGGCCGTTTATTTAAACAATTTAAAACAGAAGGACATTCTAATAAACATATTTCTAAACTTATTGCTGATAATCTTGATATTCAAAGAATTCTTTCAAGAGCAACACGGGAATTCGATGGAGGGTACGTTATGGCGGGAATGCTTGGCCATGGAGATGCCTTTGTTCTTCGTGATCCACATGGCATTCGTCCGGCTTATTTTTATCAGGACGATGAAGTAGTGGTCATTGCATCAGAACGCCCTGCCATCCAAACAGCTTTTAATGTTCCGGTTGAAGCGATTAAAGAAATTCAGCCTGGTTATGCACTGGTTATAAAGAAAAATGGCGATGTTGGTGAAGTACTGATAAATCAGCCATTAGAGCGCAAATCCTGTTCCTTCGAACGAATTTATTTTTCACGCGGAAGCGATGTTGATATTTACAAGGAGCGTAATAAATTAGGTCAACTGGTTTGTCCTGCTATTTTAGAGTCTATTAAGTATGATTTAAAAAATACGGTATTCTCTTTTATTCCCAGCACTGCTGAAGTCGCGTATTACGGAATGGTAAAAGGAATGAAGATTCATCTGGATGCATTCAAGAAAAAAGCGATTCTTGATGCAGGCGCTAACCTTACCGATGAAGCATTAACGGAAATACTTTCTCTTCATCCACGAGCGGAGAAAATTGCTATTAAAAATGCGAAGCTTCGTACCTTTATTACAGCCGATTCACAACGGGATGAAATGGTGGCTCATGTGTACGATACAAATTACGGGATCATAAAAAGAGGCGTTGATAGCTTAGTTATTATTGACGATTCTATTGTTCGTGGAACAACACTTAGGCAAAGTATATTAAAAATAATTGACCGTTTAGGACCAAAGAAAATCATTGTGGTCTCTTCTGCCCCGCAGATTCGTTATCCGGATTGTTATGGAATAGACATGGCCAAAATAGGAGACTTCGTAGCATTTAAAGCCACTATAGCACTTCTGAAAGAGACGAATCAAACACATATCATTGATGAGGTATATCGCAAGTGTAAAGAACATGAAACACTGCCTAAAGAAGAAGTGGTCAATCATGTAAAAGAAATTTACAAGCCTTTTACTGCTGTGGAAATATCTAAAAAAATTGCAGAAATTATCCGTCCTGATAATATACAAGCTGAAGTAGAGATGATTTTTCAAACAATTGAAGACCTTCATATCGCTTGTCCTAATAACCTTGGCGACTGGTATTTTTCAGGAGATTATCCTACCCCCGGAGGAAATAAAGTAGTGAACAAAGCATTTATGAATTTTGTGGAAGGTAAAAATGTGAGGGCTTATTGAGATATGAGGTATAATAATTGTTTTAAGAAAAAACTTTTTTATTCTTTCAATTTTATTTTCACAGCTATGATTTTTTATTTAATATTGAAGCGTTATTAAATTTAAAGATGATACATCCACACACTGAAATTCGTTTTATCAGCAATACGATCGGTTACGGCGTTGTTGCTACAAAATTCATTCCCAAAGGAACTATTACGTGGGCTCTTGATAAGCTTGATCGCACTTTTGAACCATCTTCTATAAAGAAGTTGGAGCCTTTATATCAAGATATCCTTGAGAAATATTGTTATAGAAATAGCATGGGAGATTTTGTTCTGTGTTGGGATATTGCCCGTTTTGTTAATCATAGCTTTAACGCCAATTGTATCAGCACCCCTTATGAATTTGAACTTGCTGTTCGTGATATTCATCCGGGAGAAGAATTAACGGATGATTATGGATATTTAAATGTAACAGAACCTTTTGATTGTATTCCTGAAAAAGGGAGTACAAGAACACAAGTTATGCCTGACGACTTATTAAATTTTCATGAGGAGTGGGATAAAAAGTTAAATGGAGCCTTTCCTTTTCTTAATAAAGTTGATCAGCCGTTAAAGCAAATTTTACCATTAAATATTCAATTAAAAATGGATGCGATTGTTAAAGGCAAACAGGCGCCGGAATCTATTTTGCTTTGTTATTTCGATGATAAAAAACAATTTCAACATTCCTATAAGGCAATTTGAAAATATTGCAGGGATATGCCATGGCATATCCCTACCGTGGATATTGCAAATTAAGTATCCAGGCTTTTTTGTATTGAATTCCACAGTCTTTCAGACGTTTTATCCCATGAAAAATTAGATCGTTGAATTCTTCCTTTTTCAATCATTTGGTTTCTTAAAACAGCATCCGATGCAATTTGACACATGGCATCTTTAATAGCATCAGAAGAAAACGGATCAACCAAAATACCCGCATTACCGGCTATTTCCGGCATTGAACTACAGTTGGATGTTATTACAGGCACATCACAATACATGGCTTCTAAGATAGGAATGCCAAAACCTTCAAAGAAGGAAACGTAAGTCATTGCGAGAGCAGCTCCGATTATTCTTTTCAAGTTTTCGGAAGGGATTCGTCCTAAAAAAATTACGTCATGTTTATAATCCATTTTATTAAATGCGGTATCGATATCCTCAGTCCACCATTTCTTATCTCCAACCACTATTAATTTGATATTTCCACCGACAGCGTGTTTAAATTTATCAAAGGCAGCAAAAAGATTTGATAAATTTTTTCTTGGATGTATTAAGCCAATAAATAAAAAATAGGGACAGTCATGACTAAATTCAATTTTGGTTTTTTCTTTTTCTTCTTCCGTTAATGGTGTATATATTTCATTCGCACCGTTGTATACAACATCTATTTTTTCAGGATCGATATTGTATTTTTGAACTATATCATTCTTGGTGAATTCTGACACCGTTGCGATTCGATGAGCTTTGGCCGCAAAAAGTGGAAAAAAATGATGGTAATATTTCCTGGCGATAAAAGGAATAAATTCAGGATAATGTTCAAAATTAAGATCGTGGATTACAGGGAGAGATTTTATGGGTGTCTTTAACGAAAGCCAACCATCAGGAGATAAAAAGAAATCTGCCTTGTATTTTTTAAGAGCATAAGCAACAGAATATTCAAACCACAAATACCAGAGAAACGGATGTCGGGCAGCGGGTGGAATAATAACGGGAATAATATTGTCAGAAAATATAAACTCTTCAGAAAATGGCCGGTCGAAAAGAAATATAAACTGATGTTCTTTATGTTTTCTTGTTATCCTTTTTAAGTTTTCAAGAACAAACCAGCCTATTCCTTCAAATTTATCTTTTATAAGAAGCCTTGTATTGACAGCGATTTTCATTCACTTATTTTATATTTGCTCCTTATGTTTAACGATAAAGTTCAACCCAAAAAAAAGTTTTTCTTTTAATAAAGAATTCTTTTTCCATAGCTGTTGTTCCTTTTCAAGGACTAAATCTGTATTCCCGTTTTTAAAGAAAAAAGGCGGATAAAAACGAATGTATTGAGTTTTTTCCGGCAGAATATCAAACCCCTGTTTAGAGAACTCTTTTTTCCAAAGGCTTAGATTTCTGATATTTTCATTTCCCAATATTATTTTTTTGTTTAGTCTATCATCGTAAATTTCAATGATTCTTTTATTTCCTCTTCGCAAATAAAGTTTAAGATTTTGAACAACATTGCTCCCGTTCTCTTCAATTAATATCATCTTACCCGAAGGTTTAAGCACCTTTTTTAATATGGTGATGGCACCTTGCAGGGGCTCCAGATGATGCATGGTGTCCTGAATAATGATTATGTCCTGGGAGTTTGGCTCGGGATGGGAATCAAAAATATTTTCATAGGAATAGGTAAAGAGATCAACATTTCCATGAGCGCTATAAAATTCTAACCTTTTAGGTATTTCCTTGATATAAAATTCAAGTGTGCTGCCATACACAGGAATACCGTTCAGGGCAAGAAAAATAGCTGTTGTTCCATATCCGCAACCGCAATCCCAAATTTTAAGATTGTTGCCCTCTATATTGTCTTTTATATATTGTAATCGTTGGCAGAAATAGGCCTTTCTAAATTCAAACGAAGTGTTGCTTTTATGGAATTTATAATAGCTACTTAAAGAAGTATTGATCTTTAACTCCTTCATAAAAAGCTCAAAAAAATCGGTAACTTCCATTTTGCTTTTTAAATTCTTTTAAAGATGTTTAGATACCAGCCTTTACCTAGATATTGTAGGATGAATGGAGCGCGAAGATCGGTGTTTGAATGCATAAAAACAATAGGGCTTAAAACTTAATCGGAATACGTTAACCGCCTATTACCTTTGGTACTTAAAAGTAACTTTACTACTCTTGCAAAGGTTTGACAAAGTCGAGGTACAAATGGGGTACAATACTATACAGAAATCATACTTTTGAATGCCTAAGATAAGAATAATTCAGCTTGGAAGTTTACTTGGGATAGAAAGAGTAACTTATATTGAGAAGTACAAAGGCTGAAATTGAATGTTCCAGCCTTTGTAAACTTACTTAAGATATTATTTCCTTTTCATTTTTCGATTTATTATAAAGTTCGCAAGTACTAATTAATACATCGGAAAACTTAAATAAATCCTCAATGGAAATAATGTCATTTCGTACTTCATTTTTATTTTCACCGAAAATACCAATTTGCTTTTTAGCTCCATTTAGGTATAGTCGGCAAATAGATTTTCTATTATTATCAATAAAAACAGCAAGGTATGACTGGTTTTCTTTAAAATAAATCCTACTCGATTCTACTTTATTCCTAAGAATAGCTTTTACAATGTAGAAAGCCTCCATTTCTTCCTTTGTCGGCTCTATTTTTTTTTCTGCAATCTCAACCAATTCATCACTTTTTCGTTCTTCCTCATGCTTTTCATTTTCCTTTGCTAAAGCGGATTTTAACCGTTTGGTAATTATATCGCTCAACAATTGATTAAATGATTTTTTTATAAGTTGCGTAAATTGATCCAACACCTTTACTGTTACTGCACCTGAATATATCTGCTTTGCAAATAGTCTAACAAAATTTTCTGATGGATTATTTAATTCAGTATTTAAAAGAATCATAAGTTCATTAGTATATTTTAATTCACTTGCTGTGTTGGTAATACTATGAATATCAAAATACGACTTGTGAAATTTTTTTACCTCCTCGACCTCATTTTCCTTTATCTCCGTTATATTAAATTCCAGAAATGGTTTTTCATCCATTTTATTTTCCTCAACGAGATCGGTATAAAATCTATAAACGATGCCGTTGGTAAGTATTCCAAATTTTGCTTTTGATACATGAAAATATCGAAGTAATTGTCCGTCATGTAAATCAAGGCTTTCTTCCCAATGCTTACATTCAATTAAAATAGTGGGCTGGCCGTCTTTACAAATTGCATAATCAATTTTCTCTCCTTTTTTAAGTCCAATATCGGATATAAATTCCGGTACAACTTCGGAGGGGTTAAATACATCGTATCCCAAGTATTGTATAAAGGGCATTACAAAAGCTGTTTTTGTAGCTTCTTCGGTATGGGTTTGCTCTTTGAGTTTTGCAACCCTTTCTCCTAAATGTTTCATTTGGTCAATAAAGTCCATCGTTATTTGATTTTTAGTTTCATTAATATTCATTGAGTTATTTTTAAAGCGAGGAGAAAGGTATAAAAAATTACAATACAGTCCCATTTATGGGACTATTGAAATTTATGAATACCTCGACATTTGAGGCTTGACAAAGATTAGAGATAAAGAATTAATTCTTGCTTTTGGAAAAAAAGTAAAAGAAATCCGTATCAAAAAGGGGGTTTCTCAATATCAGTTGTCCTATGATTCTGATATTCCAAGAAGTCAGGTAGTGAGAATAGAAAATGGTGAGGTAAACACTACAATAAGTTCAGCTATGGCATTAGCTAAGGCTTTAAATGTATCTATTAATAAACTTTTCGATACGTAAAGTACATAGTATCATCCAAATTTTATTCTTTTAAAATTATTGTTTCAGGCTGGGGTATTGCCGTTTTGATTATCGCTTCCATTTGCGCCAACTGTTCAGGATTCAGGTTCTTAATTGTTTCTTGACTTAATACAGTTCCGTTTATTTGAATAAAATTGTTTTGTGTGTTTATTTGAGTGCTTTGGGATTGGTTGCTATCTTTAAAATAATCTAAAAACACTTTTACCTACTGCCTGATATTGCCTTTTTCCTTAATTTAACCTTTGTTGTCATAAGGTACAAATAAGGTACAAGTGTAAGCAAAACAAACAACTTATAAAACTAAATAACCATAAATACAATTTGGAAAAAAAGCGGTACTACAAAGGTTTTTAGTGATTTATTGCCAAAATAGTATCTGTTTATTTTTGGTCTATTACCTTTGGTACTTTTATATAATCCGAATCTTTTTTTGGAGCATTAAATAAAGCCTCTTTCTGAGAAATATCCTGCTTCACTAAATCCTGACGTAAAACATTTGTTTCGTCTGTCATGTAAATTAAGGGAGCTACGTTTGTTGTATCCAATTCATTTAACTTACTCATAAAGCCAATGATTTTGCCAAGATCTTTTGCCATAGCTTCTTTTTCTTTGTCGTTAAACTCGAGTTTTGCAAGGGCTGCAATTCTATCAACTGTGGAAATGTCTATCATTGAAGTAATATATAAAATTTATTAAAATAAATTGCAATTATTTCTTAAAGCCTCCATTGATGGCTTCAAAAACTTTATGTTTTAATGTTTCAATATCTTCTTTTGTCATTCCTTTGGTAGAAATGGGAGCATGGATTTTTACGTAAGAAATACCGGGACGTCCTCCTATTTTTCCTTTTTTACCATCCGGTAATATTTTATAATTATTTAAATAAGTTACAGGAACAATCGGGGTTTGAGTATCAATAGCCAGTTTAAAAGGACCATTTTTAAAGTGACCCATGACAGGCGCATTTTCAGGAATAGTGCCTTCCGGAAAAATAACAATGCTGGCACCTTTTTTTATGTCTTCCTCTGC